>Ga0187809_10000246_pt1 | contig 32532 bp, 30 predicted proteins | sample NC_wetland_sal_i_8_FD_132415 | JGI IMG/M metagenome (GOLD analysis project Ga0187809, IMG submission 132415) | Wetland sediment microbial communities from Neuse River Estuary, North Carolina, USA - ASW_4 | ecosystem: Environmental > Aquatic > Freshwater > Wetlands > Sediment | place: USA: North... | reverse complement strand
TCGGAGTCAGCTGGCCGCCAGGTCTCGCATCGGAAGCAGGCCCATTGCCGCGTTGACCTCGTCCAGGGTCTCAGCGGCGGTCAGGCGGGCCTGGCGGTTGCCCTGGCGCAGCAGGGCGGCGGCGTCAGCGCGCGAGAACTGGGCCCGCCGGCCCCGGATCGGCGCGAGGAAGGTCAGCACCGCGTCGAGCAGGATCTCCTTCAGTCCCACCGCACCCTTGTCTCCGATCTCGGCGGCCAGCTCGGCCGGCTCGCGGCCCGAGCACAGCCCAGCGATTTCCAGCAGGTTGGCCACCTCCGGCCGGCGGCCCGGCTCGTAGCTGATGAACCGCTCGCTGTCGGTGCGCGCCTGCCGGATCCGGGCCGCGACGGTATCGGTTTCTGCCGAAAGGGCAATGGTGTTGTTCAGGCTCTTGGACATCTTGCGCCCGTCCAGACCGGCTAGCAGCGGCGCCGGTCCGAGCATTGCCTGCGGCAACGGAAAGACCGGTCCGTACCGCTCGTTGAACCGCCGAGCGATGGTCCGGGCCAGCTCCAGGTGCGGCAGCTGATCCTGGCCGACCGGGACGAGGTTGGCCTTGCAGAACAGGATGTCCGCCGCCTGATGCACAGGGTAGGTCAGCATCAACCCGGACATCGATGAGCGCCCGGCCACCGCCAGTTCGGCTTTCACCGTCGGGTTGCGATCCAGCTCGGCCGTGGAGACCAGGGACAGGAACGGCAGCAGCAACTGGTTGAGCTCGGGCACGGCGCTGTGGGCAAAGATCACGGTCCGGTCCGGATCGATGCCACAGCCGAGATAGTCCAGCACCAGCTCCAAGCTGCGCTCGGCCACCGCCTCCGGTCGGTCCCGGTCGGTGACGACCTGGTAGTCGGCCACCAGCAACAGCAGCTCGTGGCCGGCCGCTTGCAGGCGGAGCCGGTTGACCAGGGTGCCGAAATAGTGCCCGAGATGCAGGGCACCGGTCGGCCGGTCGCCGGTGAGGATGCGCTGCGCGACTGGCAACTGGTCGAGGTCGGGCGCGATGACGGTCATGAGTTTCCTCCGATTACGGGGGCAAACCTGACCGCATAGGCTTCCGGGCCGTCCGATCAGGACGGCCCAGGCTGATTTGGCTAGTCGGCGTCCACGTCGGACGCCCACCAGGCCACACCCGCCACCGAGCACAGCCGGAAGGGCCGCTCGGTCGGATGCACAAGGGTGGCCACGGGTCGAGACTAGCAGCCGGTCACGCCGACTTGGCCTTCTTGGCCGGGGCTTTCTTGGCCGGGGCTTTCTTGGCCGCTGACTCCTTGGCTGCTGCCTTCTTGGCCGGTGCCGCCTTCTTGGCCGGTGCCGCCTTCTTGGCCGGTGCTGCCTTCTTGGTCGCCTTGGCCTCAGGTGCCGGTTCGGCCGCCGGTGCCGGCGACGCATCGTCGGCCTGGCCCCGAGCGCGGTTCACGCTTCGCTGCAGGGCGGTCAGCAGGTCGATGACCTCGCCCTTCTTGCCGGCGGCCGGGGCCGGTTCCGCCTCGCCGGCTTGCGCCGACTCGCCCCGCTCGAGCTTGGCCTCGATCAGCTCGATCATCGCCCCGCGGTAGGCGTCGGTGAACTGCTCCGGCTCGAAGTCGGCGGCCATGCTCTCGACCAGCGAGGCCGCCATCTTCAACTCCTGCGGACGCAATTCGATGTCCTCGTCCAGGACGGGGAAATCGGCGGCGCGGACCTCATCCGGCCAGAGCATGGTTTGCAGCAGGATGACCCGGTCCCGGACTCGCAGCACGGCCAGGGTTTCCTTCTGCCGCAGGGCAACCTTGACTATGGCCACCCGATCGGTCTCGGTCAGCGCCTCCCGTAACAGTGCGTAGGGCTTGGCGGCGCGAGCATCGGGTTCCAGGAAGTAGCTCTTGTTGAACAGGATCGGATCGACCTGGTCGGCCGGCACGAACTCGACTACATCGATCTCGTGGTTGCTCGCCACCGGCAACTTGTCCAGATCCTCGTCGGAGATGATCACGAGCTGGCCGTCGCTGGTTTCATAGCCCTTGGCGATGTCGTCGTAGGCGACTTCTTCCCCGCACACGCTGCAGGTCCGCTTGTAACGGATCCGCCCGCCGTCCTCGCGGTGCACCTGGTGGAACCGGATGTCGTTCTCCTGCGTGGCCGAGAACAGCCGTACTGGCACGTTGACCAGGCCGAAGGACACCGCACCCTTCCAGATCGCCCTCATCGCAGAACTCCTCAGCTCGTTCCGTGCTGGGTCAGGCCCGATCAGCCGCCGCACTATCGGGCACGATTAAGGGTATGCGACCGATGCTGGCCAGCGCAGGCGATCAACCGGTCGGCCCGCAGTGGATCTACGAGGTCAAGTGGGACGGGATGCGGGTGCTGGCCGACATCACCGAGGGACGGGTCCGGTTGATCTCGCGTACCGGGCGCGACATCACTGCCGGCTTCCCCGAGTTGACCGGAGTCGGCGCCCGGCTGCCCGATGCCTTGCTCGACGGCGAGATCATCACCCTGGTCGACGGGGTGCCCTCCTTCGAGGCCCTGGCGGAGCGCATTCACGTCACCGATCGGCGCCGGGTCGAGGAGCTGACCAGCACCATCCCGGTGACCGGAATGGCCTTCGACCTGCTCAGGCTGTATGGCGTCGATCTCACCGGCCGACCGTGGCAGGAGCGGCGAGCCAGCCTCGACCGGCTCGATCTCGACGGCACCGGCTGGACCCGGTCGCCGGTCTATCTCGACGGGCCGGCGCTGCTGGCCGCTACCCGGGATCAGGGACTGGAGGGCACCCTGGCCAAGCGGATCACCAGCACTTATCAGGCCGGACGGCGAAGCAAGGATTGGATCAAAACCCTCAACCGCAGGCAGCAGGCCTGCCTGGTCGGAGGTTGGCGGCGCCGGAGCGGCAGCTCTCGGGCCAGCATCGGCTCGGTCTTGGTCGGCATCCCGACCGCGGACGGCCTGCACTACGCCGGCCGAGTCGGCAGCGGTCTGACCGCGACCTGGCAGCGCCGGCTTCAGGATTCGTTGGCACCGCTGGCCCAGCCCGACCCGCCGTTCGCAGACCCGGTGCCGCCCGCCGACGCCGCCGGCACGGTCTGGGTGCAACCCCTCGTGGTGGTCGAGGTGCGGCACCTGCTGGTCACCAGCGCCGGCCGGCTCCGGCAGCCGGTGTTTCGCGGCATCCGAACCGATCTGGCAACCGAAGGAGTGCGGTATGAGTCCTGAACCGGACCAGCGGGTCGAGGTGGACGGGCACGAGATCACCCTGAAGCGGCTGGACAAGGTGCTCTATCCGGAGACCGGCACGACCAAGGGTGAGGTCCTCGACTACTACGCCCGGATCGCCCCGGTACTGCTGCCCCACCTCGCCGCCCGACCGGTGACCAGGATCCGCTGGCCGGACGGGGTGCAGTCCAACAAGTTCTTCGAGAAGAACGTGCCCAGCCACGCCCCCTCCTGGCTGCGCACCGTGGTGCTGCCGACCCCTGGTTCGTCGCGGAACAGGGAAACCCTGACCTACCCGGTCATCGACAGCGTGGCCGGGCTGATCTGGGCGGTCAACCTGGCCGCGCTGGAATTCCACGTGCCGCAGTGGACGGTCGGGCCGCGCGGCGGCGTGCACAACCCGACCCGGCTGGTGATCGATCTCGATCCCGGTGCCCCGGCCGGGCTGGCCGAGTGCGCCGAGGCCGGCCAGCTCATCGCCGAGCGGCTGCGGGCCGACGGGCTGGACCCGATGCCGGTGACCAGCGGCAGCAAGGGTATGCAGCTCTACGCCCCGCTCTCGGGCCGGCAGAGCGCCGACACAGTGCACGGCTACGCCAAGGCACTGGCCGAGGAACTGGCCCGGGCCCACCCGAAGTTGCTGGTGGCCAAGATGCTCAAGTCGCTGCGCGGCGGCAAGGTCTTGCTCGACTGGAGCCAGAACAACCCGGCCAAGACCACGATCTGCCCGTACTCGCTGCGCGGACGGGAGCAGCCGCGGGTCGCAGCACCCCGGACCTGGGACGAGGTGGCCGAGGCAAAGCTGGCCCAGTTGTCGATGACCGAGGTGCTGCAGCGGGCGGCCGAGCACGGCGACCAGGCCGCCGCGGTGCTGGAGCCCGGGCCCGACCTGCCCCGCTGAGTCGATCGCCGCAGGCTGTCGTAACGGCTCGGTAGCATTGGCCAACGTGCCAACGCCGCCGGCAAGATCAGCAACGACGGTGGACACAACTCCGTCCGGACCGGCTCGCCGCGACGCCCGCGGCCAGGCCTGGTGGCGGCGCCTGCTCTCCTACTGCCGCCGCCACCCCGACGACCTGGTTCGCGCCTTCGGCGCCGCCCTGGCCGGCGCGCTGGTCTCGGTCACGGTGCCGCTGGTCATCAAGCACGTCGTCGACATCGTCAGCAACCCGCGGACCCAACACCAGTCCATTGACGGCTGGGTCGGGTTGCTCGTCGTGCTCGCGCTGAGCCAGTACGGCTTGACCTTCCTGCGCCGCTACACGGCCGGGCGGCTTTCGCTGGACGTGCAGTACGACCTGCGGGCCGACATCTTCACGGCATTGCAGCGGCTGGACGGTGCGGCCCAGGACGAACTGCAGACCGGGCAGGTGGTCAGCCGGTCCATCAGCGATGTCGGCCTGGTCCAGGGACTGCTCGCATTCCTGCCGTCGCTCACCGGTAATTTCCTGCTCTTCATCATCTCGTTGGTGGCGATGCTGTGGCTGTCGCCGGTGCTGACCCTGGTCGCGGTGCTGATCGCGCCGGCACTGTATGCGGTCGCTCGGGCGTCGCGACGGGATCTGTTTCCGGCCAACTGGGCCGCCCAGCAGCAATCCGGGATTCTGGTCGGCCAGGTGGAGGCCGCGGTGACCGGGGTGCGAGTGGTCAAGGGATTCGGCCAGGAGGGTCGCGAGCTGGCCGAACTCAGCGCCCTGGCCCGGGTCCTGTTCGCCTTGCGGATGCGGGTCGTCCGGCTGCAGGCCCGGTACGCCTCCTCGCTCACCGCCATTCCCGCCCTGGGCCAGCTCGGGGTGCTGCTGGTCGGCGGCTGGCTGGCCCTGCACGGGCACATCACCATCGGAACCTTCCTTGCGTTCTCCACCTACCTCGGTCAACTCGTCTCTCCGGTCCGCCAGTTGTCAGCGCTGCTGACCATCGGACAGCAAGCCCGAGCCGGTGTCGAGCGGGTGCTCGAGGTCATCGACTCCTCGCCGGCGGTCCTCGATCCGACCGACCCCCGGCCGCTGCCGCCGGGACCACTGGCCTTGCAGCTGCGTGATGTTCGGTTCGGCTACACCCGTTCCACACCGGTCTTGCAGGGCCTCGACCTCGAGGTACGGCCCGGGGAGACGATCGCTCTGGTCGGTGGTGCGGGATCCGGCAAGTCCACCCTGGCCATGCTCATCCCCCGCTTCTACGACGTGCACGCCGGCCAGGTCCGGATCGGCGGGGTCGACGTCCGGGAGCTGGCCCAGGCCGAACTGCGCTCGGCCATCGGCATGGTGTTCGAGGACAGCTTCCTCTTCTCCAGCTCGGTCGCGGCCAACATCGCCTACGGATGCCCGGACGCCACCCGGGACCACATCGAGACAGCGGCCCGGGCGGCCGAGGCCGACGAGTTCATTTCGGCTCTGCCCGACGGTTACGACACCCTGGTCGGGGAACGAGGCTTGACGCTGTCTGGTGGGCAGCGCCAGCGGATCGCGCTGGCCCGGGCGTTGTTGACCGACCCGCGGCTGCTCCTGCTCGACGATGCGACCAGCGCGGTCGATCCTCGGGTCGAAGCGGAGATCCTGGCCACCCTGCGCCACCTCATCGCCGGCCGGACCACCCTGCTCATCGCCCACCGCCGCTCCACCCTGGCCCTGGCCGACCGCATCGCCGTGCTGGCCGGCGGCGTGGTCGCCGACCTGGGCACCTTCGATGAATTGATGCAGCGCTCGGCCCTGTTCCGGATGCTGCTGGGCGGCCCCGGCGAGGACGCCGAGGGCATCGACGCCGGCGAGCTGCCCGCGCCGAACGAGTGCAGCGGGCGCGTCGACGGCGTCACTCCCGAGTTGTGGCGCCGGCCGGAGTCGACCCCGCTGAACACGCTCAATGTGAGCACCCGAGTGAGCGGGGTCGGGATCGGTCGACCGGGGAGCGGGCGGGCGGGTAACCGCACGGGCGGTGGCGGCTTCGGTCTGGACAGCGTGCCGGCCACGCCCGACCTGCTGCAGCGGGTGGCCACGCTGCCCCCGGCCGAGGATCGGCCGCAGCTGGACGAGCAGGCGGTCGCCGCCCCCGATCCCCAGTTCGGGTTACGCCGGCTGCTGCATCCGTTGCGGTGGATCTTCGTTGCCGGCATCGCGCTGATCGGGCTCGACACCGTGCTGCAACTGGTGCTGCCGTCGCTGATCCGGACCGGGATCGACCGGGGCGTGTCCCAGCACCGGATGGCCGTGCTGACGGCCGTCTTCACCATCTCGCTGGTCGTGCTGCTGCTCGATTGGGGGGTCAGCGCTGCCGGCCAGCGGGTCACCGGCCGCACCGGCGAGCGGCTGCTGTACACCCTGCGGGTGAAGAGCTTCGCCCACTTGCAGCGGCTCGGCCTGGACTACTACGAGCGCGAACTCGGTGGCCGGATCATGACCCGGATGACCACCGATGTCGATGCGCTGTCGAACTTCCTGCAAACCGGGTTGGCCACCGCGCTGATCAGCGTGCTGACCCTGGTCGGCGTCCTGGTCGCGCTCATCCTCCTCGATGCCCAGCTGTCGCTGGTTCTGGTGGCCATGCTGCCGGTGCTGTTCGCGGCCACCTTCGCCTTCCGCCGGCTCGCCGTGCCGGCCTACGTCGAGGCTCGCGACCGGGTTTCTGCGGTCAACGCCCAGTTCCAGGAGGATGTGGCCGGCGTTCGGGTCGCCCAGGCGTTTCGCCGGGAGGAGCGCAACACGGCCAACTTCCTCGGCTTGTCTATGCGCTATCGGGACTCCCGGTTGCGGGCCCAGCGTTACATCGCCGCCTACTTCCCGTTCGTGCAGTTCCTGGCTGACCTGGCCGGCGCGCTGGTCCTGCTGTTCGGCGCCCAGCGGCTGGCCCACGGCAGCCTGTCGGCCGGTTCGCTGATCGCCTTCTTCCTCTACCTGGATGCCTTCTTCGGTCCGGTCCAGCAGCTGTCGCAGGTGTTCGACGGTTACCAGCAGGCCTCGGTCGGGCTCAACCGGCTGCGGGAGTTGCTGCGCACGCCGACCTCGACCCCGCTGGCCGCCGATCCGCAGTCGGTAGCGGCGTTGGACGGCCGGATCGATTTCGAGCACGTCGATTTCGCCTACTCCGCGCAAGCCGAGCCGGCGGTGAGCGGCGTGCAGCTCGAGATCCCCAGCGGGCAGTCGGTCGCCCTGGTCGGGCAGACCGGGGCCGGGAAGTCGACCCTGGTCAAGCTCATTGCCCGTTTCTATGACCCCAGCGCCGGCCGGGTCCTGGTCGACGCCCGCGACCTGCGCGAGCTCGATCTGGTGCAGTACCGGCAGCGGCTGGGCTTCGTTCCGCAGGAGGCCTACCTCTCGGCCGGTACCGTGCGCGACGCGATAGCTTATGGCCGGCCCGGGGCCACCGACGCCGAGGTCGAGCAGGCCGCCCGGGATGTCGGGGCGCACGACATGATCGCCACCCTGACCGACGGCTACTACCACGAGGTCGGCGAGCGCGGCCGCAACCTGTCCGCCGGGCAGCGGCAGCTCATCGCGCTGGCCCGGGCCGAACTCGTGCGGCCGGATGTGTTGCTGCTCGACGAGGCGACCGCCGCCCTTGACCTGGCCAGCGAGGCCGCGGTAACCGAGGCGACGCGGCGGCTCACCCGGCACCGCACGACCGTGACCGTGGCGCACCGGCTGACGACGGCGGCCCGATCAGATCGGATTCTGGTGCTGGCCGGCGGCCGGGTGGTCGAGGACGGTGGCCACGCCGAGCTGCTGGCCCGGGGCGGTGTGTACGCCCGGCTGTGGCAGGCCTACCAGCACGGCAACTCCGACGCCTCGATCGACGTCGTGGCCGAAGCGGCCGGCGCTTGAGCTGAGCTACCAGCCGCTACCAGCCGCTACCAGCCCAGGTGCAGCGGCCGGCCCTCGGCGTAGCCGGCCGCACTCTGCACCCCGACCACGGCCCGTTCGGCGAATTCGGCGATCGTTCGGGCGCCGGCGTAGGTGAACGACGAGCGCACGCCGGCGATGATCGCGTCGATCAGGTCCTCCACCCCCGGCCGCTCCGGGTCGAGGAACATCCGTCCGGTCGAGATGCCTTCCTCGAACAGGGCCTTGCGGGCCCGCTCGAAGCTGGACTCGCCGGACGTCCGGTTGGCCACGGCCCGAGCCGAGGCCATGCCGAAGCTGTCCTTGTACGCCCGCCCGTCCGGTGCGAGTTGCAGGTCGCCCGGCGATTCGTAGGTCCCGGCGAACCAGGATCCGATCATCACCGCCGAGGCCCCGGCCGCCAGGGCCAGGGCGACATCGCGCGGGTGCCGGACGCCACCGTCGGCCCAGACGTGCTTGCCATGCTCGGCCGCTGCGGCCGCGCACTCCAACACCGCGGAGAACTGGGGGCGGCCGACGCCGGTCATCATCCGGGTAGTGCACATCGCACCCGGGCCGACTCCGACCTTGACGATGTCGGCCCCGGCCGCGATCAGGTCGCGGGTACCGGCGGCCGACACCACATTGCCGGCGCAGACGGGCACCGTCGGCGCCAGCGAACGGACTGCCTGCAGGGCCTCGAGCATTCGCTGCTGGTGGCCGTGGGCGGTGTCGATCACCAGCAGGTCGACGCCCGCCTCGAGCAGCGCGTGGGCCCGGCTCTTGACGTCACCGTTGACGCCGATCGCCGCCGCGATCCGCAGCCGGCCGTGACCGTCGATCGCCGGTTCGTACAGCGTCGAGCGCAGCGCGGCCGTCCGGGTCAGGATCCCGGCCAGCTTGCCCGCCCCGTCCACCACCGGTGCCAGCCGGTGGTGCCCGGCAGCCAGGAGGTCGAACGCTTCCCGAGCGCCGACCGAGTCGGGCAGGGTGACCAGCCGGGTGGACATGACCGAGGACAGCGGCGCGAACCGGTCGGCGGTGGCACAGTCGCGCTCGGTGACGACACCGACCGGCTTCCCGTCGGAGACGACGATGACCGCGCCGTACGCGCGCTTGGGCAGCAGGGCCAGCGCCTCGGAAACCGTACTGGCCGGCTGCAACGTGATCGCGGTATCGAAGACCAGGTGCCGCGACTTCACCCAGCCCACGACCTCGGCGACCACCTCTACCGGGATGTCTTGCGGCAGCACGGTGAGCCCGCCCCGGCGGGCTACCGTCTCGGCCATTCGGCGCCCGGCCACCGCCGTCATGTTCGCCACGATCAGCGGGATGGTGGCACCGCTGCCGTCCTCGGCCCGCAGGTCGACGTCGAAGCGGGAGCCGACGTCTGAGACCCGCGGCACCATGAACACGTCGTCATAGGTCAGGTCGTAGGCCGGCCGCTGCCCGTTGAGAAACTTCACGATTACAGCAGTCTAACCGGGATCAGGCCGGCGTCGGCAGTTCGCGGCGGTCCGTAGAGTGGCGCGGGTGAGTATCGCCGTCTTCGACATCGACGGCGTCGTGGCCGATGTCGGGCACCGGGTCCGCTTCGTAACCGGTCCGCGCAAGAACTGGCGTCGTTTCTTCGAGCTGGCAGCCACCGACTCGCCGCTGCCCACCGGGCTGGAATGGGCGATGTCGGCCGCCGCGCAGCATGATCTGGTATGGCTCACCGGGCGACCGGAGTGGTTGCGTCCGGTCACCGAGGCCTGGCTCCGCGACCACGGCCTGCCGGACCGGCCGTTGCACATGAGGCCTGACGGCGACTACCGCCCGGCCCGAGCCTTCAAGGTCGAGGTGCTTCGGCTGCTGGGCCTCCGCGAGGACGTGGCGGTCTTCGTCGACGACGACCTCCAGGTGGTGCAAGCGGCAGCAAGCGCCGGGTTCACCGCCTCGCTGGCCGACTGGGCGCCGCGCCCGCTGGCCCTGGACCAGGCACAGGAGCGATTCGGGCGCAGTTGAGGGGCCGTTCCCGCGGGGCCGATAACGCTTCTGGTAACAGTCCGATCACGGAACATCACGCTCAGTGATAGAGGCGCCGATATGTTTGCTAAGTGTTAAGAGAATGCTCCACAAACCCTCTGACACCCGGGAAATGAGCTGTATCGCGGCAGGGATTGCGGGATTATGTTGTGGGGTACAACACACTCGGGTCCGCCGGGCCACACGAACGTCGGTATACCGAGCACAACTTCAGCGGCAACTGAATCAAACGACAACTCCATCGCTCCACCACAGCACAGTCCTCGATCCAACCTGATCGGGACGCACCCACGAGGAAGCAGAAATGACCAGTCAGTCCTACCGTCCGGCGAGTGAGACCGTCCGCCTCTCGCCCCTGCCCGCTGTGTGCGTTCACGTACCTGCGTGCCCGAGTGCGGACGGTCCGGATCGCGACGCGGCGCACGTCATCGCCGCTCACCCCGAGCAAGGCTGGAGCCTGCTCTGCAACGGTGTCGTGCTGTTCGAGGACTGCGGCGAGATCCTGCCCAACGGCGACTGCGTCAAAGCCCGGCGCGCGGAACTGACCGCGGCCGCCCTGCACCGCGTCGCCTGACCTCAACGAGCCCATCACGCGCCCAGCCGGCCACCGAGCCGGCTGGTCAGGCGTAGTCGGCCACCGGCGGGCATGCGCACACCAGGTTCCGGTCCCCGAATGCCCCGTCGATCCGCCGCACCGGCGTCCAGTACTTCGCCATCGGATCCACGCCGTGCGGATAAACCGCCTCGGCCCGGGTGTACGGGTGCGTCCACTCCTCGGTCAGGACCCGAGCCGTGTGAGGTGCGTTGCGCAGCGGATTGTCCTCAGCCGGCCAGCGCCCGGCCCCGACCGCATCGATCTCGGCCCGGATCGCGATCATCGCGGCGATGAACCGATCGATCTCAGCCAGGTCCTCACTCTCGGTCGGCTCGACCATCAGCGTGCCGGCGACCGGGAAGGACATGGTCGGCGCGTGGAAGCCGTAATCGATCAGCCGCTTGGCCACGTCGTCGACGGTTACCCCGGTCTGGCGGGTGATCTGGCGCAGGTCCAGGATGCACTCGTGCGCGACCCGGCCCCGGCTGCCGGTGTAGAGCACCGGGTAGTGCTCGGACAGCCGGGCCGCGACGTAATTGGCCGACAAGATGGCCGCGGTGGTGGCCGCGGTCAGGCCGTCCGGACCCATCAGCCGGATGTAGGCCCACGTGATCGGCAGGATCGCGGCCGAGCCCCAGGGGGCGGCCGAGACCGGGCCGGGTGAGGTCTGCGGCCCGGCACTGGGCTGGAGCGGGTGGTTCGGCAGGAACGGGGCCAGGTGCGCCCGGGCGGCGACCGGACCCACTCCGGGCCCGCCGCCGCCATGCGGGATACAGAACGTCTTGTGCAGATTCAGGTGCGACACGTCGGCCCCGAACTTGCCGGGCCGGGCCAGGCCGACCATCGCATTGAGGTTGGCGCCGTCGACATAGACCTGACCACCGGCCGCGTGCACCAGCTCGCACACTTCGGTGATGTGGTCTTCGAAGACGCCGTGGGTCGAGGGATAGGTGACCATGATCGCGGCCAGCTTGTCGGCATGCTCGGCGATCTTGGCCCGAAGGTCGTCGAGGTCGACCTCACCCTCGTCGCCCCCGGTCGCCACCACGACCACCTTCATGCCGGCCAGCACGGCCGACGCGGCGTTGGTGCCGTGGGCCGAGGCGGGAATCAGGCAGATGTTGCGGTGCTCCTCGCCCCGGCTGCGGTGGTAGCCGCGGATGGCCAGCAGCCCCGCGAACTCGCCCTGCGCCCCAGCATTCGGTTGGAGCGAGACCGCGTCGTACCCGGTGATCTCGGTCAGCCAACGCTGCAAGTCGGCGATCAGTTCGGCGTAGCCGTCGAACTGCCCCTCCGGGGCGAACGGGTGCAGGCCGGCGAAACCGGGATTGGTCACCGGCTCCATCTCGGTCGTCGCGTTCAGCTTCATGGTGCACGACCCGAGCGGGATCATGCCCCGGTCGAGGGCGTAATCGCGATCGGCCAGGCGCCGCAGGTAACGCAGCATGGCGGTTTCCGACCGGTGCCGGTTGAACACCGGGTGGGTCAGGAACGGCGAGGTGCGGCGCAGCCCGGCCGGGATGGCCGGGCTGGCTTCGGCCACCGGCGTGACGACGTCGAAGGCCGCCAGCACATCGGCCAGGTGAGCGTCGGTCGTCGTCTCGTCACAGGCAATGCCGACTGTGTCGGCATCGACGGCGCGCAGGTTGATCCCCCGCTCGAGGGCCGCGGCCACGACCGACGCGGCTCGTCCCGGCACCCGGGCGGTGATCGTGTCGAAGAACGCGCTCGAGCCGAGCTCGACACCACCGGCCTGCAACCCGGCGGCCAGCGCGCTGGCCTTGGCATGCACCGACGAGGCGATGGCGGTCAGGCCTGACGGGCCGTGGTAGACGGCGTACATCGAGGCCATCACCGCCAACAGGACCTGAGCCGTGCAGATGTTGGAGGTGGCCTTCTCGCGCCGGATGTGCTGCTCCCGGGTCTGCAGCGCCAGCCGGTAGGCCGGTCGGCCGTCGGCATCCACCGATACCCCGACCAGCCGGCCCGGCAGCTGCCGTTCCAGCCCGGCCCGGATCGACATGTATCCGGCATGCGGGCCACCGAAGCCGAGCGGAACCCCGAATCGCTGGCTGCTGCCGACGGCGATGTCGGCGCCGAATTCACCGGGCGGGGTGAGCAAGGTCAGCGCGAGCAGGTCGGCGGCGACGGTGACCAGCGCGCCGCCGGCGTGGGCGGCCTCGACCAGCGGGCGCAGGTCGCGTACCGCACCGTCGCTGCCGGGGTACTGCAACAGCACGCCGAACACGCCGGGCGGCAACTCCGGGCCGACCCGGCCGACCTGCACGCTCAGCCCCAAGGCTTCGGCGCGAACCCGCACCACCTCAACCGTTTGCGGGAAGACCTGGTCGTCGATGAGGAACACCTCGGCGCCCTGCTTGGCCGCCGGCGCCATCCGATGGGCCAGGGCCATCGCCTCGGCCGCCGCGGTCGCTTCATCCAGCAGCGAGGCACCGGCCGTCGGCAGGCCAGTCAGGTCCTCGACCATCGTCTGGAAGTTCAGCAGGGCCTCCAGCCGGCCCTGGCTGATCTCGGGCTGGTACGGCGTGTAGGCGGTGTACCAGGCCGGGTTCTCCAGGACGTTGCGCCGGATGACCGCCGGGGTCACGGTGTCGTAGTAGCCCAGACCGATCATCGAGGTCCGCACCTGGTTTCGCGCCGCCAGCGCTCGCAGCTCGGCCGCGACCTCGGGTTCGCTGAGGGCCGCCGGCAGGGCCAGCTCCAGCGTCTCGCGGATGGCCTCGGGCAGCGCGGCCGCGACCAGTTCATCGATGCTGGACAGGCCCAACGCCTTGAGCATGACGGCCTGATCGGCCGGATCGAAGACGCCGATGTGGCGAGCGGAGAACGGGGTGAGCGAATGCGGCGACAACGGGATCTCCCTCGCTGAGCAGGGCGCAGAGCCGGGCTCTGCTCCCCCTCTGTCGGGCCCGTTGCCCTTCAGAGTCACCTGCGTGCACGGTCCTGCGGCCTGAGAGGTTGGCGGGGAAATTGCCCCTTCGGCGCCGCCGGCACCGGTGCCGGCGAACTCTCCCGTGTACGCGTCGCGGTAGCTGACAGATTACCAGCGCGGACCGGGCGAAGCGGCGCGCCGTGAGGGTGTCGCTCAGGCGGTCGCGGTCCGCTGCTGGCGCCGCTTGGCCAGCTCGTCGTTGCCGTAGGATTCGGCCGGCGCGGCCCCGTCCGTGCGCTCGGACGGCAGTTCGGCCAGCGACCCGGCCAGCTCTCGCAAGGCGCCACTGACCGCGATGCCGAAGACGCCCTGACCGCCGCGCAGCAGGTCGACGACCTCCTCCGAGGAGGTGCACTCGTAGACCGTGGTGCCGTCGGAGAGCAAGGTGATATTGGCCAGGTCCTCCACGCCCCGGGAGCGCAGCGCATCGACGGCCAGCCGGATGTTCTGCAGCGAAACCCCGGTATCCAGCAGGCGCTTGACCACCTTCAGGACCAGGATGTCCTTGAACGAGTACAACCGCTGACTGCCCGAGCCGGCGGCCGAGCGCACGGTCGGCACGACGAGATCGGTGCGCGCCCAGTAGTCCAACTGCCGGTAGGTGATGCCGGCGGCGGCGCAGGCTGTCGGGCCGCGGTAGCCGACGGACTCATCGGTGCCCACGGCGGGCTGGCTGAACAGGGCGCCCTGCTCCGGCGTGTCCTCAAGCACCTTGCGTCTCCTACTCGCCCGCTCGCGAAGCCGGCCGGCGGCCCGGCGGCGTCAGCGATGTAATTGCATCGAAGTGATTCGACGGTAAGCCCGGGGCGTGTCACCGGTCAACGCGGCTCGCCGGGCCCGACCGGAAAATGTAACCGTCGACCTAAGGTCTAGCGTTTTCCAGTCGATGGTCAGCCGTTGTCGGGCCGGTTCTCGTCGTCGGCGGAGACGAAATCGTCGGCCGAAATCGAGTCGAGGAACTCCCGGAACTTCTCGACCTCGTCGTCCTCCTGCTCGGGGATGGCGATGCCGACGCTGGCCAGGACCGATTCCTCGCCCATGATGGGGGTCGACGTGCGCAGCGCCAGCGCGATCGCATCCGAGGGTCGGGCGCTGACCGTGGCCCCGTTGGAGAAGCTGAGCTCGGCGTAGAAGACGTCGTCCTTGAGTTCGGTGATCGAGACCTGGGTCAGCTCGGCCCCGAGCGCCGCGATGATGTCGCGCAGCAGGTCGTGGGTGAGCGGGCGGGGGGTCTGCACGCCTTGCTGCTCGAACGCTATCGCCGAGGCCTCGACGGCGCCGATCCAGATCGGCAGGTAGCGGCCGCCGCTGGTCTCCTTCAGCAGCACGACCGGCTGGTTGGCCGGCAACTCGACCCGGACGCCGACCACCTCGAGCGGATGCAATGCCATCGCCGGGCCTCCCTACTGGTTGCACGCGCGTCGGAAGTCACGCGCTCGTACTGCGCTCTTGAGCGTAGTCGCTTTCCCGACCGCCCGCGGCGGGCAACCGTAGCCGGCGCTCGAGTTCAGTTGACGATGTCGCGCAGGCCGATCTGGACCAGGGCCGTGTGCAACTGGACCGACAGCGCCGCCAGTTCCCGGACCGTTTCCTCGGCCTTGGCCCGGCCGTCCGAGCTGCGTTGCCGCAGCGGGGTGGCCACCTGGGCGAACAACCCCACCTCGCGATCGGCGGCCGACTTGAACGACCGCAGATGCCGGCCTTCGATGCCGAACCGCCCCAACTCGGCCACCACCCGAGCCACGGCCAGCGCGTCGTCGTCGTAGTAACCCGGGTTGCAGGGGGCGATCAGCCCGAACTGCTCGAGCTCGCCGAGCTGCTCCGAGCGCAAGCCGGCGGTGTTGAGCAGTTCCTCCCGGCTCAGCCGCATCGCGGCCGGAGCGGCGCGGAAGTGCTCGGGCGTCGGCGCGTTGTCCAGCACCGGCAGGTGGGCCAGCCGGGGCGAACCGCCCGGGCCACCGTGGCCCCGGTCGATGGCCTCGAGCTGTTCCTTGATCACCCGCAGCGGCAGGTAGTGATCACGCTGCTGGCTCAGGACGTAGCGCAGCCTGGCTACGTCGGAGGAGGAGAACTTGCGATAACCGGAGGGGGTGCGATCCGGCTGGACCAGGCCCTGGTCCTCGAGGAACCGGATCTTGGAGATGGTGATGTCGGGAAAGTCTCCGCGTAGCTGGGAAAGCACCTCACCGATCGACAACGTGCCCCGGACGGGCACATTGGCTGGGCTCATTTGTTGCCGCCGGCCGTCAGGTAGACCAGCCGGAACTTGCCGATCTGCACCTCGTCGCCATCGGCCAGCGCGGCCGAGTCGATCCGTTCCCGGTTGACGTAGGTGCCATTGAGGCTGCCGACGTCGTACACCGCGAATCCGGAGCCGTCGCGGCGGAATTCCACGTGCCGGCGCGACACTGTCACGTCGTCGAGAAAGATGTCGCTGTCCGGATGCCGGCCGGCGGTGGTGACGTCCTGATCGAGCAGGAACCGGCTGCCAGCGTTGGGACCACGCTTGACCACGAGCAGGGCCGAGCCCGGGGACAGCGCGTCGATAGCCCGCTGGTGGGCCTCGGTGGAGAACTCGCCGTCGCCGTCGGCGGCCGGCCCGACCCCGGCCGAGATGATCGAGGTGGCGTCCGCCCCGCCGGGCCGGCTGGCCCCGCTGGTCAGCGGCGCACCGCACTGGGCGCAGAAGCGGCTGTCCGGAGAGTTCTCGGTGCCGCAGGCGGTGCAGAACACGTCGGTGATCGCCCTTTCTAGTCAAGCTCGAACCCGGACGCCCGGGAGCGCCGTCGCGGGCTTGTTGGTGCTGGCGAGCCTAATTGGCCGCCCCACGAAGGGTCAACGCGAGGTGGAGGTTCAGTCGGCGATCGCCGTCTGGTAGTCCTGTGCGCTGAGCAGCGAATCGAGTACCGCCACGTCGGCGACCTCGATCTCGGCGATCCAGCCGTTGCCGTACGGATCGGTGTTGATCAGGTCCGGGTTGTCGTCCAGAGCCTCGTTGCGGGCCACCACCTTGCCGGCGACCGGCGCGTAGAGATCGGAAACGCTCTTGGTCGATTCGACCTCGCCGAACGTGTCGCCGGTGGCGACGTCGGTGTCGAGCCCGTGGACCGAGACGAACACGATGTCGCCGAGCGAGTTCTGCGCGTAGTCGGTGATACCGACGCGAACTGTGTTTCCGCCGGTCACCGTGGCCCATTCGTGCTCGGCGGTGTAGCGGAGTTCGGAGGGCACTTCAGCCATGGAGTCGTCGCCTTTCCTGCGCACGGACTGCGGTCAGCAGACCTTATCGAATCCCGCCCTACTTGCCGGAGGGCACCGCGTACTTCGGGCTCGGATTGCTGCGAAGCGCGGTGATGCTCACCGACTGGGACTCGGTTATCTGGATCGAGCCGTTGTCGGCATGGACGGTGTTGACCACCCCGCCGGTGATGTTGAGCGCGGTGTCGAGAGTCTTCGGGTCCCCGATTGCCTCGATCAGGTAGGGCGATCGAAGCTCGGTTCCGTCCAGTTGGACGCCGCCGTTGCCGTCGCTGAACGCGCTCGAGGTACCGATCCGGACCGGTCCGAACTGGATTACCTCGGCGCCCGCTCCTCGCAACTCCTCGACCACGTCGAGCAGATCCTCGGCCTTCAGGTTGTGGCTCGGATCGGCGATGCTGACCGAGACGCCCGGACCGTGGGCCGGCTCGGTCCCGGTCAGGATGGCCAGGGCATCGGCCTGCCGCTGGGCTTCGGCCCGAGCGGCGGTATTGCCGTTGTCGGCCAGCCGCTGCTTGGCCGCTTGCAGGCCCGACAGCTGATCCTGCAGCCGCTGGACCCGGCTGTTCTGGTCATCCAGGATGCGGACCAGGTCGTCCTCGCGGGCGTACGTGAACGAGTCGGTCTTGGAGTTCGACTGCAGTTGCACTGCCAAGCCGAAGCCCAGACCGGCCAGGAGCACGCCGATCAGCACGGTTGCGCCGCGGTTTCGGCGCCGCCGCGACGGGCCCGGGCCCGGATCTGGACGCTCGTCGGATTCGCTCGGCCGGCTCATGCTCAGGCCCGGAAGACGTGCCGTCGGATCGCGGCGGCGTTGCCGAAGATGCGAATCCCGAGCACGACCACAACTGCAGTGGACAGCTGGCTGCCGACGCCCAACTTGTCGCCGAGAAACACCACCAGGGCGGCCACCAGCACGTTGGAGATGAACGAGACCACGAACACCTTGGCGTCGAAGATCCCGTCCAGCCGGGCCCGGATACCGCCGAACACCGCATCGAGCGCGGCGACAACGGCGATCGGGAGGTAGGGCTCGAGCCACAGCGGGACCGTGGGCCGGAAGACGATGCCCAGCACCACGCCGACGACCAGAGCAAGGGCGGCGATCATCGGGACTCCGTGGCGGTGGGATCGGGTGTGGTGGCGGGTCCGCTGGACCCGACGCCGGGCGACGTTGGCGGGGCGGTGCTCGGTTGTGGACCGAGTTGCGCGTACTGCAACTGGCCCACGGTAACCGACGGCAATGTGAGCTTGCTCTTGCCGCCGAATCGGAAGCTGATGTCATAGACCGCAACCAGCGTCTTCAACCGGCGGGCGACCGCCGATTGCGCGAAGGCGACCTGGAGCTGGTTCGAGTTACCGATGGCCGAGATCGTGTACGGGCTGGTCAGCGGCTGGAAGTCGAGCAGGATCGACTCCCCGGCGACCCGGATGAACGACGTCGGCGACAGCCGCAACCCGTTGATGGCGATGGCCTCGGCTCCGGCCGCCCACAGCCGGTTGACCACCGACCGCAGGTCGGTGTCGTGCAGCACGGCCACGTCTACCTGGGGCGTGGTGCCGGGCCGGGGGTTACCCGCGCTGGCAGTGGCCGCCGGCTCACCGAGTTCGACCTGCATGCCTGGGCCGGTGACGGTGACGCTGCCGGCCGCCACCTCGGCCGCCTTGAGCGATGGATCGTTGGCCGGCAGCTGCGCGTCACGTAACTGGTTGACCTGGTCGGACAGCGCCCGAGCCTGCGATTCGAGCCCGGTGGCCTTGCTCTGGGCGGCATGGATGCGAGCGATCAGATCGTGGCGGGCGGCATCGCGGGCCGGAGCCGACAGGTGGGTCTGCCGGTAGGCGATCACCAGCACCAGCCCGATCAGCAGGCAGCCGAGCCAGGTCAGCGGGCCGTCCCACCAGTGTCGCCGCGGGTTGCGCCCGGCCGCGGCCCGGTAACCGGGATCGAGGGTGTTGTTCAACAGTTCGTTGAGCGCCGCCGCGCTGAGATCGATGCGCGGTCGGCCACGGTCGCGGGGCGGGCTGGTCATGCCGGCCGGGCCCGGACCGGGGGCTCGCGTAGCACCCGTCGGAACTGGAGCAGGTACAGCCCGCCGGCCCACAGGTACAGCCCGGCCCCCCACAGGGTGAAGGCCCAGGCGATCGGCTTGGCGACACTGCTGATCCGGCCGTGGTGGCTGCCCAACAGCAGGAGCGGGAAGGCGTAGAGCAGAGCGAATGTCGCCGCCTTGCCGAGGTAGTGCACCGGCAGCCCGGTCAGCCCGCGACGGCGCAGGGCCGGCAGCGTGGTGGCCAGCACGAGGTCGCGCAGGATCAGCACGACGGCCAGCCATACCGGGATGATGTGGCGCAGCGTCAGCCCGAGCAGGCTGGCCAGGATGTAGAGCCGGTCCACCGCCGGGTCGAGCAGCGCGCCGAGCCGGGAGGTCTGATTGAGTTTGCGAGCCAGCACGCCGTCGGCCCAGTCGGTGATGCCGGACAGCGCGAGCAGGGCCAGCGCCCAGCCGTCGGCCCGGGGTCCGAGCAGCAGCCAGAGGAACACCGGCACCCCGGCCAGGCGCGCGGCGCTGATCAGGTTGGGCAGCGTCAGGGACTCGCGGGCCAGCAGCGCCGGTGCCGGTGGCGTCGGCGCGCTCACGATCGCATCGACCCGGTCAGTCCGTGCCGGCATCGAAGGCGGCGGCGTTGTTGGCCGCGTCGAGCTCTTCCTCGACCACCCCGGCGCCGCGTTCGACGATGCGCTCGGCGCCGCCCGCTTCCAGCCGCCCGACCAGCTCCGCGGCCGGTCCGGCCACGATGCCCTGGCTGGCGTACTGCTCCAGCCGGGAGCGGGAGTCGGCGATGTCGAGGTTGCGCATGGTCAGCTGACCGATCCGCTCGTCCGGCCCGAAAGCGGCGTCGCCGACGCGCTCCATCGACAGCCGTTCCGGACGGTAGGAGAGGTTGGGACCTTCGGTATTCATGATCGAGTAGTCGTCACCGCGACGCAGCCGCAAGGTCACCGAACCGGTGACAGCCGACGCGACCCAGCGCACGATGGCCTCGCGCTGCATCAGCGCCTGCGGGTCGAGCCAGCGGCCCTCGTACATCAGCCGGCCGAGCTTGCGGCCCTCGTTGTGATACGTCGCGATGGTGTCCTCGTTGTGGATCGCGTTGACCAGCCGCTCGTAGGCGGCGTGCAGCAGGGCCATGCCGGGCGCTTCATAGATGCCCCGGGACTTGGCCTCGATGATCCGGTTCTCGATCTGGTCGGAAATTCCCAGGCCGTGCCGGCCGCCGATCTCGTTGGCCTGCTTGACCAGCGCGACCGGGTCGGCGTGCTCGACCTCGTTGATCGCCACCGGCAGGCCGGAGGCGAAGGTCACCGTCACGTCCTCGGTCGGGATCTCTATCGACTCATCCCACGGCGCGACGCCCATGATCGGCTCGACGATGGTCACGCCGTTGCTGAGCAGTTCCAGGTCCTTGGCCTCGTGGGTGGCTCCCCAGATGTTGGCGTCGGTCGAGTAGGCCTTCTCGGTCGAGTCGCGGTACGGGAAACCGTGGGCGACCAGCCACTCCGACATTTCCTTGCGACCACCGAGTTCCTCGACGAACTGGGTGTCCAGCCACGGCTTGTAGATGCGCAGGTTCGGGTTGGCCATCAGGCCGTAGCGGTAGAACCGTTCGATGTCGTTGCCCTTGTAGGTCGAACCGTCGCCCCAGATGTCGACGCCGTCGGCCATCATCGCCCGGACCAGCACGGTGCCCGTGACCGCGCGGCCGATCGGAGTGGTGTTGAAGTAGGTCTTGCCGCCGGAGCGGATGTGAAAGGCACCGGTTTGCAGCGCGATCAGGCCTTCCTGGACCAGCAGGGCCTGCACGTCGACCAGCCGGGCGATCTCGGCCCCGTAGTCCTTGGCCCGGCCGGGCACGGCATCGATGTCGGGCTCGTCGGGCTGTCCGAGGTTGGCCGTGTAGGTGCACGGGATCGCGCCCTTGTCCCGCATCCAGGCCACCGCTACCGAGGTGTCCAGACCCCCGGAGAATGCGATCCCGACTCGTTCTCCGACCGGCAGGGTTGACAGCACCTTCGACACCCGGCAAGCCTATCGTCTGGATCGATCGATCCCGCGCCGGCAACGCGCCCACCGGTCTGGACCACGTGGGCCCTTCGTCATTGTCGGGCTGACAGGAACCGGCGGCGTCGAAGGACGACGCCTCCTCCCAAATCCTGACCGCACCCCTCGAAACAACGACGAAGGACCCGCGGAACAACGCGGGCCCTTCGTCATTGTCGGGCTGACAGGATTTGAACCTGCGACCCCCTGACCCCCAGTCAGGTGCGCTACCAAGCTGCGCTACAGCCCGGTTCGCCGAACGCTCGGTGGCGCGGCGACCGATGTGAAACCCTACCTCACCCTCAGGTGCGCTTCTCCCGCTCGCGTACCCGGACCGAGATCTGGATCGGCGTCCCGACGAAGGAGAAATCCTCCCGCAGCCGGCGTTCCAGGAATCGCCGGTACCCGGCCTCGAGAAAGCCGGTGGTGAACAGCACGAACCGCGGCGGCCGGGTGTCGGCCTGGGTCGCGAAGAGCACTCTCGGGTGCTTACCGCCCCGGCCCGGGGGCGGGGTCGCGGTCACCACCTCGCGCAGCCAGCTGTTGAGCTGGCCGGTGGAAACCCGCCGATCCCAGGAGGCCAGCGAGGCCTCCAGCGCCCCGGCCAGTTTCTCCACCGCCCGCCCGGTCTTGGCCGAGACGTTCACCCGGGGCGCCCACTGCACCCGCTGCAGCTCCCAGTCCGCCTCTCGATCCAGCTGCAGCCGCCGGTCCTCGTCAACCAGGTCCCATTTGTTGAAGGCCAAGACCAGTGCCCGGCCGGCATCGACCACGGTGGAGATGACCCGCTGGTCCTGCTCGGACAGGACCTCCGAGGCATCCAGCAGCACCACCGCCACCTCGGCCGCCTCGATCGCGCTGGCCGTGCGCAGGCTGGCGTAGTACTCCATTCCGGATGCGGTGTTGACCCGTCGGCGCAAGCCCGCGGTATCGACGAAGCGCCAGGTCTGGCCGCCGAGGTCGATCAACTCGTCAACCGGGTCGACGGTGGTCCCGGCCACCGAGTCGACCACGCTGCGTTCGGTTCCGGACAGCCGGTTGAGCAGCGAGGACTTGCCGACGTTGGGCCGGCCGACCAGGGCCACCCGGCGCGGGCCGCCCGGCTGGTCGCGCTCCGGCGGCGCGTCGGGAAGCGCGGCCAGCACGGCGTCCAGCAGGTCACCGGAGCCACGACCGTGCAACCCGCTGACCGGATACGGCTCCCCCAGCCCGAGCGACCAGGCCTCGGCGGCGTCAGCCTCGCTGCGCTCGTCGTCGACCTTGGTCACGGCCAGCACCACCGGACGCCCCGCCCGGCGCAGGGTCCGGGCCACCGTCAGGTCGGTCTCGGTCGCCCCGGTCCGAGAATCGATCACGAACAACACCAGGTCGGCCGTGGCCACCGCCTGCTCGGCCTGGCGGGACACCATCGCCTGCAGCCCGGTGGCGTCGGGTTCCCAGCCGCCAGTGTCGACCAGGGTGAACCGCCGGCCGTTCCACTCGGCGTCGTAGGCGATGCGATCGCGGGTCACCCCGGGCACGTCCTGCACCACGGCTTCCCGGCGGCCCAGGATCCGGTTGACGAGCGTCGACTTGCCGACGTTCGGCCGCCCGACGACGGCGACGACCGGCGGGATGGCCAGCTCGTCCTCGTCGAGGATCGACTCCATCGCATCGTCTTCGGGGGTGGTCATGACTCCATTCTCGCCGCCGCCGAGCCGGCGCCCGACAGCGCGTCCTGCACCAGCCGAACCAGGGCCGCCACGACCTGATCGATGTCCAGGTCTGAGGTGTCCAGCTCGGTCGCTCCGTCGGCCCGACGCAACGGGCTGGCCACCCGGCCGCTGTCCAGGCCGTCCCGCCGCCGGATGTCGGCCGCCACCGCAGACACGTCGACGCCACCCAGTTCCTGTGCTCGGCGGGCGGCACGCACCTCCTCTCGGGCCGTCAGGTAAACCTTCAGTTCGGCTTGCGGCCACACCTCAGAACCGATATCTCGGCCCTCGGCCACGGTGGGCCCGCGGCTGATCAGCTCGCGCTGCCGGGCCAGCATCCACCGGCGCACCGCCGGCACCGCCGATACCGCTGATACCGCCTGGGTCGTCTCCGGTTGCCGGATCGCGATCGAAACGTCCTCGCCGTCGAGCCAGGTGGCCGGTTGGCCCGGATCAACGCTCACCTCGATCCGGCTGGCAGTCACCGTCGCGGCCACCGCCTCGGCATCGGTCAGCGGCACGCCCGCTCGCAACACCGCCACCGTGGCAGCCCGGTACATGGCACCGGTGTCCAGGTAGGCCGCACCCAGCCGCTGCGCCAGCCGGCGGGCGACGGTGGACTTGCCGGTGCCCGAGGGGCCGTCCAGGGCCACCACGGCGGAGAAGGCTGTCATCAGTCCGACCGATCCACCCGCGCCAGGTCCGACCGCAGCTTGGCTGCGCCCCGCAGGTAGACATGCCGGATCTCCGCGCGCGGGAGGTCGGTCTCGACGTGAGCGAGTAGCCGCAGCACCCGCGGCATCGCGCCGGGCACCGCAATCTCGCAGGCGCACATCAACGGCACATCGGTCAGGCCGAGCTGGCGGGCGGCGTAGGCCGGGAACTCGGCAGTGAGATCGGGGGTCGCGGTGAACAGGATGGAGATCAGGTCCCCCGGCTCGATCCGGTTGTGTCGCAGCACCTGCTGCACCAGTTCCGACGCACCCTCGAGCACGTCCTCCCGTTCGTTGCGCGACACCTGAATGGCCCCGCGTATGGCCCTGACCGTCACACCGTCTCCTGTCCGTCTTGCCAACTAACCTAGCCAACCTCCCGGGCCGAGCCCGGGTCAGCGCTCGAGTTCCCGATACAGGCCGGTCAGCTCCTCCGCGGTCAGCGGGCGGACCGTGCCCGGGCGCTGGTCCCCGAGCCGGACCGGTCCGACCGCGACCCGGACCAGGCGCAACACCGGGTGCCCGACCGCGTCCAGCAGGCGGCGCACGATGTGGTTGCGGCCCTCGTGCAGGCCGACTTCGACCAGGGTGCGTTCGGACGTGCTGTCGATGATCCGGAATTCATCGACCCGAGCCGGACCGTCCTCGAGGTCGACCCCACGGCGCAACTGGGCCCCGATACCGCGTGACACCGGCGAGGCGACCTGGGCGATGTAGGTCTTGACCACCCCATGCGAGGGGTGCGCGAGCTTGTGCGCGAAGTCGCCGTCGTTGGTCAGGATCAGCAGGCCCTCGGTGTCGGCGTCGAGCCGGCCGACGTGGAAGAGCCGTTCCGGCCGGTCGCGGACCAGGTCGCCGACATTCGGCCGCCCGTGTGGATCGGACATTGCCGTGACCATGCCCCGGGGTTTGTTCAGCGCGAGGTAAACCAGGTCCGAACGGAGGTTGATCCGATTGCCGTCGACCCGGACCAGAGCGGTCCGGGGGTCGATCCGGCTGCCGAGTTCGGCGGTACCGAGCCCGTCGATGCTGACCCGGCCTTCGGCGATGAGCTGCTCGCAGGCCCGCCGGGACCCGATCCCGGCAGCGGCCAGGGCCTTCTGCAGCCGAACCGGTTCAGAGCTCGTCGGCATCTAGGGAGTCCAGTTCCGGCAGCAGCGGGGCCAGCGATGGCAACTCCTCGACCGAGGTGATGCCCATCTTCTCGAGAAAGGTGTCCGTGGTGCGGTACAGGCCGCCACCGGTGCTCGGATCGGTGCCGTCCTCGGTGATCAGCTCGCGGCTCAGCAGCGTGCGCACCACGCCGTCGACGTTGACCCCCCGGATCGCCGATACCCGGGCCCGGGTCACCGGCTGGCGGTAGGCGATCACGGCGAGCGTCTCCAGCGCGGCCTGGCTGAGCTTGCTCCGCTGGCCGTCCAGCAGGAATGCCTCGATCAGCGGCGCGTAGTCCTCGCGGCTGTAGAGCCGGAATCCGGCCGCGGCCGGCCGCAGCTGCCAGCCGGCCCGGCGTGCGTCCAACTCGGCCGTGATCGCGGCCAGCGCCTCGGCCACCGCCGAGACCGGCTGGCCCACGGCGACCGCTAGTTGCGGCACCGTCAGCGGGCCATCGGCCACGAACAGCACCGCCTCCAACGCACCCCGGAGCTGCTCGGGCTCCAGCTGGACGCTTGACGCCCGATCAGTCTCAAGTTCAACTTGAGCCTCAGCCGAACGCTCGGCTTCTGGTTCAGGTTCGGTCATTCGTACTCCAGGTCAGGGTCGACTTCGGTCCCAGCATCGTCGGCGCCGGTGTCATCGCCGCCGACCCAACGCACGCGCAGCTCGGCCAGCGCCTCGGCCTGGTCGAAGGCGACATCGCCGCTTCGATACAGCTCGAGCAGGCCGAGGAAGCGGGCCACCACCTCCAGGGTCGACTGGCACTCGGCGATCAGTGCGCGGAACGTAGCCGAGCCGGTCCGGCTCAGTCGATGCCGCATCGCCGCCATGTGCTCGGCGACGCTGACCCGGGCGGCGTGGATGTGGTCGACACCGACCACCGGTACCGGACGCGGCTTGAGGGCATCGGCCGCCACCGCCGCGAACTGGTGCAGGTCGACGCCGATCCGCAACTCCGGGGTCAGCGCCGTGAACTGCGGTTCGAGCTCAGCGGTTCGGGGAAAGCGCCGGCCGGCGGTGCGCTCCAACTCGGCCAAGTGCTGGGCCACCAACTTGTACGCCCGGTACTGCAGCAGGCGGGCGAACAGGAGGTCCCGCGCCTCGAGCAGAGCCAGATCCTCCTCGTCATCGACGTCGGCTGCCGGCAGCAGCCGCGCCGCCTTCAGGTCGAGCAGGGTCGCGGCGACGACCAGGAATTCGGTGGCCTGGCCGAGGTCGAACTCGTCGCCGGCGGCCTTGAGGTAGCCGATGAAATCGTCGGTGACCTGAGAGAGCGCGACCTCGGTGACGTCGAGCTGGCGCCGGGCGATGAGCGTCAGCAGCAGATCGAACGGCCCCTCGAAATTGTCGAGCCGGACGCTGAATTTCCTCGGCCCGCCGTCCTCGGCCGGCGCGGCGGCCTCGGGCGGCAGGTCCCACTCCTCCGGAAGCTCCTCCAGCGCCTGGACGTCGGCCGCCTCGGCTGGATTGGGCGGCAAACCGGTCACGGCCGGGACAGTACCTCCATAGCCAGCTCCCGGTAGGCCACGGCCCCGTTCGAGGTCGGGGCCCAGGTGGTGATCGGCTCGCCGGCCACTGTCGTCTCCGGGAAGCGCACCGTCCGGGAGATGACGGTGTCGAAGACCTTCTCACCGAACGCCTCGAGCACGCGACTGAACACCTCCCGGCCGTGCAGCGTCCGGCCGTCATACATGGTGGCCAGAATGCCTTCGAGCCTCAGGTTCGGGTTCAGCCGCTGTTGAACCTTGTCGATCGTGTCGATGAGCAGCGCCACGCCGCGCAGCGAGAAGAACTCGCACTCGAGCGGGATGATCACCCCGTGCGAGGCGGTCAGCGCGTTCACCGTCAGCAATCCGAGCGACGGTTGGCAGTCGATCAGGACGAAGTCGTAGTCACCCAGGACCGGAGCGATGGCGCGGGCCAGGCTCTGCTCGCGGGCGACCTCGTTGACCAGCTGGACTTCAGCCGCGGACAGGTCGATGTTCGACGGCAGCAGATCCATCCCCGGCACGCCGGTCCGCAGCAGCACGTCCTCCACGTTGACCGCACGTTCCATCAGCAGGTCGTAAGTAGTGCGCTCCAGCTGGTGCGGCTGCACGCCGAGGCCGACGCTCAGCGCGCCTTGGGGATCGAAGTCGACCAGCAGCACCCGGCGGCCGAACTCGGCCAGGGCCGCGCCCAGATTGATCGTCGACGTGGTCTTGCCGACGCCACCCTTCTGGTTGCACAGGGCGATGACCCGGGCCGGACCGTGCTCGCTCAGCTGGGCCGGCTCCGGCAGGGGCCGCCGCCGCCGGGCCTTGGCCGGATCCACCGAACGCGCATCGGAGCCGGTCTCGGGCTCGGCGCCCGCTTTCGGTACCGCCAGCGGCTGGAAGGTCCCGGGCACCGGCGGCGCGGCCTCGGTACCAGGTTCTGTCATGGAAACTGCGCACTCCTCGCCACCGGCCCGGCTCGTTCGGTGGCGAGGTTACCGCACCTGGTGCCGGGCGTCCGGCGGCGCGCTCAGGGCCTGACGATCCTCAGGGCCTGCATCACGATGGCGGCCGGCCGGCACCGCTGGACCGGACCGTCAATGGCTGCGAGCCCGGGGGTGGGCGGTGGCGTACACCTCGCGTAGCTGGTCCACGGTGACCAGCGTGTAGATCTGAGTCGTGGTAACCGAGGCGTGACCGAGCAATTCCTGCACGACGCGGACGTCGGCGCCGCCCTCCATGAGGTGGGTGGCGAAGGAGTGCCGCAACGTGTGCGGAGAGATGTCCCCGCTCAGCCCGGCCTTCTCGGCCGCGCTGCGCAGCACCGTCCAGGCGCTCTGCCGGGACAGCGGGCCACCGCGCGAGTTGAGGAAGACCTTCGGCGTTCCCCGGCCGTGGCGGGCCAGCTCGGGCCGGACCCGGACCAGGTAGGCCTGCACCGCCCGGGCGGCGTAACTGCCCAACGGCACCAGCCGCTGCTTGCCGCCCTTGCCCCGCAGCAGCACGGTTCGCCCGGTCAGATCCAGGTCGTCGATATCCAGACCGACCGCCTCGGAAATCCGGGCTCCGGTGCCGTAGAGGACCTCCAGCAGCGCGCGGTCGCGCACGGCCAGCGGGGTCTGGTCGAAGTCGGCCGCCTCCAGCAGGCGCTCGGTGTCCTCGACCGAGATGGCCTTGGGCAGCCGCCGAGGTGGGGCCGGCGGCTTGACCGTGCGGGCCACGTCAGCGCTGAGCTGCCCGTCGGCGTAACCGAATTTGTGCAGGCCACGGACCGCCACCACGGCCCGGGCGGCCGAACTGGCCGACAGCGGCGGGTGGGTTTCATCGCCCTCGCGCAGCGCGGCCAGGAACGCGCCGATGGTCGGCCCGGTGATCGCGCCGGGTGAGTGGATGCCCTGCTGCTGCAGGTACTGCGCGTACCGGCGCAGGTCACGCCGGTAGGAAGCCAGGGTATTGGCCGAACTGCCCCGCTCCACGGCCAGATGATCGAGGTAGTCCTCGATCAGACCGGTCAACTCGCTGCGACCGGTCGCGGTCACACCCGTCACTGGTGATCCGGCACCCGGTCCGGCCGGGCCGGCCACGCCGCGTCGGCCGGACGCAAGCTGGCCCAGTCGTCGCGCCGAGCCGCGGCAGCGGCCAGGATTCCGGCGACCGCCGGACCGTTGGTGACCGCGCCGGCCAGTACCAGCTCGACCAACTCCTCCAGCTGGTACCGGTGAACTTCCATGGTTCGTTCCTCGTGCTCGCCGGCATAGCGATCCTCCTCCGGCACCGGGGCCAGCCCCCGCGCCAGGTACACCCGGATCGCCTCGTCGGACATGCCGGGCGAGGTGTGCAGATCGACCAGGGTGTGCCATCGCTCGGCGGTGATCGCGGCCTCCTCCAGCAACTCCCGCTGGGCTGAGGCCAGCGCCGGCTCACCGGCCTGGTCGAGCAGACCGGCCGGCAACTCCAGCAGGTGCGTGCCGACCGCCGGACGGTACTGGCGCACCATGACCACCGTGCCGTCGTCATCCAGGGCGACGACCCCGACCGCGCCGACGTGGTCGATCACGTCGCGGCGGGCCACCGTCCCGTCCGGCATCCGTACCTGGTCCACGCGCACGTCGAAGGCATAGCCGGAATAGATGTCCTCGGTGCCGACGACCGAGAAATCCTCATCGCTGGTCGTCATCGGCTCACCGAGCTGGCCAGTTCCTCGCCGAAGTCGACCGGCAGCCGCTCCTCGGCGTTGTAGTCGACGGCGGCGCCGATGAACGAGCGGAACAGCGGGTGCGGCCGGGTCGGGCGCGACTTCAGTTCGGGGTGGGCCTGGGTCGCGGCGAAGAACGGGTGCCGGTCCCGGGCCAGCTCGATGAACTCGACCAGCCGCCCGTCCGGAGAGGTGCCGGAGATGACCAGGCCAGCCTCGGTCAGCGCCTGACGGTAGGCGTTGTTCACCTCGTACCGGTGCCGGTGCCGTTCCGAGACCTCGGTCGTGCCGTAGACCTCGGCCACCACCGAACCCGGGGTGAGCACCGCGGGATAGGCCCCGAGCCGCATCGTGCCGCCCAGGTCGGCGTTGCCGGCGACGATGTCGACCTGGTCGGCCATGGTCGCGATCACCGGATCAGGCGTGTCCGGATCGAACTCCGCCGAGTTGGCCTGCTCGATCCCGGCCAGGTGCCGGGCGACCTCGATGACCATGCACTGCAGGCCCAGGCACAGCCCCAGGGTCGGGATGCCCTGCTCGCGGGCGTGCCGGATCGCGCCGAGCTTGCCCTCGATCCCCCGGATGCCGAAGCCGCCCGGGATCACCACCCCGTCCACGCCCTTGAGCTGGGCGGCGGCGCCGGCCGGCGTCTCGCACAGATCCGAGGCCACCCAGCGGACATTCACCTTGGCCCGATGGGCGAAGCCGCCGGCACGAAGCGCCTCGGTCACCGACAGGTAAGCATCGGGCAGATCGATGTACTTGCCGACCAGGGCGATCGTGACCTCGCAGTTCGGGTGGTGCACCCGCTCCAGCAGGCCACCCCACAAGGTCCAATCCACGTCCCGGAACGGCAGGTCGAGTCGGCGGACCACGTAGGCGTCGAGTCCTTCGGCGTGCAGAACCTTGGGAATGTCGTAGATGCTCGGGGCGTCGACCGCGGCCACGACCGCCTCGGTGTCGACATCGCACATCAGCGAGATCTTGCGCTTGACCCCGTCGGGGATCTCCCGGTCGGCCCGGCAGACCACGGCGTCCGGCGTGATGCCGATGCTGCGCAGCGCGGCCACCGAGTGCTGGGTCGGCTTGGTCTTCAACTCTCCCGAGGGCGCGAGGTACGGCACGAGCGAGACGTGCAGGAAGAAGCAGTTCTCCCGCCCGACGTCATGGCGAACCTGCCGGGCCGCTTCCAGGAACGGCAGCGATTCGATGTCACCCACCGTGCCGCCGATCTCGGTGATCACGATGTCCGGGCGCTCGCCGTCGGCTCCGGGGCCGGCCATGGACCGGATCCGGTCCTTGATCTCGTTGGTGATGTGCGGGATCACCTGCACGGTATCGCCCAGGTACTCCCCGCGCCGCTCCTTGGCGATGACGCTGGAGTACACCTGCCCGGTGGTGACGTTGGCCGACCCGACCAGATCGGTGTCCAGGAACCGTTCGTAGTGTCCGATGTCGAGGTCGGTCTCGGCGCCGTCCTCGGTGACGAAGACCTCACCGTGCTGGAACGGGTTCATCGTGCCCGGGTCCACGTTCAGGTATGGATCGAGCTTCTGCATGGTCACCCGCAGTCCGCGAGCCTTGAGCAGGCTGCCCAGAGAACTTGCGGTCAGTCCCTTACCGAGTGACGACGCAACGCCGCCGGTGACGAAGAGGTGCTTGGTTACGCGGGCTGAGTGAGCCAACGAGACTCCCGTGGTCGCTTCCGATACGAACGGCGGAGCGGAACTCGGCGACGAATTCCCCTTTATCCACGGAAGTTCACAGTAACATGCGCGCGACCCGGCGCGGCACGACAAGCCGACCGCTCAGCTGCTGGCTCCCGGGAGAACCGCGTCCGCGCCAGCGGCGGTGCCGTAGTTGCCCCGGTGGCCGGCCAGCTCATCGGCCACGGTCAAGGCGGTGGTCAGCTGGCCGACCGGCGTGTCCGCATCATCGACCGTGGACAGTGACTTCTGGGCCGAGGCGTCGGAGCGGACCAGGTCCACCAGACCGTGGCTGGTCGCCGCTGCCGTGTCACCGACGACGACGGTCGGGCCGCCGGTGGTCGCCAACTGGCTGACGAAGCTGAGCAGCATCGCCCCGCCCTCGTCCTTGGCCGGCAGCCCCCCGGGCGCCACGACCACCGCGGCGTTGGCCCCGGACTGGGCCCCGCTCTCGACCCGCAGCATGTTGAGCGAGCTGAAGCCGGTGAGCACGGTCTGGATGTCGGTGGCGCTGCCGTGCCCCATCAGCACGAAGCCGAGCAGCGATCCCGCCAGCACACCGGCATCCTCGGTCTGCGGCAGCTGCAGCCCGATCGGGTGCGCGCTGGTGGCCAGGGACTGGATGTCGTTGCCCCGGGCCGGGTCGTCGAAGGCCTTGGCAAGCTGCACCGACCCGATGACGGTGCCACCGGCGGCCTGGAGCTGGGCCGCGATGCCATCCTTCATCGTCTTGGTGGCACCGGCCACGCCGATGATCACGACCTTCTTTCCGGCCAGCGTCTTGGCGCTCACCCGGCCGCCGAAATTCTGCGCGAGCTGGTTGGCGGCGCTGGCCTGAGCTTGCAGGGTCTGTTCCCGGGTCGACTGGTTGTCAGCGGCCGCCTTGAGGTCGGAGTTCTGCCGCCGCAAATCGCCCACCACCGCGCCGTTGAGGGCGGTCGTGCCGACCACGACCCCGAGCGCGATGCCCAGGAAGACGCAGATCAGCGACACCAGGTGGTAGCGGAAATTGATCACGAGAAGAGCCCTCTCAACCAGCTGGTGAGGTGGTGCCAGCCGTCGGTCATCACGGTCAGGTAGTTGTCGGTGGTGCTGCTGGCGATCATCACGACCACCATCGCCAGCAGCGCGGCCACGGCCAGCATCAGCACGGTGGCGGCCGAGACCTTGGTCTGGAACAGCTGGGCCGCCGCCTTGGCGTCGACCAGCCGGCCGCCGACCTTGAGCCGGGTCAACACGGTCGAAGCCATCCCCCGACCCGAGTCGAGGAACTCGGCCAGCGTGGCGCGCATACCCACGGTCACGATGAGGCGAGCGCCGCCGGCCTCGGCCAGCAACATCGCGGCATCATCGCTGGTGCCCGAGGTGGCAAAGATCTTGGGCTCGATGCGAAGGTCCTGCACCCGGTTCAACCCGGTGACCCGCCCGTGCGCGTCGGCGTGGGCCACCACCTCACCCGCCGAGCGCAATGCGGTGTCCGACACCTCGTCCAGTTCGCCGACGACCAGGTGCGGCTGGTAGCCGGCGGCGACCAGCACGTCGGCGCCGGCGTCGACGCCGACCAGGATCGGTCGGAACTCCTTGATGTAGTGCTTGAGTGCCTTGAGATCGGCCTGGTAGTCGTATTCCTTGGCCACCAGGAGTACGTGTCGGCCCGCGAAACCGGTCCGCAGCTCCGGCAGCCCGACCCCGTCGAGGAGCAACTCCTTTTCCCGGAGCATGTGCTGCTGGGTGCTGGCGGCGAACAGTTCCAGCTGGGTCGACAGGCCGGCCTTGGCGTCCTGCATGGCGGCCCGAACCGTGTCGGGATCCTGCCGATCGCCGCTGGCCACGGCGCGGTCGCCGGCAAACAGCGTGTCTCCGTCCAGCCGGAGCCGGGTCCCTTCCTTGACCTCGGAGAAGACGCCGGCGCCGACCGCGTCCAGCAACGGGATGTCGCGCTCGATGAGAACCTCCGGACCCAGGTTCGGGTAGCGGCCGGAGATGCTGGGTTGGGCGTTGACCACGGCGGCGACGCCGGCACTGACCAGCGCGTCGGCGGTGGACCGGTTCAGGTCGGCGATGTCGATGACGGCGATGTCGCCCGGGTGCAGCCGGGTCAGCAGCCGGCTGACCCGGCGGTCGAGT
>Ga0187809_10000245_pt1 | contig 32694 bp, 28 predicted proteins | sample NC_wetland_sal_i_8_FD_132415 | JGI IMG/M metagenome (GOLD analysis project Ga0187809, IMG submission 132415) | Wetland sediment microbial communities from Neuse River Estuary, North Carolina, USA - ASW_4 | ecosystem: Environmental > Aquatic > Freshwater > Wetlands > Sediment | place: USA: North... | reverse complement strand
TCCTTCCAGGCGCGCTGGTGATCGCCCTCGATAATCATGTGCACGCCCTGAACGACGTAACGCTCCGGATCATCCTTGAAGGCCAGAATGCCCTTCAGGCGCAGGATGTTCGGACCATCAAGCTGCGTCACCTTCTGGATCCAGGGGAAGAATTTCCTCGGGTCCAGTTCGCCGCCCCTCAGCGATACCGACTGCACCGTCACGTCGTGGATCGGCGAGACTTCGCCGTCATGGTGGTGATGATGGTGGTCGTGATCGTTGTGATGGTGCTCATGGCCGTCGTGATCGTGATGGTCGTGATCGTGATCATGCTCGTCGGCATCGAGAAAATGCGGATCGTTCTCCAGCGTGCGGGCCAGATCGAAGGCCCCACGGTCGAGCACCTTGGAAAGATCGATGCCTGCACGCTGTGTGTGATAGATCTGCGCCGAGGGGTTGATCTTCCTGACCGTCGCCTCGACCTGCCGCAACTCGTCTTCGCTGACGAGATCGGTCTTGTTGAGGAGAACGACGTCGGCGAAGGCGATCTGGTCCTCGGCCTCGCGGCTGTCCTTCAGCCTGAGCGGCAGGTGCTTGGCGTCGACCAACGCCACGACAGCGTCGAGCGACGTCTTGGCGCGCACGTCGTCATCCATGAAGAAGGTCTGGGCGACCGGAACGGGATCAGCAAGTCCTGTGGTCTCCACTACGATGGCGTCGAAGCGACCGGGCCTGCGCATCAGCCCCTCGACGACGCGGATCAGGTCGCCGCGCACGGTGCAGCAGACGCAGCCATTGTTCATCTCGTAGATTTCCTCATCGGATTCGACGATGAGATCGTTGTCGATGCCGATCTCGCCGAATTCGTTGACGATGACGGCGTAGCGTTTGCCGTGGCTTTCCGACAGGATGCGGTTGAGGAGGGTCGTCTTGCCCGAACCGAGATAGCCGGTAAGCACCGTCACCGGAATTTGCGCCGGGGTCTGCGTTTGTATTTCCGTCATGGTCATGTCCCGCGAATGGTATCCGCCCTGCATATAAGACGGGATTGTCGCTTTTGCACCTCCCGATGAAAATGCGTTTCTAGCCTGGCTTGAGAGGCGTCATCCGGCTGTCATATCGTTTTGCGATTGAAACGGTCGATTGCCGGCAAAGCGTTTATGCTTGGCCACGTTCGCAAGGCGAGATTATGCTCTGCACGACAGGGTTTCGAAAGTGAGGGGATAGCATGGCCAAGAACGCCAAGGGCGCAACGATGAGCCGGCTGCAATCGGCGGCGCGGCTGACGCGGACCGCACTCGCCCAGCGTCTGCTCGCGCACGGCTTCTATGCCGGCCAGGACCAGATCATGCTGGCGCTTGCACAAGAGGATGGGCAGACGCCAGGGCAATTGGCGACGAAGCTCGGGGTGCGGCCCCCAACGGTCACCAAAACCATCAATCGCCTGCAAAGCCAGGGTTTTCTCGATAAGGCGGCCTCGAACCACGATGCGCGCCAGGCGCATATCCATCTCACGGACAATGGCAAGGAGGCGATCAAGGCGATCGAGAAATCGCTGCGCAAGACCGAAAAGCTGGCGCTGAAGGGCTTCGATAAGAAAGAGCAGAAGACGCTCGCCCGCCTCCTGGCGCGGGTCGAAGCAAACTTTTCCGACGCCGAAGCGCCCGAAATCGAAGACGCGCTGGATCTGGAGGAATGACAGCCTCTCGCCGCAATTCTCTTTCGCGTGCTCCGAAGGAAAATTCTTGATTTTCCCGTTCTCCCTGTCCTATGACGGATTAAACAATTTAAATTGTTTAGTCGGAGGGAATGCTGGCGCAGAAGATCAAGCTCTCGACGATAGCGGACGCGCTTAACGTATCGACTGCGACGGTTTCGCTTGCCTTGCGCGACAGTCCGCTGGTCGCCGATGCGACGCGCGAACGCATCAAGGAACATGCCCGCGCCATCGGCTATATCTATAATCGCCGCGCCGCCAGTCTTCGGACATCGCGTTCGGGCATCGTCGGGGTCGTCGTGCACGACATCATGAATCCCTTTTTCGCCGAGATTTTGCGTTCGATCGAAAAGGAACTCGACCGCAGCCGCCAGACCTTTCTACTTTCCAATCATTATGATGATCTCGAAAAACAGCGCACCTTCCTCGATACGCTGCTGCAACTCGGCGCCGATGGCGTGATCATGTCGCCCGCCATCGGCACGCCGGCCGAAGACATCATGATGGCGGAGGAGAACGGCCTGCCCGCCGTGCTCATCGCCAGAAGCGTTCCCGGCGCCGATGTTCCGGTTTTCCGCGGCGACGACGCCTATGGCATCGGCCTGGCGACCAATCATCTGATTTCGCTCGGCCACAGGCGTATCGCCATGATCGGCGGCACCGATCAGACCTCGACCGGCCGCGACCGCTTCCAGGGCTATCTGGCGGCGATGAACAAGGCGGGTCTCACCGTGCGGCCGGAATGGCGGCTGCCGGGCCCGCGCGTCAAGCAGGCGGGCTTCGAGGCGGCGCAGGAATTTTTGGCGCTGAAGGACAAGCCGACGGCGGCGGTCTGTTGGAACGATCTCGTCGCCATCGGGTTGATGAATGGCATCGCCCGCGCTGGGATGGCGCCGGGAGTGGACATTTCCGTCACGGGCTATGACGATCTCGAAGAGGCGGCTATTGCTACGCCGGCGCTCACCACCGTCTGGAATGGCCAAAGGGAAGTGGGCCGGCGCGCGGCCGGCGCACTGCTTGACCGGCTGAGCGGCATCACCGTGCATGGCGGGCAGGAACTCATCCGGCCCGAACTTCATGTGCGGCAGTCGACCGGCAGACCCGTCGAGCGCCGCTAAGCAAAGATTCCGGCTTCCAATCGAATCAAAGGACAAATGATGAGCGCCATAAAGGACATCGCCATTCTCGTGCCGGGCAGGATGCTTGACTATGCCCTGAAGCGGGTAGAAAGCGAGTTTCAGGCGGTGAAGCTGCCGAGCGGCGATCCTTCTCTCGTAACGCCTGAAATGGCCGACAGGGTGAGGGGCATCGGCGTGATGGGAAGAATCACGGCCGATTTCATCGACGCCCTGCCGAAGCTCGAGATCATCGCTAATTTCGGCGTCGGTTATGATGCGGTCGACGCGCCTCATGCGGTGAAGAAAGGCATTCTCGTCACCAACACGCCGGATGTCCTGACCGAAGAGGTCGCCGACACGACGATCGGGCTGCTGCTCAACACGGTGCGTGAGTTCCCGCGGGCCGAGAAATGGCTGCGGGAGGGGCGCTGGGCGCGCGAGGGCGGCTACCCTCTGACGCAGACAACCTTGCGCGAGCGCAGCATCGGCATTTTCGGTATGGGTCGGATCGGCCAGGCCGTGGCGCGCCGCCTCGAAGCGTTCGGCGTAACGATCGCCTATCACAATCGCCGTCCGGTGGAAGGATCGCCCTATACCTATCATTCGACGCTGCTCGGGCTGGCCGAGGCTGTCGATACGCTGATTTCGGTGGCGCCGGGCGGCCCATCGACGGAAAAGGCGGTCAATGCGGCGGTGCTGAAGGCGCTAGGACCTGATGGCGTCTTCATCAACGTCGGGCGTGGCAGCACAGTCGATGAGGACGCCCTGATCGCGGCCCTTCAGGAGGGTACGATCAGCGCGGCCGGTCTTGATGTCTTTGCACATGAGCCGAACGTTCCCGAAGCCTTGATCAAGCTCAAAAACACCTGCATGCTCCCGCATGTCGGCTCAGCCAGCCAGCATACGCGCCAGGCGATGGGCGATCTGATGGTGGATAATCTGGCGTCGTGGTTTGCGAACGGAACGGTGATCACGCCGGTGCCGGAGGCGAAGGATCTCGCCCTGCGGCTGGCGAAAGAGCGGAAGTAATCGATCAGGTCTGGCGCTCGCGCCCGAGCGTGATCGGCTCGCCATGCGGCGTGGCGCGGGCGGCCCTGTCCCACGCGTCATGCCGCTCGGCCATTTCACCCGCGTTGATAACGCGCTTTTCCCTGACGATTGATTCAAGGGCCGCGAGCCACGCCTGATAATAGACATCCGCACCCGAATCCTGTCCGGAGAGGGCGATTTCCCGGCCGAGCGTCTCGGCCCATTCGCTCCAGGTAAAGGCGCCTTTCTCATGCAGGGCGACGGTCATGGCGAAGGTCGCAGCCTGCCATGGCGCGGCGAAGACTGGCTCGCCACCCGCGTCGCGTGGAATAGCCGGCATGCCCTCCTCAGTCGGCTTCAAGGTATGGCTCCCAGCAATCGGCGGTGATGGTGTCCTTCGCGGAATGGTCCTCGCCCCACAGTTCCCGCGCTGAAAAACGCACTGCGTAGAGCCATTGCGGATCCTCGCCCCTGCCGTCCGCATTGCTGTCGGGAAACACATGGACGCCATGGATGCGCGCAATTTCGCCGATGTGGCCCCTCAAATATCGCGGCAACCTCGTGTGTGTCACCGGATGCATATTCTTCGCGCGGATCCTGTCGCCGAGCTTGAAGCGAGCGGGCGTCGCGATTTTGCGTTCCGTCGGCGCGCCTTTCGCCAGCACCTTGTCGACATCTTCAGCGGCAAGCGTGCGGGCGACAGGCGTGCGGCTTTCAACCTTTCCGGTCGCCAGTTCGCGTTCCGTCAGGAGACCGCGCTCCAGCATCAGCTTCTCGAGCGCCTTTTCCCATATCTGATAGTAGCTCGAATTGTAGTAGACAGCAGGCGGAAGCGTCTCACGGGCGAAGCGGGATTCATCCAGCGTCCATGAACCCGTCGCGCCCATGGCGAGCGTCACCGCGAAGGCGCGCCTTTCCCATTCATGATGGAAATTCGGCTCTTCTGAGGGACGACTGATGGCGCCGAAACCCATCATGCCGCCGACATCGGCCGCGCCGTTCATGACGCTGCTCCCGGTTGGAGGGCCAGCCCGGTTCCGATCATGGAATCGCGGGTGACGAGATCGGCGAGCGCTTCTTCGTCGAGCGCTTCCGTTCCTTGCGGACGTTGCGGAATAACGAGATAGCGGATCTCCGCGGTCGAATCCCAGACGCGCACTTCGCTCGCCTCCGGGATGGCGAGCCCGAATTCGGCAAGAACGCCGCGCGGATCAATCACCGCGCGCGAGCGGTAGGCGGGCGATTTGTACCATGTCGGCGGCAAGCCGAGGACGCTCCAGGGATAGCAGGAGCAGAGAGTGCAGACGACCATGTTGTGCACGTCGGGCGTATTCTCCACTGCCACCATATGCTCGCCTTGGCGGCCGGTATAGCCAAGCGAGGCGATCGCGGCGGTGGCGTCCTCCAGCAACCAGTCGCGATAAGCCGGATCGCTCCAGGCCTTGGCGACGACGCGGGCGCCGTTTCTCGGACCGATCTTCGTCTCGTAGGTTTCAATCAGCCGATCGAGCGCCGCGGGATCGATATAGCCCTTCTCGACCAAAAGCGATTCCAGCGTGCGGACTCGAAGTTCCGTCTCCGACAGTTCGGACTTCTCGTGATGATGGTGATGATCGTCCCCGCTCGAATGTGACATCGTCTACTCCGCTGCCGCTCGCGTTACCCTGCGCCTTGCCGCATGGTCGCGGACGGCATCGCCGAAGGCTCGGAAGATACGGGCGGACATATCGTCGGTCCCAGCCCAATATTCAGGGTGCCATTGGACGCCGACTGCAAAGGCAGGGGTGCCTCTGACGGAAACCGCCTCGATCGTACCGTCGCTCGCGACCGCTTCGACGTCGAGGCGCGGTGCGGGGCGACCGATGGCCTGCCTATGAAGCGAGTTTACGTTGATATCGCTTGCCCCGAAAATCCCCGCCAGGCAGCTTCCCGGCCGAATGGAAACCGTCTGGCGAATGGCGAAGCGCTCGTCCTGCTCATCGCTGACGGGCGCGCGGTGGTCCATGATCCCTTCGCGCTCCTGGATTTCGCCTGCAAGCGTTCCGCCGAGCGCGACATTCAATTCCTGTATGCCGCGGCAGATGGCGAGGAGCGGCACGCCGCCCCTGATCGCCTTGCGGATCAGCGGCAGGGTCGTTGCGTCGCGCGCCGGATCGTATGGTTCGCTCGCCTCACTGATATCGCCGCCGTAAAGGGAGGGATGAACATTAGTCTTCGAACCGGTGATCATCACGCCGTCGACCGAAGCGAGGAGCGTGTCCAGATCGAGTTCCTCGCCGAAGGATGGCACCAGAAGCGGAAAAACGCCTGCAGCCTGGACAGCGGCGTCGAGATACTGTTCCGGCGTCGCATGCCAGGTGTACTGGTCGAACTTTCTTCTGTCCGTCGAGACGGCGACGAGGGGCTGGTCCATTGGAAACTCTGCATCGATTGGCGCGTTGGCGCCCTTCATAATATGGTTTGCATCTCTTTCCAACGCGAGGGCGTGCTTCGACGCAAAGTCAGGCTTCGAATGGCACTTTGCTTGTTGCGATGAATGGCTTTGGACGCTAAGCGTGGCGGATTGGGGCGCGCGAGATGTTCGCTATGCAAGGGGGCGCGTCCGTCTTTAAACGGAGGGATTCATGGATCGTCGTTCATTTTTCAAGAAGGCTGGCGCCGCCGGCGCGGGCGTCGCCGCCGCGAGCGCTCTCGCGGCCCCTGCCATCGCCCAGTCGAACCCGAAAATAACCTGGCGCTGCACCTCGTCTTTTCCGAAGTCGCTCGACACCCTCTTCGGCGGCTCGCTGGCGATGGGAAAATATCTGTCCGAGGCGACCGACGGAAACTTCACCATGCAGTCCTTCGCCTCGGGAGAACTCGTGCCGGGCCTGCAGGCCGCCGATGCGGCCGCGGCCGGCACGGTCGAGGTGGCGCATACGGTGGCGTATTATTATTGGGGCAAGGACCCGACGTGGGCGCTGTTCGCCGACGTGCCGTTCGCGCTCAATGCTCGCGGTCGTATGGCCTGGCAGTATTTCGGCGGCGGTAACGACCTCTTCAACGAGTTTCTCTCCGACAAGAAACTCGTGGCTTTCCCCGGCGGCAACACCGGGACGCAGATGGGCGGCTTCTTCCGCAAGGAGATCAATACGGTCGCCGATCTGAAGGGCCTCAAATTCCGCGTCGGCGGCTTTGCCGGCAAGGTGCTGGAGCGCCTCGGCGTCGTGCCGCAGCAGATCGCCGGCGGCGACATCTATCCGGCGCTCGAAAAGGGCACGCTCGACGCCTGCGAGTTCGTCGGTCCCTATGACGACGAGAAGCTCGGCTTCGTCAAGGTGGCGCCCTACTACTATTATCCCGGCTGGTGGGAAGGCGGTCCGACTGTCCATTACATGGTCAACAAGGACAAGTGGGAGAGCCTGCCGAAGAATTACCAGGCGCTCTTCCGCACAGCAGCGCATGCGGCGGATTCCGACATGCTGCAGAAATATGATTGGGTCAATCCGCCGGCGCTGAAGAAGATCGTCTCGGAAGGCGCGAAGCTGCGTCCGTTCAGCCAACCCATCATGGAAGCCTGCTTTGACGCGGCCAATCAGGTTTATGGCGAAATGGAAGCGTCCAATCCGGAATTCAAGAAGGTCTGGGAATCGATCAAGGCGTTCCGCAAGGATTACTATCTGTGGACCCAGATCGCCGAATACAATTTCGACACCTTCATGATGATCCAGCAGCGCGCCGGCAAACTCTGACCGATTGAAGTGAGATCATCGACGCCCGGCGCCAAAGCGCCGGGCGTTTCGTTTTGGGCGCCTGAGAAGGCATGTCGCCTCGAAGCGTCCCATGAACCGGAGGACTCTTCTCTTGTATTGACCTCTCCCTTTTCGCCGCTAGTTGGCACGAAAGTGCAACGAATATGGGAGGGGATGGCATGTCCACCACTGCAACCGTGACCGAAGTGGAGGGGGAGCAGCCGGCCCGGCCGAGCAATATTCCGCTTCTTCTTTTATGCATCCTGTCGGCTATCGCCGTAATAGTGGCGGCTGTGAATACCTTTTCCCAAGGCAACGGCATCGCATTTTCCTTCGGAGCCTATCTTGTGCTCTGTTCGACGATCCTCCTGATTATTGCTTCCCTGGTTGTGATGCTCTGGAACTCCGGCCCCGGATGGGCGCGTGGCATTCTCCTTTTCCTGATCTTTCTCGATCTGGTAGGGACGGGCGTCGCCGCCTATTTCCTCGATTCCTATGTTCTGCTCGCTCTCATGGCGCTTGGCTTCATAGCGTGGCTGATCAGTTTGTTCTCGGGCGGGAGCCGCAGCAGAAGGAGGGTCGTTGCATGATCGCAAGAAATCTCCTTCTGGCATCCATGTTCCTTCTCGCCGCGGGGGGTGCTGCCTCTTCCCAGGAAACCAACACACCGCCAGCGACGCCGGCCGCCCCTGCCGCTCCGGCCGCCAACACGGAACAGCCGGCAAATCCGGCCAGTCCTCCTGCTAACAGCCACGCACCCGATCCATGGATGAAGCCCGACCTATGGGCGACGTTCAACGGCGATCTGATGGCGCAGAAATACGCGACCGCCGACCAGATCACGCCGGACAATGTCAAGAATCTCCAGAAGGCATGGGAATTCCATACCGGCGACGTTTCCGACGGCAGCGGGAACAAGCCGATGTCCGTCTGGTCAGCGACGCCGCTTTTCGTCAACGACACGCTTTACATCGGCACGCCGTTCTACCGCATCATCGCGCTCGACCCTGGAACGGGTAAGCAGAAATGGGCCTTCGACCCGCATGCCGTGCTGAAGGCGTTGACCCAGCCCGATCTGAAGAACCGCGGCGTCGCCTATTGGCAGGCGGACAATCCGCAGAAGGGCGCCGCGTGCCAGAAAATCGTCTATATCGGCACGATGGACGCCAAGCTTTACGGCGTCGATGCGGATACCGGCAAGCCATGCGCCTCGTTCGGCAAGAACGGCATGGTCGATATCAACCAATGGAACACGATCAACAACAAATGGCCGCTGTCTCTGCTGCAGCCGCCCACCGTCTATCACGATACGCTGTTTTTGGGTTGGGCCGGCCGCGATTGGACCGATCAGACAGATCCGCCGGGAACGGTTTTTGCTCTCGACGCGCGTACCGGCAAATTGAAATGGACGTTCGACGCGCTGCCCAAGGAAGCGATCCCGACGACAGGCACCGCCAATGTCTGGGCCTCGATGTCGATCGATCCGAAGCTCGGCCTGCTTTATATCCCGGTCAGTTCGCCGAGCCCGAACATGTATGGCGGCGACCGCAAGGAAAAGCTGCCGCTTGCCACGTCTGTGACGGCGCTTGACGTGGATACGGGGAAGGTGGTCTGGAGCCGACAACTTGTCCATCACGATATATGGGACCTCGACACCAATTCGGCGCCGACGCTGGTCGATATCAAGAAGGACGGCAAGACCATCCCCGCGCTCGTTCAATCATCGAAGCAGGGATTCCTTTACGTCCTCAACCGCAAGACAGGCGAGCCGATCTATCCGATCGAGGAAAAGCCGGTTCCCAAGTCGGATGTGCCGGGTGAGCAGGCGGCCGCGACCCAGCCTTATGTCGCCACGCCTGCTCCGGTCACGCCGGACAAATGGCCCGGCGTCTTTCCGCTCGCCGATTGGATCAGCCTCGGGGCGTGTAGCAGCGAAGCGGCGAAGCTTCGCGACGACGGCCGCTTCACGCCATCCAGCCTGAAAGGGAGCATTATCTTTCCGGCAACGGCCGGCGGAACCGAATGGGGCGGCGGCGCGGTCGATCCGAAGACGAACACTTATGTCGTCAATTCGAGCCGTGTGGTACAGATCTATACACTGATCCCGCGCAAGGATTACCAGCAGAAGGCGCAGAACGGCGAATCGTCCGGCTATTATCCGCAGACGGGATCGCCTTACGGCCTGAGGCTGCAGACCTTCCTCAATTGGGCCGGGATGCCATGCTGGAAGCCGCCTTATGGAACCCTCGCCGCTTACGATCTCAATACCGGCAAGCGCTTGTGGAATGAGCCTTTCGGCGAGGTGCAGCGCTACGGCTTCTATATGCCCCATTCATGGGGTTCGGTGACGATCGGCGCGCCGGTGATCACCAAATCGGGGCTGATCTTCATCGGCGCATCCATGGATTCTCGCGTTCGGGCGATCGACCTCAAGACGGGGAAAGTGCTGTGGCGGAGCCTCGTCGATGCGCCCGCCGTGGCGATGCCGGCCGTCTATACCTACAAGGGGAAGGAATACGTCGTCTTCGTCGTCGGCGGCAATTCGATCCTGCTTCCGAAGGTGAGCGATCAGGTCATCGCCTACGCGTTGCCGAAATAGGCTTGGTGATCACTGCAATTTCCTTCGTGAAAGAGCCCGAAGAGCGGGCTCTTTCAGCTGCCCGCCCGCGTCACTGGATTTTCGGCGGCTGGCTCAGGTCGGGGGCAGGGGATGGAGCGGGAGCCGGCTGCTGCCCGCCAAGTCCCGGAGGCGGTCCGTCCAACGTCGGGAGCGCCCCGCCAAGGCCCGAGGGCGTATTGTTCTGACCCCCTGAATTGCCGCCAAGCGGCGGCAGGCCAAGTCCGCCACCCAATCCCGGAAGCTGTATCTTGATTGTATCCGGATTGACGGTCGGGAGTTCGGTTTTGTAGCGGGTGACCATCTGCGGGAAGGCGATGACGAACGCCATCATCACCACCTGGATGAGCACGAAAGGTATCGCGCCCCAATAGATCTGGCCCGTGGTGATGGGCTCCATCCGCTTCTTCGTCACCTTGTCGATATAGGGCGCCTTGGGCGCGACGGAGCGCAGGTAGAAGAGCGAGAAGCCGAAGGGCGGGTGCATGAAACTCGTCTGCATGTTCACGCCCAACAAGACGCCGAACCAGATCAGATCGATGCCGAGCTTTTGCGCCGCCGGCGCCAGAAGCGGCACGATGATGAAGGCCAATTCGAAGAAGTCGAGGAAGAACGCAAGGAAGAAGATGATGATGTTGACGACGATAAGGAAGCCGACCTCGCCGCCCGGCACCGACGTCAGAAGATGCTCGACCCATAAATGTCCGTTGACGCCGTAGAAGGTGAGCGAAAAGACGCGCGAGCCGACCAGGATGAACAGGACGAACGCGGAGAGCCGGGTCGTCGAGGCGAGCGCTTGTTCTACCGATTCCAGTGTCAGCCGGCGCTTCAGCGCGGACATGACGAGCGCTCCGACGGCGCCCATCGCGCCGCCCTCGGTCGGCGTGGCGATGCCGAGGAAAATCGTGCCGAGCACGAGGAAGATCAGCGCCAGCGGCGGAATAAGAACGATAATGACCTGCTGCGTCAGGCGCGACATCAATTTCAGCTTGAGGCCGCGGTCAAGGATTGCCACGAGATAGATCACGATCGTGGCGATCGCCATCGCCCAGATTCCGGCATTGCCTCCGGAGTGGGGCTCCAGCCATCGATAGGCGCCGTATCCGATGGCGCCGGCTGCGGCGAGCGCAACGACGAGAGATGTGACGCCGGAGCCGAGGGTCCGCGCCTCGAGCGGCAGGGCTGGCACCCATTTCGGCCGGACGATCGACATGATGAGAATGTAAAGCGCATAGAGGCCGGTCAGGATGAGGCCGGGCACCAGCGCCCCTTCATACATGTCACCGACGGAGCGACCCAACTGGTCGGCCAGCACGATCAGGACAAGGGATGGGGGGATGATCTGCGCTAATGTTCCGGAAGCAGCGATGACGCCCGAGGCGAGGCGCCGGTCATAGCCGTAGCGCAGCATGATCGGCAGCGAGATCAATCCCATGGCGATAACCGAGGCGGCAACGACGCCTGTGGTCGCCGCGAGCAGCGCGCCGACGAAGATGACCGCATAGGCGAGGCCGCCGCGGATCGGGCCGAAGAGCTGGCCGATCGTGTCGAGCAGATCCTCGGCCATGCCCGATCGTTCGAGAATGATGCCCATGAATGTGAAGAACGGAACCGCGAGCAAGGTCTCGTTTGCCAGAACGCCGCCCCAGAAACGTTCGGGGAGCGCATAAAGCAGGTTCCAGGAGAGCGAAATGTCGCCGCCGGAATGGGGCGCCAGTTCGACGCCGATGAAGAAATAGAGAAGGCCGTTCGCGGCAAGCGCAAAGGCAACGGGATAACCGAACAGCAGGAAGATGATGAGGCTGCCGAACATGATCGGCGCTATGTTGGCGGCGATGAGTTCGAGCATCAGTTCGTCTCCGCCGCGGTTGCGTCTTCGAGCGGCGCGTGGGCGGACACATAGGGAGTCGGGTCCGGAATGATGCCGCGGATGACCGCGATTTTCTTGATGATTTCAGAGACGCCCTGCAGCCACAGAAGCGCAAATCCGATGAGAAGAAGCGATTTGGCCGGCCAAAGGATCAGCCCGCCTGCATTCGTGGAAACCTCGCCATTGTGATAGGACAGCATGACGTACGGCCACAGATAGATAACCATCAGCGTGGCGAAGGGCATCAGGAAGAGCGCGTGGCCGATGAGGTCGATCCAGTGCTGTACGCGCCGCGGCCAAAGCCCATAGAGGATGTCGATGCGGATATGTTCGTTCTGCTGCAGGGTGTAGGCAGAGGCGAGCATGAAAGCGGCGCCGAAGAGATACCATTGCAGTTCGAGCCAGGCATTGGAGGATTCGTCGAAAACCTTACGGATGACAGCATTACCGGCGCTGACGATGATCGCAGCGAAGATGAACCAGGAGACCCACCTTCCGACGAATGCCGTCAAACGATCTATCAGCCGCGACAAGCCAAGCAGCCACGCCATGCATTCCCTCCCTGTTCGGGCGATGCGCCATTCCTGTTTTTTTTATGCGGCTACACCGCGTCCCTGAAGCCGATACGATGAAGGGCAAGCCTTCGTCGGTCAGGCGGGAGGCTGAATATCAGGTTTGTTACGCAGTGCAAACAAACTGAAGCGATATCCGTTGCGCGCGACGCGCACATTACGGCTGCCTCGCTCTTCAAATTCTCGAAGATGCGCCGTCGTCGCTCGGGCGCAGGACGAGCAGGACAGTCAGGAAGACGAAGACCGCCACGTCGCGCCAGTCATTTGGCAGATAGCCGGTCCAGAGGGCTTCCCCCATCCCGACCGCCGCCGCGCCGATTGCCGCCCGAAGAGGCGAGCGATAGCCTCCGACCGCAGTCACAAAAAGCACTTTCAATCCGAAAACCAGCCCCGTTCCAAGGCTGATATTGCCGAAATAGACGGCGGCGAGGCATCCGGCGAGCGCCGCCAGGAACGCACCGGCGATGACCGAAAGCGCGAGGATACGCGCGACATCGACCCCGCACATCGAGGCGGCGAGCGGGTCATCGCTGACGGCGCGCCAAAGCCGACCCATGCGCGATCGTTGCAGGAGCGCGACGAGGGCTGCGATCGCCACGATTGCAGTCGAGATGTCGATGAGCTGGATGACGGTCAGCGTCACCTTGAAGCCGTTCCATTCGAGGAAGACGATCGGGATGGCGAGGATCGGCGGCAGCCAATAGTCCCTGGTATCGGCGGCGAGGCGGGCAAGTTCGAGAAGCACGATCGCGACGCCGAGCGTCGCCGCGACGATGGTGTTGGGCGAGCTTTCCGCTAGCGGCGCGAAGATCCCACGCGCCAGCACGCTTCCGAGTAGCGTCGCATAGAGGAAGGCGGCAACGATGCCGATGGCGAGCGCGACGGGCCAGATCAGCCACAGTTCATCGTAAGCAGCGACGGCGAAAAGGATCGCCATCTGCCCGCAAAAGGCAAACACCGGCCCATAAGCGAGGTTGGTGCGCCGGATGACTCCATGTGTCAGCGCATAGCCGAAGGCGAGCAGGGCGTAGAGCGCGCTGCCGTGCAAGCCGTTCAGCACCTGCTGCAGGAAGTAGGCCATTCACAATCCGCCGAAGCGCATCAGAAGCCGGAGGATGAGCAAAGCAATCTAACTTGTCAAAGGGATTTTACCAGTTAGATTGTCTGCATGACCGTGGCGTGGACACAGCACAGATTTTCCGGCGGCGTGTTGGCGCTCAACGTCACCAACACGGTCGTCCATAGGAATAATCCGGCATTGACGTTCGACCGGTTCGAAGACGCTCGCGAGATCGCCCGCTTCGCCGAGGCGGCGAATGTATATTGCGCAGGAGAACTCGGCGGTCGTTCGCTAGCGGTTTCACAGCCCGACGCCACCGTGGAAAAAATTATTGCGCTGCGCGAGGCGACGGACAGGCTTTTCCGGAATGCTGCCGGCGGCGGCATGTTGGAAACGGAGCATCTCAGCGATTTCATGCAGGCTGCGGCGGAGGCGCTACAAGGACACGCCGAAGCGGTCTCACCCACGAGGCCATTCGGCGATCCGCAAAAGCCGCTGGCCTTTGCCGCCGGTGTTTCGCTTTCGGCGCTCTCGCTGCTGGAACGTGACCGGCTCCATCGGATCAAGATCTGCCGCAACTGCGCCTGGCTTTTTCTCGATCGCAGCCGCAATGCGAGCAGGCTCTGGTGCGATATGGCGGTTTGCGGCAATCGCCAGAAAGCGAAACGTCACTATCGCCGGCAGGTGGCGGAAAGGGAGGGGTAGATGATGAGACGGATAGAGGAAGAAGGCGGCCGAGTTTCCGGGTTGGCTCTCCTGGGAGTGATCCTCCTGACCACCGGCCTTCTTGGCGCATGCCGCGAATCGGGAGGCAAAGACGAGCTTTTCGCCATCTCGGGCAAGCTGTTCGAGTTCAACTATCGCTTGGCGCAGGCGACCTATGTCGTCACCTTGAAGCCGCTCAAACCCATGGTCGAAGGACAGGTCGCCGTCGCTTCCTTCCAGAACCCCGCAGGCGGCGAGCCGATCGTGGTCAAGGAAAAGATCTGGCCGCAACTGCCGCACGTGACCCTCGACAGCCCACCGCTCACTTGCGTCGTCAAGAACAAGCCGTATCAGGTCTCGATCCGCATCGAGGATGCAGAAGGCAAGCTGCTGCAGAAGCTCGACGCGACGATCACCTCTTCCCAGGACCAGAGCATCCTTCCGGACAAGCCGCTTGTGGTCGGGCCGATCTATGAACTCAATCCCGAATTGGCGGGACATCCGAACGGCCGGTTGCCAGGGACGCCGAAGCCGCATTGTCCGGCGGCGACCTGAACGTCCAGCCGCTGTTTGGCAAGCATCAGAAGAGCAAACCGTCAGCACGCTTTCCTCTCGAGATTCGCTGGATGCGTCCCGATGCAGCGGGAGCATCCGAATTCATGAGGCTTGCGGAAGAAGCATGCGCCGTGGAATCATTTGAAGTTGAACACCGAAATGGCCCGTTGAGCAGAGCAGATCAGGCCGACGTCGATAGGCAGAGAGAGCAGAGCAGGGCGGAAAACTAATTTCAGTGTGTTCGGGACAAGGCCGCGCGCACAATTATGACGGAATTCGCGCTTTATACGTCGCGATATTGCGCTCGCCGATTTTATTTGACGCATTTGGAAAGCGGCGAAAAACTGGCGTGAAAAGAACTCCGCAGCCGAATCGTCGGCCGCCGGAGAGGAGACTGCCCGATGACCATCCATGGCGTTTCGCTCGACGACAAATACGATCTGTCGAAAGAACGCATCTTCATCTCGGGCTCGCAGGCCGTCATCCGCATGCTGTTGATGCAGCGCGAGCGCGACCGGAGAGGTGGCATCAGGACGGCAGGTTTTGTCTCCGGCTATCGCGGCTCGCCGCTTGGCGGCCTCGACCTGCAATTATGGAAGGCCAAGAGCCAATTGGCCGCTTCCGATATCGTCTTCCAGCCGGGGCTGAACGAGGAACTGGCGGCGACGGCCTGCTGGGGCTCGCAGCAGACGGAGCTTCTCGGCGAAGGGCGGTATGATGGCGTTTTTGCCCTTTGGTACGGCAAGGGACCAGGCGTCGATCGCTCGGGCGACGTGATCCGGCATGGCAATTTGGCCGGTTCATCACGCCATGGGGGCGTGCTGGCGCTGATGGGCGACGACCATACCGCCGAATCCTCGACCACGGCGCATGCGACGGAATTCGCCTTTCTCGACGCGATGGTTCCGATCTTCAATCCGGCCGGCGTGCAGGAGATCATCGATTACGGCCTTTATGGCTATGCGCTTTCCCGCTTCGCCGGCACCTGGGCGGCGATGAAATGCGTCAAGGACAATATCGAATCGACGGCGTCCGTAGACGTATCGCTCGACAGGCTGAACGTGGTCCTACCCGAAATGGACATGCCGTTCGGCGGGCTCAATATCCGTCACGAGATCGACATGCTCGGGCAGGAAGCGCGGCTGCATGAATACAAGCGCGCGGCCGCGGCTGCCTTCATCAAGGCCAACAATCTCAACCATATCGTCTATTCCGGCGGGCGCGCGCCGCGGATCGGCATCATCACTGTCGGCAAGAGTTATCTCGACGTCCGGCAGGCGCTGGACGACATCGGCATAGACGAAAAGCGCGCCAACGAGATCGGCCTTCGCCTGTTCAAGGTCGGCTGTCCCTGGCCGCTCGATCTCGAACATGTCAGCCGGTTCGCCGAGGGGCTGGAAACGGTCCTCGTCGTTGAGGAAAAGCGTTCGCTCATCGAGACACAGCTTCGCGAAAGCCTCTATGGAACAGCATTGCAGCCCGAAATCGTCGGCAAGAAGGACGAGCGCGGCGAGTGGCTCTTTCCCGCCAGGGGATCGCTCGATCCGAACGACATCGCGATCGCCATCGGAGAGCGCGTGCTGAAGGCGATCGGGCCGTCGGAAGAGATCGCCCAGCGCGTCAGCAAGATGAAGCAGTATCAGGCGATGCTCGCCGACACGCAGGACGTGGGATCGCGAACGCCCTATTTCTGCTCAGGCTGCCCCCACAATTCCTCGACCAAGGTGCCGGAGGGCTCGATCGCCGGCGCCGGGATCGGCTGCCATTTCATGTCCCTGTGGATGGACCGCTCTACGGTCGGCTTCACCGCGATGGGGGGCGAGGGGGCGCAATGGATCGGTCAAGCCCCCTTTTCAAAACGCGCCCACATATTCCAGAATCTGGGCGACGGGACCTACAATCATTCGGGCTTGCTGGCGCTCCGCTTTGCGCTCGCTTCGGACGCCAACATCACCTACAAGATTCTCTACAATGACGCCGTCGCCATGACCGGCGGGCAGCCGCATGAAGGTCAGCTGACCGTCGACGCCATTGCAAGACAGGTGAGGGCAGAAGGCGTCGAGCGAATCGCCATCGTCACCGACGAGCCTGAAAAATATGCTGGCCGGGTGGAATTTCCCGCGGGCGCAAGCATCCACCACCGTGATCGGCTCGATGCCGTGCAGCGCGAATTGCGCGAGGTGAAGGGCGTCTCCGTGCTTCTCTACGACCAGACCTGCGCGGCGGAAAAACGACGCCGGCGCAAGCGAGGCACATTCCCCGACCCGGACAAGCGCATTATCATAAACGAACTGGTCTGCGAGGGCTGCGGCGATTGCGGCGTGGCTTCGAACTGCGTTTCCGTCCAACCGCTCGAAACGGAATTCGGGCGCAAGCGGCGCATCGACCAGTCAAGCTGCAATAAAGATTTTTCCTGCGTCAACGGCTTCTGCCCGTCCTTCGTAACGGTTCACGGCGCGAAGATTCGGAAGGCCGCTGGCGTGGCGGGCGCTTCGGACCCGCTGGACAGTGTTCCGGTTCCCGCGATCTATCCTCTCCGTGACGGCTGGGCGGGGATCGTGGACGGCATCGGCGGAACCGGCGTGGTGACGATCGGCGCGATTCTCGGGATGGCCGCGCATCTCGAAGGAAAGGGCTGCGGCATGATCGACATGGCCGGCCTCGCCCAAAAGGGCGGCGCCGTGTTCAGCCATATACGGATCGCGAAGACGCCTGAGGATATCAATGCCATTCGTGTATCCGCCGGGAAAGCCGACCTCATCCTCGGCTGCGACCTCGTCGTCTCGGGCGCCAAGAAGGTGCTTGCCGCCGCGCGCATCGGCCATACCGTATTCGTAGCCAATACGGCGGAAGTCATGCCGGGCGACTTCGCGCGTTCGGCGGATTTTTCCCTGCCGACCGAAAGGCTGAAGAAAGCCATCCGCGAGGCGGCGGGGCAGGACAACGCGCATTTCTTCGACGCCACGCGCGCCGCCACCGTGCTCTTCGGCAATTCGCTTGCAGCGAACATGTTTCTTCTCGGCCTGGCGTTCCAGAAGGGCGGGCTTCCGCTCGCAGCGGAGGCGATCGAGCGGGCGATTGAACTGAACGGCCAGGCGGTGGCGATGAACATTTCCGCCTTCCGGTGGGGACGGCGGGCCGGGCATGCTCCGGAATTCGTGCGCCAACTGGTGGAAGACGCCGGGCCGAAAGCCGCCGATGCACGCCCGACAAGTACGCTTCACGAAGTCGTCGAGCGGCGGAGCGCGTTCCTGCAAGACTACCAGAACGCAGCCTACGCGAAGCGCTACATCGATCTGGTCGAACAGATGCGGGAGGTCGAGGAGCGGGTGAGCCGCGGCTCGACAGTCCTTTCGGAGGCGGTCGCGCGCAATCTGTTCAAGCTGATGGCGATCAAGGACGAGTATGAAGTCGCGCGGCTTTACACCGACGGCAGTTTCGCTGCCCAACTTTCCTCGACCTTTTCTTCCTATGACAGACTTGAGTTTCACCTTGCTCCGCCCATCCTCAACCGGCGGGATGAGAACGGCAGGTTGAAAAAATCGACTTTCGGTCCCTGGATGATGAAGGCTTTCCGGGTGCTTGCCCGCCTCAAAAGGGTACGAGGCACGGCGTTCGACATTTTCGGCTATACGGCCGAGCGGCGCATGGAAAGGCGGCTCCTTGCTCAGTATGAGGCCGATCTGGCGATGGTTCGTTCCGGCCTGAACGCCCGCAATGTGGAGGCCGCCGCGGCGCTTCTGTCCGTTCCCTCGCTCATCCGCGGTTTCGGCCATGTGAAGGCGGAAAATGCCGAGAAGGCGAAGGCGGAAAGAGAGCGGCTGCTTGCCCGTTTCGGCAAGGAGGAAGGCGTTTCAACCGCCTTGCAGGCCGCTGAATAGCCCAAGCATGTACGACAGGTCGACTCGCATCGTGCGGTTGTTCTTGATTTGGGCGTGATCCTTTCGGAAAATCCTTCCCCGTTCCGGGATCGTATCTCGTGTTTTCGCGAATGCTGAAATAAGCGTTTATTAACAGGCGCGTGGCATGATCGGCTTCCATTCGGCGGATCAGGCGATGAGCAGATCAAAACCGGCAAGCATTCCTGCCGACGTCTATATCCAGTTTGTTCGCTCTCTTTTCAACAGCGTGCACACGGTGCTCGTCGGCGCGCTGCTGCATGGCACGATAGGGCTCCTGGTCTATTGGCAGGATCGCAAGCCGATTTATCTCGTCCTGGCTTTGATGCTGCTGATTGTGGGCATCTGGCGCTACCTGGGAATGCTGAAATTCACCAAATCCGGTGGCATAACCAACCGCGCCGAAGCGAAAGCATGGGAAGACAGCTATATCTTTAGAGGTACGATACAGGCGCTCACGATCGGCGCTTTTTGCTTCATGTCGACATGCGTCGTTTCCGATCCTTTCGCAGAATTTGCTGCCAATTGCGTTGCGCTTGGATCCTTGGTTACCGTTGCCGGTCGAAACTACGGGTCGTCCCGAATGGTAACCGTCTTTGGCGCGGCCTTCCTTGGCCCGCTTGGCCTCGGACTGGTACTGCGCGGCGATATTCCCAATGTGGTTTTGGGCACTGTCATTTTCATCTTCTATTTCATCGTGCGTTCAACCGCCAATCAAGTGCGGGAAGTGCTTTTTTCGGCTGTCACCGGTCATCGCCGGGCAAAGCAACTCGCCAAGAGGTTCGATCGGGCATTGAACACGATGCCCCATGGTCTGATCATGCTTGGTGCAGACGATAAGGTCATCGTGGCGAACGCTGAGGCTGTGCAATTGCTTGCAGCAAAATCCTCCGAGGTGCTGGTTGGCCGTTCGCTGCGTTCGCTAATGATGCGTGCTACCGCCGCAGGCCTTCTGCACCGGAAAGATTGTTCCTTCGCCGTCGGGCAACTGACCAATGCGCTTCACGAAAGTCGGGATCGCAAATTACTGTTAAAGTTCACCAATGGCCGCTACTTCGAATTTTCGACACGCGAGGGACCCGGCGATCTTGGTGTGATCACCTTCGAGGATGTGACGGCTCGCATGGAAGCGGAAGAAAAGATTCGCTTCATGGCCCGGTATGACAGTCTGACGGGACTTTGCAATCGCGGCTATTTTCACGAGATGGTCGGCTCGATGATCGCCAGCGGCGATAGAGACCGTTGTTGCGGCTTGGCCGTATTCGATCTCGACGATTTCAAGAGCGTCAATGATACTTTGGGACATCCGGTGGGGGATGGGTTGATCTACGCCTTGGCCGAGAGACTAACCGCATGGGCAAGCGATAACGTGAAAGTGGGTCGCTTTGGCGGCGACGAGTTTATGGTCTTCTTCAATCAGCTTGAGAATGAGCGCCAATTCGGAGAGAAGTTGGATGCGCTTTTCGAAAGCCTGCGAGGCGATCTGGATGTCGCGGGGCATGTTCTGCGCGTTCAATGCAGCGCTGGCGCTGTCATGGGGAATGCGTCCGAGATTGATATTGATGGCATGATCGTCAAAGCCGATCTCGCGCTCTACAAGGCGAAGGAGCTTGGTAAGAACAACTGGCGGCTTTTCGAGACATCTATGGATGCTGCTTTCCGAAACAAGCAGCTAATGAAAGCCGACTTGCGCGCTGCAATCAACGCAGGGTCCTTGCGGGTCGTTTACCAGCCGATCATCTGTATGTCGTCCATGCAGATCGAAAGTTGCGAGGCGCTTTGCCGTTGGGACCATCCTGAACTGGGCCCCATTTCACCTGCGGTATTTATCCCATTGGCCGAAGAGATGGGCATCATCTCCGAGGTTTCCGCTTTTGTGCTGGCAACGGCGTGTTCAGCCTGCGCCAAATGGCCCGAACAGATCTCTGTTTCCGTCAATCTTTCCGCTAAGGATTTCCGCAATAGAGATACGATCGCGAAGATCGAAGAGGCATTGAAAGTAACAGGTCTGGACCCGCAGCGCCTCGAACTCGAGGTTACGGAAACCGCTCTTCTAGACGACAAGTCGGCGACCCACGATCTTCTGTGCGAATTGAAACAACTCGGCGTCAAGATAGCGCTCGATGATTTCGGAACGGGATATTCCAGCCTTAGCTATTTGCATACTTTGCCGCTGGACAAGGTGAAGATCGACCGTAGTTTTCTGTTGGACGTCACGCGCAACAAGCGCTCGCTGGAATTGCTGAGAGGGATTGTTTCTCTTTCCCATTCCCTTGGATTGAGCGTCACGATGGAAGGCGTGGAGACGTTCGAGCAGTTGAAAATCCTTGCGGCCACCATAAAGCCTGACCTTCTACAAGGATTCCTTTTCGGCTCGGCCCTTACCTCATCAGGTATCGATACGATGTCAGCCACAGTCTGGCCCTTCGCCAAGGAAATTTCAGTTTGGAAAAAGGTAGCGCGCCGTTAAGCGCCTATCAGACCGAGCTGACGCCATTCATGGGCGTTCTCTCGATGTTCCAGCAGCATTATTTACGAAAAATTTACAAAAATTAAGGTTAATAGAAGGTTACCGGCACTATCGCCATTTTCGCCTTTGCCGTGGTTTAAGCATTGGTTTACTCTTTCACCAAGGTGGCAGAGGGAGATTTCTGATGCGAGCAGCGGCGGAGCATTCGGCTTTGGGCGAAGAGGAGACGTCCGGCGATCCGGGAATGACCGCATTTTCCCGTAATGTCCTGAAAATGATGGAAAAGATCGAATATCGCCGCTGCGAGGGAGGCGGGGAGGATCTAGAGGATATCTTTCGCCTTAGATATAATTCCTATCTTAGCGCGGGGATGATCAAATCGGACGTCTCCCGTATGGTCATAGATGCCTACGAAGATTTGCCGACAACTATAACCTACGGTGTGTATTACGACGGCAATCTAGTCAGCACGGTTCGCATTCAGCATGCGAGCCGAGAGGATCCCCGCTGCCCAAGTCTGAAGGTCTTCGGGGACATTATCGAGCCGCGAATAGCTGCCGGTGAAAGCTTCATAGATCCAAGCCGGTTTGCGGCGGATCTCGAGTGGTCAGCAAGTTTGAAGGTCCTGCCCTACATCACCCTCCGATTACCGATGCTGGCTTGCCGCTATTTCAAAACGAGCGCCTGCCTGCAGGCGATAAAAGGGGAACATGCCGCATTCTACAAGCGCGTGTTCGTTGCCGAACCGCTTGTGCAAGGAAGGATGTATCCAGGACTGACATGTCCTGTCGATCTGTGGCAGTCGCCATCACCGCTTGTCTGGCAGCAGGGGATTAGGCGTTTCGCATTTTTCCGCGCGAATCCAATGGAAGAACGGATGCTGTTTGGAAAGCGATCGCTGGAAAACGCGCCGCTTACCATTCTGCCGACGGCGAAATATCTGAGCTACGCAGCCTGACCAGTGGAGCTGTGAGAAGCTGGTCCCTTCTCGATGGTGGATTCCAAGGGGAACCTGCCATGATGCTTTGCGTTAGTAGATGGGCACATGGCGTAGGGGCTTATTTGACGCGGTTCGAAAGCGCCGGCTAGCCGCCGGCAACTCTCCTGTTCCTGATGGAATTTCAGCTCGCCAAGCCGCAACAAAGGTTGGACCAGATGCATCACGTGGCAATTGCACCGCTTGTTTCGCTGATCGCAGGTATTCTCATCCTCATCATGCCGCGATTGCTCAACTACATCGTGGCGATCTATCTCATCATCGTCGGGCTGCTCGGCCTGTTTCCGCATCTTGCAGGCTAATTGGGCCGCTTCCATCATTTTCAGACGCTGGAATCGGCGGGTGCCGGTAATCCCGCGTCAAATCGCGCGCCCTCGAACACCTCCCATTGCTCTTAGATCAGCTTTTCGCTATGTCGGAACAATGATTTGAGAAGGGGTTCGATATGGCAGATTATTCGCCCGCCATGCCGGCAGAAGTGGGCGCCGAGATGGATTATCCGGAGCACGAGAAGAGCTACCGGCTTTTTGTCGGGCTGGCGAAATATGGCACGTTGCATGTTCTCGCTCTCCTGATCGCCATGGCTTTCGGGTTCTTCACGAGCGCCGGTTTCTTCTCCTCGCTCATCCTGTTCATTCTGATATCGGCTGTCGGTATCTATCTCTTGCGGTCGGCGCCGCAGCATATCGCCTGACGGCCGACTTACAGCAGAGCTTTCTTGCGCCCAACCGAGAGGGGACCAACGGTGGGACAAACGGTTTTCGTACCTAAGGAGCGTTCCGCGCTTGAACCGCGCGTCGCGGCTTCTCCGGAGACGGTGAAGCGGCTTTCGGCGCTCGGCTTCGATGTCGTGGTGGAGAGCGGGGCTGGCGCTTTGTCGCGCATTCCCGACGAGGAATTCGCCAAGGCGGGCGCCATGATCGGCAAGGCCGCGGACGCCGTAAGAGCGGATGTCGTGCTCAAGGTGCGGCGGCCGGACGATGACGAGATCGCCGGCTATAGAAAAGGTGCGATCGTCATCGCGACAATGGATCCCTACCAGGCGAGCGGGTCGCTCAACCGCATGGCGCAGGCCGGGCTGTCGGCTTTTGCGATGGAGTTCATGCCACGCATCACGCGCGCGCAGTCGATGGACGTGCTGTCCAGCCAAGCCAATCTCGCCGGCTACCAGGCGGTCATCGATGCGGCGGCCGAATATGACCGGGCGCTTCCCATGATGATGACGGCCGCGGGGACGGTGCCGGCGGCGAAAGTGTTCGTCATGGGAGCGGGCGTCGCCGGCCTTCAGGCGATTGCCACGGCGCGCCGGCTCGGCGCGGTCGTCACCGCGACGGATGTCCGGCCCGCCGCCAAGGAGCAGGTCGCCTCGCTTGGCGCGAAGTTCATCGCCGTCGAGGGCGAGGAGTTCAAGGCGGCGGAGACTGCGGCCGGCTACGCCAAGGAAATGTCGAAGGAATACCAGGCCAAGCAGGCGGCGCTGACGGCGGAGCACATCGCCAAGCAGGATATCGTCATCACCACGGCGCTGATCCCGGGCCGGCCCGCGCCGCGGCTGATTTCCGCCGCGGTCGTGGCCTCGATGAAGCCGGGTTCGGTCATCGTCGATCTCGCTGTCGAGCGCGGCGGCAATGTCGAAGGGGCCGAGGCGGGGAGGGTTGTCTCCACCCCGAACGGCGTCAAGATTATCGGCCATCTCAATATGCCCGGCCGGATCGCCGCCTCCGCCTCCCTGCTCTATGCAAAGAACCTCTATACCTTCCTCGAAACGATGGTGGACAAGAGCGCCAAGGCGCTCGCCGTCAATTGGGATGACGAATTGGTGAAAGCCACGCTCCTGACGCGGGACGGCAAAATCGTGCATCCAAATTTCGCCGGCGCTGCCGCTGCCGAAGCAGCCGACGCGACACCGCCGGCCGAGGCGCAGAATTCAGCAGCGCAAACCACTGGTCCCGCGAAGCCGGCACGGACCAGACGGCCCGCCGCCTCCGCCAAGCCGCGCTCTACAAGCGCGGCAAAGTCCGCGGAAGCCAAAGCGCTTGCCCGGAAGGCAGCAAAGCCGAAGGGGGAGAAGTGATGGACAAATCGGCTCTGCAACAGGCGCTCGATCAACTGGACCATGCCGCCGCCGCAGTGCGCGCCGCAGCCGCCGGCGAGGGCGGGCACGCCGCTGATGTCGCCGGCGCCGCGGCGCATGCGGCGACGGGCGGCGCCATCGATCCGTTCATCTTCCGTTTCGCCATTTTCGTGCTGGCGATCTTCGTTGGCTACTACGTCGTCTGGTCGGTCACGCCCGCCTTGCACACGCCCCTGATGTCGGTCACGAACGCGATCTCCTCCGTCATCGTCGTCGGCGCGCTGCTTGCCGTCGGCATCTCCGCTTCCGGCCTGGCGACGGGCTTCGGCTTCGTCGCGCTTGTGCTCGCCTCGGTCAACATCTTCGGCGGCTTCCTCGTGACGCAGCGCATGCTCGCCATGTACAAGAAGAAAGAGAAGTGAGCCGATGTCCGTCAATCTCGCTTCCTTTCTCTATCTTGTCTCGGGCATCCTCTTCATCCTGGCGCTGAGGGGCCTGTCGCATCCGACGACCAGCCGGCAGGGCAATCTTTACGGCATCATCGGCATGGCGATCGCCATCCTGACGACACTGGCGCTGGCCGTCCCGTCTGGTGGGCGCTTCGCGCTGATCGTGGCCGGCATCGTGATCGGCGGCGGCGTCGGCGCGTTCATCGCGCGCAAGATCGCCATGACGGCGATGCCGCAACTTGTCGCGGCGTTTCACTCGCTTGTCGGTCTCGCGGCGGTGATGGTGGCGGCGGGCGCGCTCTATGCGCCCGAAAGCTTCGGCATCGGCACGCCGGAGGCCATCCGCACCGAGGCCCTGATCGAGATGTCGATCGGCGTCGCCATCGGCGCCATCACCTTCACCGGCTCGATCATCGCCTTCCTCAAGCTCGACGGGCGCATGTCGGGCAAGCCGATCATGCTGCCGGCGCGGCATCTCATCAATGTTGTCCTCGGCGCGGTGGTGATCCTGCTGATCGTCGCGCTGGTCACGACCCAAAGCCACGCCGCCTTCTGGCTGATCGTGCTTGTTGCGCTGGCGCTCGGCATCCTGCTGATCGTCCCGATCGGCGGCGCCGACATGCCGGTGGTCATCTCGATGCTGAACTCCTATTCGGGGTGGGCGGCGGCCGGTATCGGCTTCACGCTTGGCAATCTAGCGCTCATCATCACCGGGGCGCTGGTCGGCTCGTCGGGTGCGATCCTGTCCTATATTATGTGCAAGGGCATGAACCGCTCGTTTCTTTCCGTCATTCTCGGCGGTTTCGGCGGCGAGACTTCCATTGCAGCCGATGACGGCATCGAGCGCACGGTCAAGCAAGGCTCGGCCGACGACGCGGCCTATCTGATGAAGAACGCGCAGAAGGTCATCATCGTACCGGGCTACGGCATGGCGGTGGCGCAGGCCCAGCACGCATTGCGCGAGATGGCGGACAAGCTGAAGGCCGAAGGAGTCGAGGTCAAATACGCCATCCACCCGGTGGCGGGCCGCATGCCCGGCCACATGAACGTGCTGCTCGCGGAAGCGAATGTTCCTTATGACGAGGTCTTCGAACTGGAGGACATCAATTCCGAATTCGCGCAGGCCGATGTCGCCTATGTCATCGGCGCCAACGACGTCACCAATCCGGCTGCGCGCGACGACAAGTCCTCTCCGATCTACGGCATGCCTATCCTTGAGGTCGACAAGGCGCGCACCTGTCTTTTCGTGAAGCGTTCGCTCGGCTCCGGCTATGCCGGCATCGACAATACGCTGTTCTATAAAGACGGCACGATGATGCTTTTGGGCGACGCCAAGAAAATGACCGAGGATATCGTCAAGGCCCTCGATGAATGATCCGATACCGCCATTCCCATGCTGAACCGGCGGCGCTTTCAAGGCGTCGCCGGTTTTGCTTTGTTGTCAACCGCTATGACGAATGGCCACCGGTGCGGTCAACGTAGGGCGCGCAGCTTGAAGCTTGTGACACCGACGGCGAGGTTGATGCCGGTTTGCGCCTGAACGCTGACAGGTTGCAGGGTGAAGCTGTGGTGGGAGCCGCCGACCAGTACGTTCGCGCCGGCGCCGACCACCGCGGAGGCATTTGCGCTCGCACCCGTGTAGGTGCCCGCCAACGCGTGCGGGCCGGCCCACACCTTGGTCGGCGCAAGCACCAGCCATTGCATAACCGCCTTGCCGGTCACGCCCAGGTCGAGGCCGAACTTCGTCACGGTGCCGTAATATTCCTCGACGGGATGACGCGGATTGGCCGGCGTGAAAGTGCAGGTCATCCTCTTTCTGGAGCCGAGAATGGCGCCGATCCCGCCTGAAATGGTGCATTGCAGCCTACCCACCCGCTGAGCTTCATGCATGCCATGCGTCGTGGCGGCGAAGGCAGAAAAAGGCAAAAGCGAGAGCGCGGCGGCGCCGGCAATGACGATCTTCTTCATCAATCTGATCTCCTTGGGTTTCGCCGCGAAAAGGCAGGCGTCCGACCGCGGAAACGTACATGCCGGCAGCTTAATCGCGCTGCCCGGCTTGCTCGCGATCTGGCGCGGTAACAACGGGTTGAAGCCTGCATCGTTCCATCGGGGGGCGCGTGCAGCGTCCGGCGGGACAATGCCGGAACGGGAAAAGGAGATGGCACATTACCTTACCATCGGGTAAGGCGCTTCCAGGTCAGCTGGACGTCTGGGTTCGGGCGAGGCCGTCGCGGGCCGGCTTGTAGTTAGGATCGAGCTGCGCCGCATGGGCATAGGAGCGCGCCGCGCGCTTCTTATCGCCACGCCGCTCAAAGATCAGCCCCTGGTTGGTCCAGCTTTCGGCGGAATTCGGATCGATCCTGATCGCGGTATTAAAGTCGGCGAAGGCATTATCGCTGTCGCCCATGGTGAGGTAGGAAAGCCCCCGCGCATCATATGGCTCCGCAGCATTCGGCGAGCGGGAGATGGCGCTCGAGAAATCGTTTATCGCCTGTGCGTGTTCGCCTCTCGCCTGGTGGACCATGCCGCGTCCGTAATAGGCGCGGCCGTCGGTGGTGTTGAGGTCGATCGCCTTCTGGAAATCATTGAAGGCTTGATCCAGATGGCCCGCCAGACGATAGACATCGCCACGGCCGATATAGGCCGCGTCGTAATTTGGGTTGACCTGGATGGCGCGGGTGTAGTCGGCGACCGACTGGGCATCGTTGCCCATATAGTGCTCGATCAAAGCCTTGTTGGCATAGGCCTGATAGAAATTCGGATTGAGCTTGATGGCCGTATTGAAATCGTCAAGCGCCTGGCTGTATTTGCCGGCCCGGCCATAGGCCGTCCCGCGAACATTATAGCCTTCGGGGTTCTGCGGCGCACGGTTGATGACGGCCGTCAGCGAGGCGATATTTTCGGACGAGCCTTGCGCCGGATCAATTGGGGCGAGGCCGTTGCCGGGTGTGGTTTCGCAGGCGGAGAGAAGCAACCCCATGCCGGCGGCAATGAGCATCATGCGCCATGGCCCATGGCCGCTTTTGCGTTCACCCATTTCGGAATTCCTTTGCCTGACGCCGGTTCCCATCACCTTCATGACGAACCACCGATAACGCGCGGGGAGCGATAGTGATCCCCAGCCCTGCGCGAACCCTCGAACAACTCCGCGCCTGTATGAACAGCGTTGCTGAAACAAAAAGGCGGCCGCGATTCTTCATCGCGCCACCTTCCGGTATTCCGGGAAAAAGACGAAAAATGGGCGCTCAACGCGCCGCTACGCGTCCGCCGGCGACCAGGCCTTCGCGCTGTGCGCGCTTGCGGGCCAGCTTGCGGGCACGACGCACAGCCTCTGCCTTTTCGCGTGCACGCTTTTCGGAAGGCTTCTCATAATGTCCGCGCATCTTCATTTCGCGGAAAATACCTTCGCGCTGCATCTTCTTCTTGAGAGCACGAAGCGCTTGATCAACATTGTTGTCGCGGACGAGTACCTGCACGGGCAATCCTGTTTGTATGGGCTCACGAAAAGGCTTGGCCCACGGCCAATGCCTCCGCAACACGCTGGATGCTGCGAATGGACGCGGCTGTTATCAGAATCAGGGCGAATTGTCCATAGATTTCGCAGAGGATTCGCCTGATTGAGCCCGGCAACGCCGCCGATGATTTTGTGGCACGGCGACAAGGAAGCAGGTTGGATTCCGAGCAGCGCCCTGTCAGGCGAGGGAAGCCGCACAGGCTGAAGCGGCAGCCGCCGTCGCAAACAGTGCAGCCCCTGCTTCCGATTTCGCTAGTGATGCTTTAAGTCGTGTGCCGAACGGCTCCCGTACCGAGCGGGCTGGAGTTGATGGGCGGGTCGAAAGCGGTTTAGGACGGCCAATGCAGAAATATTCGGTCTTCGCACTCGCGCGCGAGGCGCTGAAAGGCAACAGGGGCTGGGAAGCGCAATGGACGTTTCCCCAACCCCGCAAGGAATATGAGGTCGTTATCGTCGGCGCCGGCGGGCATGGCCTCGCGACGGCCTATTACCTCGCAAAGGAGCATGGCATTACCGATGTCGCCGTGCTGGAAAAGGGCTGGCTTGGCGGCGGCAATACCGGCCGCAACACGACGATTATCCGCTCCAACTACCTCTATGATGAATCGGCCGGCATTTACGACCATGCGGTGAAGCTCTGGGACGGGCTGTCACAAGACCTCAATTACAACGTCATGTACTCGCCGCGCGGCGTGATGATGCTGGCGCACAATGTTCATGACGTGCAGGTGTTCAAGCGGCATATCCATGCCAACCGGCTGAACGGCGTCGACAATGAATGGCTGACGCCGGAAGAGGCGAAGGCCTATTGCCCGCCGCTCAACATTTCGAAGGATGCTCGCTATCCGGTGATGGGGGCGGCGCTGCAACGGCGCGGCGGCACGGCGCGCCACGACGCGGTTGCCTGGGGCTATGCGCGGGGCGCCAGCGCGCGCGGCGTCCATATCATCCAGAATTGTGAAGTGACGGCGATAAGGCGCTCCTCCAACGGCCATGTGACGGGCGTCGAGACGACGAAGGGGTTTATCGGCGCGAAAAAAATCGGCGTTGTCGCCGCCGGTCATTCCTCGGTGCTGATGGCGATGGCCGATGTCAGGATGCCGCTCGAAAGCTATCCGTTGCAGGCGCTGGTATCTGAACCGGTGAAGCCGTGCTTCCCGTGCGTCGTTATGTCGAACACGGTGCATGCCTATATCTCGCAATCCGACAAGGGCGAACTTGTCATCGGCGCCGGCACCGACCAGTACACCTCCTATTCGCAGACGGGCGGGCTCCACATCATTAACCACACGCTAGACGCCATCTGTGAGATGTTCCCGATGTTCACGCGCATGAAGATGCTGCGTTCCTGGGGCGGCATTGTCGATGTGACGCCCGACCGCTCGCCGATCCTGGCCAAGACGCCGGTGCCCGGCCTCTATGTCAATTGCGGTTGGGGGACCGGCGGCTTCAAGGCGACGCCTGGCTCCGGCCATGTCTTCGCCCACACCATCGCCAACGACAATCCGCACCCGATCAACGCGCCTTTCACTCTGGAGCGCTTCCGCACGGGGCGGCTGATCGACGAGGCGGCCGCCGCCGCCGTGGCGCATTGACCGCAGGGAAAACCATGCTCCTGATCCATTGCCCTTATTGCGAGGAAGACCGGCCGGAACTCGAATTCCGTCATGCCGGCGAGGCCCATCTCGTTCGGTCGCCGACTATGAGCGAGATAAGCGAGGAGGATTTCGAGGGCTATTTCTTCATCCGCTCCAACCCGAAGGGCATCATCTATGAGCGCTGGCGGCATATCCATGGCTGCGCGCGCTTCTTCAACGCCGTGCGCGACACGGTGAGCGACAAGTTCCTCATGACCTACAAGGCCGGCGAGCCGAAGCCGAAGAAGCTGCCGGAGGCGCAGAAAGCATGATAGCACAGCCCTTCCGCATCGCGGGCGCCGGTCGTCTCGGCGGCGCGAGACCGGCGCGCTTTTCCTTTGACAATAAATCCTATGGCGGCGTCGAGGGCGACACGCTGGCTTCGGCGCTGCTCGCCAACGGCGTCCATCTCGTCGGCCGCTCGTTCAAATATCACCGGCCGCGCGGCATCCTCTCGGCCGGAGCCGAAGAGCCGAACGCGCTGGTCGGCATCCATCGCGACGCCGCGCGCCGGACGCCCAACGTGCGCGCCACCGTGCAGGAAGTCTATGAAGGGCTGACGGCGGTTTCGCAAAACCGCTGGCCGTCGCTTACATTCGACATGGGTGCGGCCAACAGCATCGCCTCGCCGCTTTTCGCCGCCGGCTTCTACTACAAGACCTTCATGTGGCCGAAGGGGGCGTGGAAGTCGCTCTACGAGCCGCGGATCCGCGAGGCAGCGGGACTCGGCGTCGCGCCGGACCGGCCCGATCCCGATCATTACGCGGCGCGTTTCGCGCATTGCGACGTTCTGGTCGCCGGCGGCGGGGCGGCGGGCCTGGCGGCAGCGCTTGCAGCGGCCGAAAGCGGCGCGCGCGTCATCCTCTGCGATGAGAAGGCGAGTGTTGGCGGCGCGCTGCGGTTCGAGAGCGGCGCGACGATCGACGGCGAACCCGGCTGGGAATGGGCGCAGGCGGTTGCGGCGAAACTCGCGGCGATGCCGAATGTCAGGCTCCTCACCCGCACGACAGCTTTCGGCTATTACGCGCAGAATTTCGTTGGCCTCGTTGAGCGCGTCAGCGATCATCTTTCCGCGCCCGGCCCCGACGTGCCGCGCGAGCGTCTCTGGCAGGTGAGGGCGAAGCGCGTCGTCATTGCGACGGGCGCAATTGAGCGGCATATGGTCTTTCCCGACAATGACCGCCCGGGGATCATGCTGGCGTCGGCGGCGCGGACCTACCTCAATCATTACGGCGTCGCGGTGGGGCGCAATGTCGGCGTCTTCACGGCGAATGATTCCGCCTATGGCGCGGCGATCGATCTGAAGAAAGCCGGCGTCGCGGTCGCCGCGATCGTCGATTTGCGCGACAATCCCACCGGGCCGGTGGTGGACGAGGCGCGCAGCCTCGGCATCGAGATCCATGCCGGCCGCGCGGTCACCCGCACAAGTGGTAAGCTGCGCGTCGCCAGCATGGTGGTACAGGCGAAGAATGGCGGCCCCGAGCGGGCCATCCCGGTCGATGCTCTGTTGATGTCAGCGGGCTGGACGCCGTCGCTGCATCTCTTCTCGCAGTCGCGCGGCAAGGTCGCGTTCGACGAGACGACGAAGCGGTTTCTGCCGGGGGCCTATGCGCAAGATTGCGTCTCCGTCGGCGCATGCAACGGCACGGACGGGCTTTCCGCGACGGTCGCGGAGGCCTTCGCCGCCGGCGAAAGGGCTGCCAAAATAGCGCGGCCGGGAACAAAGGCGAGTGCCGCGTCGAAGCCCAAAGTGGACGCCGCCGAGAACTGGTCGCGCGGCATGAGGGGCGCCGCCCCCGGCGCCGATGCCGGCTCGACTGTCAAAGCCTTCGTCGATTTCCAGAACGACGTAACGGCGAAGGATATCAGACTCGCGGTCAAGCAAGGCATGCATTCGATCGAGCATGTCAAGCGCTACACCACCAACGGCATGGCGACCGACCAGGGCAAGACGTCCAACCTTCACGGTCTCGCCATCGCCGCCGACGCTCTCGGCAAGGAGATGCCGGAGGTCGGGCTGACGACCTTCCGGCCGCCTTATACGCCGGTGACGTTCGGCGCGATCGTCAACCATTCGCGCGCCGAACTGTTCGAGCCGACGCGCAAGACGCCGATGCACGATTTCGCGGTGTCGAAGGGCGCGGTGTTCGAGGACGTCGGCCAGTGGAAGCGCGCCTGGTATTTCCCGCGCTCGGGTGAGGACATGCACAGGGCGGTCAACCGCGAATGCGTCACGGTCCGCAAGGCGGCGGGAATTTTCGACGGTACGACGCTCGGCAAGATCGAAATCGTCGGACCCGATGCCGCGACCTTCATGGAACTCCTCTACACTAATCCATGGCAAAAGCTCGAACCCGGCCGCTGCCGCTATGGCATCATGCTGAGGGAAGATGGCTTCATCTATGATGACGGCGTCGTCGGCCGTCTGGCCGACGACCGCTTCCACGTCACGACGACGACCGGCGGCGCGCCGCGCGTGCTCAACCACATGGAGGATTACCTTCAGACGGAATTCCCGCATCTGAAGGTGTGGCTGACCTCGACCAGCGAGCAATGGGCGGTCATCGCGGTGCAGGGGCCGAAGAGCCGCGACATCATCGCGCCCTTTGTCGAGGAGATCGACATTTCCGACGAGGCGATGCCGCATATGTCGGTCAGAGAGGGGAAGGTCTGCGGCGTGCCGGCCAGGCTTTTCCGCATG
>Ga0187809_10000244_pt1 | contig 32826 bp, 33 predicted proteins | sample NC_wetland_sal_i_8_FD_132415 | JGI IMG/M metagenome (GOLD analysis project Ga0187809, IMG submission 132415) | Wetland sediment microbial communities from Neuse River Estuary, North Carolina, USA - ASW_4 | ecosystem: Environmental > Aquatic > Freshwater > Wetlands > Sediment | place: USA: North... | reverse complement strand
CCGGCAAGCCGCACGACGAAGTGCAACTGTGGTTCGACATGGGAATTGCCCCTCCGGGCGGCGAAAGCACGGAAGCTTTGCATGATCGGATCGTCACCGGCCTTCAATGGTTGCAAAGTCTGGATGCAGACAAAATAGTGCTCGTGAGTCATGGCGGTCCGGGCAGAATGATCCGGACTATCTACCGGAACGAACAGCACACCAGTATCAATAGTCTCGGTTCCATAGGCAATGCCCAAATCATGGAATTATCCCTGTAAGAAGTGACTAGAAATATAACACCGAGTTTACGTTACAATAAAAAGCATGCAGACAGAGATTGAAGCTGCCCATTGCCTAGAAGTTACTTTCGGGCCCACACCGGCGTGGCTTAAGGCCGAGCACGAGAAAGTCGCGGGATGAATATCCTATATATCGGCGACGTTATGGGCGAAGCAGGGGTTCGGACTGTTGAGAAGCTTCTGCCGAGCTTGAAGCATGAAGAGCGGACTGATCTCGTAATTGCCCAGTCGGAAAACGTGACTGACGGGCGCGGCATAACACCCGATGATTTTAACCGACTGCAGGCAGCGGGCGTGGATTTTTGTACTGGTGGAAATTGGAGTTTGTATCGGGACGAAATTGTTCCAATGATGGACGATCCGGACGAGCCGATTATCCGGCCGGCGAACTATCCAGAAGGCACACCTGGACTTGGCCATAAGTTTGCTGAGACTGCCGCGGGTAATGTGTTAATCATTAGCCTGCTCGGGCATATCGTGGGCAAGGATGCTGACAGGCCGGCAGATAATCCCTTGCACATCATCGACCGTATTCTGGAAGAAGAAAAAGACACAGCGCGCGTTGCGACTCTCGTGAACCTTCATGGCGACTTTTCGAGCGAAAAGGTTGTTATCGGTCATTACCTTGACGGGCGCGTGACGGCGGTTGTCGGTGACCACTGGCACGTACCGACTGCCGACGCGCAAGTTTTGCCGAAAGGCACTGCTCACATCACTGATGTTGGCATGTGCGGTTCGCTTGATTCATCGCTCGGTGTCAAACTTGAGGTCATTATTAAACGTTGGCAAACCGGCAATCCCAGTCGCAACGAACTCGAAAGCACCGGCCGCATGCAGTTTAATGCATTACTGGTGGAGGCTGACGAAAAAACCGGCCTTGCAAAGTCCGCTAAGCTTATACAGCGCCTGCTTAAACCTGATTTTTGACTTTGCCGCGGTGTATTGCGTGCCAGATGATGCCGGATTTGAGATAAAGTGGCACGTGACGTAACCGGAATATGTTTAGCGGTTTTGTATGAGTAAACTGTAGGTCGTGCGTGTAGCCGACTGTGTACTTCTTTTGGCGCACACGCCGGCAAAGGTCGGGGCCCTCTTGATAACGCGTGAATCGTTTATCAAAACCACCCAGTGATTTAAACAGGTCTGAGCGAATGGCAAAGGCACCCTCCAGGACCCATTGAACGTCCAGGAGGGGCTGATTGTGTGCCACTGGCTTGAGCGGTGATGTAAAGGGTCGGCGAGCCCAAAAGAACAACGGGTTGCTTTCCCATTCGTTGCCAAACCACAGTTCTTTACCCGTGGTGGTAAATATGGCGAACCCTAATGCGCCAAGCCCAGGGTTGGTGAAGCGTTTCCGTATAGTGGCCATCATGTTTCCGGCTCTCCATTGCATATCGTCATCGATAAATACCAAAATGTCTCCGATATCCTCGCCAAGAACACGATTGCGGTTACGGGTAGGTCCGACATTCCTGTCTCCGGCGATTACCGTTATGCCCGGAACTTTTCTGCACAGCGTTACCGTGTCATCCGTCGATGCATCGTCCAAAACGTATATGCGATACGGACGTTGTGTGGAAATGTATGTGAGCAAGCCGGTTATATACCCGGCGCTATTGAAGGTCGGTATTGCGACACATACACGTGGGTCAGTTTTTGACATGAAGGTATTGTAGCAGTGAAGTAGTTTAGTGTACGACAAGTAGTTACGGCAGTTTGCCGATATTCGGTAAATAGACTATAATCACCCGTGTTATTCGGGGTGTGGCGCAGTTGGCTAGCGCGCCGCGTTTGGGACGCGGAGGTCGAAGGTTCGAGTCCTTTCACCCCGACCACGATAAATCACCGACTCCGTGTCGGTGATTTTTCTAATCTCATTCATGTGCAATATTAATATCGTGAACGCCGTTGCTAAATTATACGAAAAGAGACCCATATCGGGTCTCTTTTGTTTTTGCGTCACGGTGTAGGGCTACACGCCAGGTGCGGCTGGCATGGCTTCGGCTTCGGTTTCGGCTTCCTCGGCAACATCTTGCTTTGTTGGCTTGTGTCTCTCCACCAGGACTATTGCCACGATGCTGGAGACGATGGCAAAGATGACTGCAACCATGAATCCGCGCTGAAATCCGTGTACCAATGCTGCCGGCAGTGCAGCGGGGTTGCCGTTGGATGCGGCGACATCGTGCTTGGTCGTAGCGGTCGAAACTACCGCGAGTACGGCCAGACCCAGCGCACCACCGATCTGCTGCGCGGTGTTCAGGAGTCCTGATACAAGCCCTGATTCCTGATGCGACACGCCGCTCGTCGTCATCAGCGTGTTGGTGACGAATATTGCGGCCATACCTGCCGCCATCAAGACAATACCCGGCAAAATGTCAGTAACGTAGTTGGCGTTGAGTGGTACCCGCGCGAAGAATCCCAACCCCGCAGCCACGACTAGTGGTGCTATTACCAGAATGAGCTTGGCGTTGAGTTTGCCGATCTGCTTGGACAGTACGCCGGCGACTGCAATAAGCGTTATGGTAAAGGGGAGATCGGCTACGCCTGTTTTGGTTGGCGAATAGTGCAGAATCTGCTGCAAGTAGATCGAAAGGTAGAAGAACATGCCGAACAACGCGGCAGGCATCAGAAGTTGCATGATGACGCCGCTCGATACGCTGCGGCGCTTTAGGATATTCAAACGGATGAGCGGGTGTCGGACGCGCAATTCATTAGTGATGAACGCAGCCATCAGCACTATGGAAGCAGCGAATGCCCCCAGTGTTATGCCGCTGCCCCAGCCTTTTTGGGCTGCTTGTGCAAGCGCATAAACGAGACTCATGAGGCTGCCAGTGACGGTCACCGCCCCCGCAGCATCCACACGCTGCTTGTCTTGCGGCAAGCTCTTCGGTACAAAGCGCATGGCTACTACCATGACAAGCAAAGCGATCGGCACGTTGATGAAGAATATCCAGCGCCAGTCGATATATTGCGTCAGTATCCCCCCGAGCAGGAGGCCGACCGCGCCGCCGCCTCCGGCGATCATGCTCCATATTCCGAGTGCGCGGTTCCGTTCAGTTCCTTCTTTAAAGATAGTAAGTACCAGTGAGAGCGCAGACGGAGCCAACAACGCTCCGCCGAGGCCTTGCAGCGAACGGAAGAGAATGAGCATGCCCGGATTCTGCGCTAGGCCTCCAGCAAGCGACGCGGCGGCGAAAAGTGCCACGCCCGCAAGAAAAATTCGCCGTCTTCCGAACAGGTCACTCAGGCGTCCGCCCAGTAGCAGAAAGCCGCCGAATACAAGCGCATACGCGGTAACGACCCATTGCAGCTGCGAGTCGTTCGTAAACCCGAGCGCTTTCTGAATCGCTGGCAAGGCGACATTTACAATTGTCGCATCCAGCACAACCATAAACTGGCCTGTTGCCAGAATGGCAAGTGCCAGCCCTTTGTGTTGTACTTTTTCAATCATACAGCCCTCCTTTCAATCCGAGGTAATTAAGTACTAGTATAGTTAAATAATTGAAGTAGTCAAATACTTTAAGATCGTAGTATAATAAGAACATGGATACTTCATCGATACAAATTTGTGAAGATCTGCTCGCTTGTCTGAAGCGCTTCAAGGCGGAACTTATAAAGTTCGCCGAAGTTTATAATTTAACCCCTATGCAGCTGTATGCGCTGTATGCTATGCAACAGCAAGCTGCTACCACTATGGGGCAGGTCGCGGCCGTGCTACATTGTGATGCCTCAAATGTTACCGGAATCGTAGACCGATTGGCGGCGCACGGATTGGTAACTCGCCAGGAAGATGCTCACGACCGCCGTACTAAAACGCTGCGGCTGACAGCGGAAGGTGGCCGCCTGGTTAATGAGATAGCCGCAAAGCTACCCGACCAGCTCGGGTGTGGCGGTCTTAACCCCGGCGAACGAACGACACTGCATAATATACTCACCAAACTTGCCGCGACTTCATAAGCGCGCCTTTTTTTGCAATAAGACTTGCTTTTTTGGCAACGTGACATTCTGCCGTATAATGTAGTCATAATCGCAATACAAATATGAGAAGCCGAAAATTTCGCGTCATCGCTAAAAACATGGAAACACCGTCGACGCTGGTGCTGACGATTGAAGACACTAGTGAGGGCGAAGAGGCCCCCATATCCTATCAGCCGGGACAGTATGCAACGATCAGTTTCAAGTACGAGGGCCATCCGACGGCCGTACGCTGCTTTTCGCTCATGAGCATCCCGACGCGACAGGATATCTTGCAGTTCGGGGTCAAGGTGAAGGGGGAATTCACTCATTCGCTGGCCAACGGCCTCAAGGTAGGCGACGAAGTGACGGTACGCGGACCGTTCGGAAAATTCGTCTTCAACGCGACTAGAGACCAGTCCGCGGTCTTCATAGCCGGCGGTATCGGCATTACACCGTTTATCAGCATGGCTCGCTATGCGGCCAGGCTGCAACTGCCAAATCCGATAGTTCTTATATATAGCTGTCACTCCCAGGACGATATACCATTCCTGATGGAGCTGGTTCGGCTGGAGCAGTTGAACCCTAATTTCCACGTGCTGTTTTGTGTCTCGCATGGCCCCGTCGACCGCTTAGCGGGCGCGAGGGTGTTTCAGGGCCCGGTAACATCGGAATTGTTGGAGCATACGATACCAAGTTATTTCGCAAGATCGTCGTTCTTTATCTGCGGACCGGATGGTTTTATGCAGGGTATGGTCAAGGTGCTTGCCGCGCACGGTGTGCCGACATCAAAAATCAAAACCGAAGCATACGGGCAGCAATCACATAAACTCCATGCGATATGGCGGACTTTGCCGTTCCAGATATACGCATTAACTGGTCTAGGCCTGGTCGTTGGCCCGCCTGCCGTCATGGCCCACGATATCACGGCACCGCCTCCCAAGCTCACAGTGGACACAGGGCAAACTGCTAATAGTAGTACGTCGAGCCGGCAGTCATCCCTCAATCAGCAAATAAATTCGCTGACGAACCCAGCTACCGGCAGCTCTCCGAATCAACCCGCCAGTTCATCAAATAGCCAACCGCCGTCGACTAGTACGTCAAATTCGAACTCGAGCTCTACATCGTCTCCGCCCCCATCGTCGTCTGGCGGTAGCGGTACGGGTGGCGGCGGGAGTACCACACCGCCCCCATCCGGCGGCGGCACGTCTGGGTCGGGTTCTTCGGGCGGCTCTACCCCCACGTCAAAAGCAGTGGCGCCGGTACTTAACCTGAGCGCCAGTCCTACACAAGTTACAAGCGGGCAGGGCGTTACCTTGAGATGGAGCGTAAACAGCAACGCCACAAGCCCGGTCGCCTGCTCCGCCTCGGGTGGCTGGTCGGGCTCCAAATCATCGAGCGGCAGCCAAACTGTGTATCCGACCTCCAGCAAGACGTATACGTTGACGTGCTCAAACAGCGCCGGGTCAAGTAAACAATCCGTATCCGTATCGGTTACCTCTGCCTGCAGCAGCCCGTCGCAATGTTAGGTATCGTTTATAGTGAGGATCGAATTGCTTTAGGGTCTAAGATAGCGCTTACGCTGATAAGTGCTGCTCCCGAGGAAGATGTACGCGAAATATTCCGTCGCTTGTGGCTGTGGATACTCACGTTTGAGCAACGTTGCAGTCGATTCTTGCCGGACAGCGAGCTGTCGCAGCTTAATCGTTCGGCCGGCATTAGAATGCATATCACGGATGAGTTCCGCGATGCGTTGCTTGCCGCCAAAAGCATGAGTGAACAGACGGAGGGATTGTTTAATCCCTTCATCTTACCGGCACTACAGCGTGCTGGGTATGTGAAATCATTCGTCAAGGCACATGCTGATGATCCGGTGGACGATTTTTCGAGTCGAGTGGTGGCTTCCAGCGAAGCACTGGAGATTGGCGACACCTGGGCGAGCATACCATACGGAACGGCTATTGACCTCGGCGGCTGCGGCAAAGGGTATGCGGGTGATATGTTGAGCAAAGCGGTCAGTCAATTCAAGGAGGTCGATGGCTATTGCTTTTCGGTCGGGGGCGATGTAGTCGTGGGTGGAAGCGCTCCGGACGGCGGCCTATGGGAAGTGCAGGTAGAGGGTGCGGTCGGCAGGCGGCCGGTTGCCGGTATCGTGCGGTTGCCGGATGAGTCTATTGCGGCCGTAGCTACTTCGTCGACGCACTTCCGCCGCGGCGGGGCTGGCCGCAATGCCTGGCATCATATCATTGATCCCCGCACCTTGCGGCCTGCCACGACAGATATCGTGAATGCCACTGTCTATGCGGATTCTTTGCTTGAGGCGGATGTACTTGCCTCATGCCTCATCGTTGTGGGCAGCCAAAACGCCGAGGTGTACCTACGGAAGTACGGACGGACAGTCCATGGTATGTTATTGCAGGCCCGACGTCCTTCCGGCAGATGGTTTACTAAAGGCTTTGGGTTTACTACCAATGGACAACAAAAGCGCTAGCGGTTACTATGAAACGGTAAACTAAGTGTCTGCAAGTATTCCGGAATACGATAGGAACCAAGGCTAGATGCCAATTGCCATAATTACAACGTACACGCATACCCCTACAGCCGTATTTGCCAGCCAGCTGGCGCAGCGGTGGGATGCCTCGTGGCCGTGGTACCTTACCCGAGCGTCGGGTATAATCGCGGCGATACTGCTATTTTTGTTGATTATATCTGGCGTTGGGCTCATTACCGGCTATACGTTTCGGTACCTTGAGCCGGTGCCGGCGTGGTCAGCACACCGGGCAATCAGCATTGCGTTTACGGTCAGCGCAGCAATCCATGTATTGTCGCTCTTGTTTGATAAATATGTCGGCTTTAGTTTTTTGCAGCTATTTATACCGTTTTTGTCGAAGTATACGCCGGCAACCCTTTTCGGTGTGCACATGGGCTCGCTTTGGGTAGCGATGGGCATTGTGTCTATTTATTGTATTGCGGCAATTATGTTTACTTCGCTTTTCTGGATCGACAAGAAACCGGGGAAGTGGCGACTGACGCATTATTTAACGTATGGCGTTGTAGCCCTTACCTTCTTCCATGCGTTAGGGCTTGGTACTGACGTGAAATATGGTCTTGGCAGAAAGCTGTGGATTGCTGGTGGTCTGCTGATCCTTGTTGCCATAGTAAGCCGGCTGAGGCTGACACATGTGAAGCGTAATAAAACGCGTAGGCCGCCAGCCAACCCACAGAGCGGCAATCGTCCGGGCAGCGATTGGCATCAGAGGTAACATAGGGTATAATTGCCACTGTTCACAATTCTTGTAATTGTCGAAAAGTGAGAAAGATAACGCCGGCTTTTTAGCGTGTGCTAACATTTGCAGGGTTGTCTTGTCTTTATCGGGGTGTGGCGCAGTTGGCTAGCGCGCAGCGTTCGGGACGCTGAGGTCGGAGGTTCAAGTCCTCTCACCCCGACCAAGTGATAATTCAGAGACTTTTACGAGGCTTGCAAAAGGCTCTTTCCAGATGAAATCAGTCACTTTTTCGTTATCTACACGTAAGTTCAAAAACAATATCCGACAAAGTACATCTTTTTCGACTGCCGAGCCAGCCTTCATCTTGTCAGAGGCGGTTTTGACGATGTTCAAAAACTCCTCCTTACTTAGTTTTATCTGACGTGGGTCTGCAACCTTTGTTTCTAGTTTGGCTATACGCTGCAAAAGGTCATCTTTTTGGACTGCTAATTCGTCAATTTTCTTTTCGTTAGTCTTGTAAATGAGCGATGCTTTATCAAAGCCAACGATATTTAAGGCTCGCTCGTCTAGCTTACTTGTGACGTGTGTTAAAGCCCCTCTAAGGCTTTGGATTTGACGCTTAATTTCAGCAACCTTTTCATCTGTTTGGCTGTCCAGCCGCTTACTGTAGCGATTGTAGGCTTCATCTGATAACTCGATGCGGTCTAGCAGCTCATAAATCGAGTTGAATATGTTCTTAGCTCGCAAGGACTTAGGCTTTCGTGTACAGGCAGGATTGTCGCAACGATACGTAAGTACGTGCGTACCACTACCAGTCTTATTCTTGCCAACCTGCAAGTGCTTGGAGCTGTTACAGACCGCACAATAAACAAAGCCTCGCAATGGATAGAACGCCGTACGCTTTTTATCGCTCGTATCCTTTGTGCGAGCATAGCCTAATGCTTGGACGTAGTTAAAAGTGTCCTCATTTATCATCGGCTCAAAATCGTACACCTCACGTAAATCAACTGTTTGCGTTGCCTGTACCAGTAAGCCGTAATAAAAAGGGTCTTTAAACATCTTGGCTGTTGTACTGATGGCTGGCCTGATTTTTCGTGATGGCTTTCTCTTTTTGGGCTTGGTAAGACGATGGTAGTCGTTTTCGAGCAGGAACTTAGTTATGGCTTCCACGCTTTCGCCTTGCTCACGTTTACGCCAAGCTGCTCGTACAAGGTTAAAAAATGAGTTCGGCTTGTACAGTCCTGTCATTTCGTCACGGTCATAACCCCACTTGGGCTGACCAGCCGATTTTCCTTCGCCAAAGTTGCCTTTGTGACCTCGCAACACCTTACTCGACAGGTCATCACTGTACTGTTTAGAGAATACAAACAACATACCGAGTAGCATTTTGCCGTTGGCATCATTGCTGAATTGATGACTGTTAAAACGGATATCGTGCAGTTCGCTTTCATCCAGCATATTGATAATTCTGCCGCCTTCGAGCATATTGCGACACAGGCGGTCTGGATGCCAGCAAAGGATAGCATCATACTTTTTATCTTCAATGTCTTTCAGCATCTGATTGAACTTTGGTCGCTGGTCAGGCTTCTTAGCCGATTTAGTCTCTTTGATGACACTGACCACACGCAAACCTAAATCATCTGCCAACTTTCGGCAATCCTTAATCTGGTCAGGGATAGAGCGAACTTGCCGTGCTTCGTCCTCGGTAGATTTGCGAGCGTATAGCACGTATCTTAATTTCGTCAGGTCAGTTGGATTTTGCTCTATCACACCTGTAATTATAGCATTTGGGACACTGTTTGGGGTACAATAAAATCAACATTATGGAATACACCTTCGACAGACCGAAAAGGCAGCGACTTAACAGAGAGATAATGCTAGACGAACTCGAAAAAGTTGCCAAACAATTCGATTATGTACGGTTTGGTCATAGAGATTATGCCCCTCTTGGCTCGGTAAGTGTCACCTCAATCAAAAGGGAGTTTGGTGGCTGGAGTGCAGCCCTTGATGCTCTCAATGAACACTTACAGACAAAGAACTTAGAACTTAAACCACGACCACACTCCCCAAATCGTATTTACTCTGACCAAGAGTTATTCGATGAAATGGGCAAGGTTTGGGATAGTCTCGGTTATAGGCCATCACGACAGGATTGGGAGCAGTCTGGCTCGACCATCAGTGTAAACACCTACAAGAAGCGTTTTGGCGGTTGGGCAAACGCCTGTTTGCAATTTCTTGAATACAAGATGGGTAAGAAAGTGGTGGTTGCCGATAAAGCCCAACCAACCCTTGCCGCATCATCAAAAGGGCATAAGCCGACCACTAAAAAACAGAGCCGTGACATCTCTCTTTCGTTGCGTTTGAAGGTGCTTCAAAGAGATAAGTTCAGATGTGTATATTGCGGTAGAAGTCCAGCCAATACGTCTGGCTCAGTCTTACATATTGACCATAAGCATCCTTATTCAAAAGGCGGAGCAAACACATTAGAGAACCTTCAAACACTCTGCCAGGATTGCAATTTGGGTAAGATGGACAAGATAGTAAAGGTCAAGCCGAGCACAGCTCCTTACACGTCCGCTCCTATACCTGAAGTGTTTTTGCAGATTGATGGTAAGGGAGCAAATAACACGTTTACAGGTCACGTTAGCGGTAAATCTGGTCAAATGTTAGTTGCTGAAAGCATTGAGATTATGGGCGAAAAGACAGTGCTTGACCAACAATTCTCTAAGCTATTCTTTTTAGAAAATCTGAACTTTCCAGCCGATGTCTTTATTGAAAAAGTCGATAGTGTACCTGTTAAGCTGACGTATCGAACGCTGGACGGCCAAAGATTTGAGTACATCATAGAGGGCACACAGCAGCCAATGGCGATTGGTAAGTATAACGTCAACTTCGAAAAACCAGCACGGATTGAGCGTTTATAACTCTATCCGACCACCGTTATTATCAGAGATTGTAGTTTCATTTAACTTAGCCAGAGGAGCGTCAGTGTCTATCTTTTGCAGCACGTCCACAAAGTCCACCAAAGGGGCATCGTCTGTCGGTTTAGAACGCAAAAAATCGGGCTGATATATAGCCCTCTCATTGTCCCCTGAACTGGTCGTGGCTTTGTCCCTGTCCATCGTTTTAAACAGGACGTTAAGACTAGAGGCCTTGCCAGATTGTGCCCTTATTATACCAAAAAAGGTCTAAAAAGACAGTCTTAATAGCTGGAACTTGGGTTCTACAACTTCATCTGCAACTTGACCTAATCCTTTGAGCTGTTCAATGTCGGTGTCAGTCCACCACTTAGAAGTGTAGCCAGTCTTACTAACAAATAAACCTTTGTCTGTATCTGTTGCGTCGGGGTCAAGCTCGCCAACCATATCGCTGATTTTGCTGTAAAGCTGTTGTATGCCCCAATCCTTTAACGCACCTGCTCGCAACAAAGACAAAACGAGTTCGCCGCCATACTTTTGTGCTACAGATTTAACCACACCGAGAACCTCACTGTAATCACCACCTTCAATCGTGCCAAGTGAGTTCTGGGCAATCACGAAAACAGGTTTACTAAGTGGTCGGCTGGCAAGCAACTCGTCTAGATGCAGGAAATCCCCTTGTAGCGATGTTACATTGCTATATTGTGAGGCTCGTTGCTCAAGTTCGGTGTACATTTCGGGGTTTATCTCTATGGCAATAACATCCTTGCCCACTCCTGCTAGATTACCGACTATACGGCCATAGCCAGCCCCTAAATCTACAAATGTTCTACTTTGAGCATCAGGAGTTCTAGCAATAAAGTCACGCTCGGTCTGCATCCAGTGCTGCATTACAGGATTATCAATATGCTCGACTTGGTTTTCGTACTTCTCGGCAGTGTACTGTCTCATAACTGTATTTTGGCTTTCAGGTAAGGCGAGAAGTATTCCCCATACTTATCCTGTATCTCTTTTATTTTCCAGTCGTCTTGGTGTATGACTTTACGACACGTTGAAGCATTACATCTGCAATCGAACGCCTTAAATAAGGTCTGGCTAAAAGCATAGTCCCACGTAATCTCCTCGCCAGCCTCAATGTCTCGCATAGCAACTATGGTTATTGTGTCAGAAAATCCAGCATTTGGTTCGCAAGAGTGATTTATTGTTGAGGTGAGTTCCAAATCCTCTGGCGTGGGAGCCATTAGAAAATCATCACTTATATCTAACGCCACATTGTCCACTACATAGTGCAGAAGTTGGTTGTACTTATTGAGGTCAGATTTTGGCACGATAATTCCGCCTGTAACCCTGATAACTTCTCCTTTTGTAATGTTTTCTCTCGCAAAAACACCCCGTGCTGTCAAAGGAGAAGGCTTCACTTCCGTCTTTGGTGATAACCATCGGTGCGACCAGATTTTATGAAAGTCAGTCGGTTCTGGATTTTGGGGGTTCATTATGCAGATAAGTGTAGCAGAGCGGTTAATAAACGATAAGAGGGGTCAAGCAATTTCATCATTCCACTTTTTTGCTCGCTCTAACTCTTTGCGGTAGATAGACTGAAAGTCCACTCTCTCTAGCAGAACCTCACGAACGCCAGCAATGTCTTGTCCAGTTGCCGTAACTTCTTGCTGAACATAGTCTGCTAATTTAGCGTCTGGCAATTCTAGAAGGTGAGTGTAGAAGTCCTCTTTAGGGCTAGGCTTGCCATTTCTAGCCCTGTTACTCGCACGTTCCTGTTCCCTTAGCCTGAATATAGCAGTGCGATAGTTGTACGCAATACGCTGTTCGTGCAACTTCACGATGTCGCTAATCTGGGCAATATATTCTTGTAGTTCAGGTGGGATAATCGAGACTTCTGACGGTTTTGTACTGAACTCGCTGGCTGATTTACGCTCTAACCACCACTTTGCAGCATTTAAATCGCCTGAATTGAGAGCGTTTACTAACACTTCTTTAGCCTTTAACGTAGGCTGCATCTTAGCCTTATTGATTTTGTTACGAAAGTCAGGCTTGTCACACATCCAATCGTAGAAGGTTTTACGGCTAATACCAGAGTAAGCAGTGGCTTCCGTGTCGTTGTAGCCCATATTGAAAGCAGCCACCAATTTCGTAACAACTTGTGGTGTTAGTTTTGACGGACGGCCTTTTGGACTTGAAGGCTGATTGGTGAACAGTTCCTGAAATCCCTTTAAGCTATCATCCAAGTCTTTGAGTTCTTTTAAGTCCCGTTCAAGCTGCTTCACGTTATACTGTTTGGCGGCACTCATAAGGCATACTCCTCCTGTTTTGGTTTACGTGCTGCCTCACGGATTTGCCGTTGCCAAGCTGGTTCTGGATTATCAATAAACCACTCGGCTATACTGTTAAGTAGTCGTTCAAATGACTTATCATCTGTTCGACCATAGAAAAGAGCACAAAAGAGACCAATGACCGGTCTCTTTTTCTGTTAGCGTATGGAGGTTTCACGAGTCTACGCACTGCTATGCGCCAAACTTACGGGCCCGCTTGCATTCCGTAGTAAAATAAAGGCATGATCGCGCTGTTGATGGTTCTTCTGGCCGCCGCCGGGGTATGGGTACTCTTGTGGATGGGCGAGCAATTGCGCAAGCAGCATTATCACCCGGAGATTACGCGAAAGTTCGTGCATATCACGGTAGCGTTGTTCGCCGCCACCTGGCCATTCTTTATGAGCTGGACGCACATCGAGCTCATGAGTCTGTTGCTATTCATCGGTGTGTTTGTGTCGCGCCGGTATGGGTATTTTCGCGGTGTATATGGTGTGATGCGATCAGGGTGGGGTGAGCTGTTTTTCGCTATGAGTATTGGATTTACGGCGCTACTCAGCCAGGATAAGTTGGTGTTTGTCGCGGCAATGTTATGTTTAGGACTGGGCGACGGCCTGGCAGCTGTAGTCGGTACGCTCATTGGCGGCACTCATCAGTACAAAGTGCTCGGTCATAAGAAAACTCGCGCGGGAACCATTACTTTCTGGATCGTGGCATTTCTAGCCGTCTGGATCTGTGGAGTGCTCAATGGTCCGCACGATGCATGGACAACCATCATATGGCTACCGGCGCTGGTAACAATTGCAGAAAACCTCGGGGTTTCCGGCCTGGACAATATCATCGTCCCGATCTTAGTCGCAATCTCTCTGTGATTTGTGTTTGCTAGTACGCTTCAGGAATACTATAAAGTTCGCAGTAGTGAGCTTGCCTGCCCTGAAAGAAGTCATAAAGCAAGAGACAGATATAACAAGCAGGCAGAGGTTCACGGATAGGGGGTTCGCCGCAGGCGAATTGATCCTCCGGACCGGGAACATGCTTGCTCGTTATATCTGTGCTTCCCTGGCCGCTGCGTCGGCAGCAGAGCGTATCTGACTACAAGTACGGGGTTGGTCGCCCGGAATCATCGTCGGGGCCTGCGTCATAGCGACTGCCGGGGAGGTCTCCGAACAGGGCGTCCGCCGGCATGAAGCGGGCGCGGAGTGTGCCGTCGCCGGTGGCGATGCCGTCGCCTCCCATAAGTGTACTCATGATATCGCCGAGCGGTGAACGCCTCATGCACCCATGCATGATGAGCACTCCATAAACCTGTTCCATGACGTGCTCGAGGTGGTGCTCGAGATCCTCGCGGGTGGCGCCATCCGATCGTGTCAGTGTCGCCTGGTCGATCGTGACGACGACCTCTATGACGTACGCTGACTGTTCGACGAGCAAGCGCTGTCTCACGGCTTCCCTGAACGAGTAGCCGTTCCGTGCAAGCCTGGACAGCTCTATGCGGAGTGGCGTACGGAGCATCGCCAGGATCGTCTTGATGTGGTTCGAGGTGAGCCCGATAGCGGAGACAGTCACGGTACCGCCATTGTCGAGACTGGCCGTCTCGGTAATGGCTTCGGGGTTCTCGGCAATGGAATTGTAAGTAATCCGCTGCTGGGTCGCGTAGCCGCCAAGCCGCTTGATGGCCCACTGACGGATGGAGATGCGTGACATGGCCACTTCCTTTTGGGCGTTCGCCCGGTTGTAATTCCCGGATCTATCCGGATGACTGGGTAAGATATGAAGTCGCAAATGGATTGCAGCTTCGTATCTCACACAGTCTCCTGTGCCTGCTTGTTAAAAAGCAGAATCCCAAAACGGAACTCTAATTATTACTTATACTATAAGTAGCTGGTAAGTCAACTGCCAACAGATACAAGCCCTAGCGAGTGTCTTTGCATATGTTTGGGCTCGGTTATGGTAAAAAAACATGGTACAGGGGCTATCAGGAAGCGTGGGCGCGGAGGGCGTTGAGAATGACGAGGACATCTACGGCTTCTTGGACGATAGCTCCGGCAATGGGTGGGAACTTGCCGGTGGCGAAGACGCCCATCAATAAAATGCTCAAGATGATGCCGCCGAGGATGCTTTGACGTGCAATTTTGAACGTGCGCTTGGCGATCCGCAGCGCGCTGGCTACGCGGCTGACGTCGTCGAGCATGATGACCATATCGGCAGATTCGCTGGCGGCGGCCGAGCCTTTAGCCCCCAGGGCTATGCCGATGTCGGCCGCGGTGAGTACCGGAGCGTCATTGACGCCATCACCGACGAAAGCAACGGGGCGCCGCGCGACTTGTGCGACTACGTGCAGCTTGTCGGCAGGTAACGCGTCTGCGTAGATTTGGTCAATGCCGACTTTTTCGGAGACAGCGAGCGCGGCAGCTTTACTGTCACCCGAAATGATGAGCGTGTCGAGACCGGCTTTGTGGATTGCAGCTATGGTCTGCTCGCTTTCGGGACGGACGGTATCCGTGAATGTAATGTAACCGGCTAGTGCGCCATCGACGGCAACATATGTGGCAGTCTGCACGTGCTTGTCCTTGTCGAATTTTGCTGGCAGCTTGATATCTTGAGACAGGAGGAAGTTCAGGCGTCCGACCATGATTGTCTTGCTACTGACCATCGCCGACAATCCTTGGCCGGCTATTTCTTTGACGCGTTTGGCCTTTGGAATTTTTATACCCTCCCGCTGAGCGCTGCTTACAATTGCCTGCGCGAGTACGTGCTTAGAGCTTTGCTCCAGGCCGGCTGCCAAGGATAGTACTGCCTGCTTGTCGTGCGGTGCATATGCCGTGACATGCTTCACTGTCAACGCCCCAGTGGTCAACGTACCGGTTTTGTCGAAGGCAATCGTTTTGGCCTCAGCCAGTTGTTCGAGGGCTGATCCTGTTTTGACGATAATGCCATTTTTGGACGCGCGCGACATGCCGGAGATGATCGCGATTGGCGCAGCGAGCAGGAGCGGGCACGGGGTTGCAACGACGATAACTTCCAGGAAGCGGATTGCGTGATGGCCGAAATACCAGGCGGCCAGTGCGATAGTGTAGCTCGCGAGGGTGAAGGGTACGCTGTAGCGGTCGGCAAGCCGTACGATCGGTGCTTGACTTGACGCCGCAGCGCGCACGAGCTTGATGATTTGCTCGTATTGGCTGTCCTTAGCCACCCGAACGCATTTTGCTGTAATAACACTATCAGTATTTATGGAACCGCTGAGGATTTGATCGCCGACTCGCTTGGCTTGCGGTATGCTTTCACCGGTTAGGCTCGACTCGTCGAAGTCCGCTTCGCCTTCGGTGATGGTTGCATCAGCCGGGACGATATCACCGGGCTTTAGAAGGAGAGAATCGCCGACTCGAATCTCTCTAACCGGAACTTCAAGCGTTTTGCCTTTCCGCAGAACAGTCGCCCGCGTGGGCGCTCGTGAAAGCAACGCGTCGAGTTCGATGTTGGCCCGACGTTCGGCGTAATTTTCGAGTGCCTCACCGCCGGTGAACATGACGACGATTACGATTGCCGTCCAGTATTGCTTTAGAATGACAGATGCGACGATGGCTGTGAGTGCCAAAATATCGATGCCATACCGACCAGTACGCAAATCTTCCCACATCTCACGGATGATCGGAAGCACGGCGATGATCGAAATGGTCCCGAGCGTCCAGTGAGCCGCCGAGTGCTGTTTCGTGGAGAAGTCCAGAATCAATCCGGCGATAACAGCGGCGATTGCCAAGCTGAATAGCTTATATCCAATGAAAAATCGTGCAACCTGACGCAAGATGCTCATAAACAATTCCTTTCCATCCAAGTATATCAATAAACGGTGCAAATCTTGGCGATGCACAGGAGAATATTATAAAGCCCCAGGCCAGCCATCAGCCCAAAATAAAAAGCAGGCGACTGCCTGCTTTTGTACGGCATATATTTTGGGGCGAACGATGGGGCTCGAACCCACGACATTCGGGACCACAACCCGACGCTCTACCAACTGAGCTACGTCCGCCAGATTTATCAGGCTCTACTGTAGCATTTTTAATCCGATTAATCTATACCGAACCGCTCGGATCTAACAATGTAAAAAATATCACAGGCATTGTTATGCTAATCGTACCGTGGTAGAATAGTCACCCAGACAACAGCTTATTCAAGCTGCTCAACTACATTTTGTAATCTAATTTTACCCTATAAGGGAGGTTTTTATATGGCTAATATGTACTGGCCGATACGAGAATGGCGCCATGGTTGACCCACGGGCTCGGTGGGAGAATCGTGAGTTCAGAGTGGGACCCGATACGGTATTCGTGAACAGCATTACGGGCGAGGAGGCGACGCTGGACGAACAGCAGAAAGCGATCCGCGCGCTACGTGAAGCAGAATGTGCCCGGGAAGCTGCTACGGCGTTATTGGCCCACGAAATTGATGCGGCGTTTACGGTTGAAGGGGGCGAGCTGCAGGAGCTTGTAGATGTTGGCTCTTAAAATTTAACCAAGGTATGTCCCGGCCCTTACACAGGGCGCCCCTTATCCTTCGTTTGTAATTTTCCGCAAAGCATTCATGATAGTAGCTACCGATGTCGATACATCATCTTCGCCGTGTACGGTGACGGTTTCGTAGCCTTCACCCGCGAAGCTCACAAGCTTGTAGTTGTCGAGGCGTTGCGCGAGCGTGGTGTCGGACGCGCCGTGGCCGCCAGTTCGTTGACGCTGGAGTATCCGCTCTTTTGCCACGGCCGGATCGATCTCGACTTCTACTACTAAAATCGGCAGATGGACATGGTGCAGCGCGGCATGATCGCGCAGCCGGGCGATCATTTTATGAAAAATCTCCAGGTTCGTAAACGCCTGATTCCAGATGACAACTTTATGTTCGGCAATGCCGTCGTAGGCTTGCGCCCGTAGAAATCTATAGGCATGCAGCGTCGGGTCGACACCTTCAGCGATTTGTGCTCTCACGTGCGCTTTGTATGCCTCGCTCTCGTAGTCAGTGGCGTCGGGGTCGAGCAGGACTACCTTATCAGGCCCGAGCGATTTTACCAGCTCATTCGCGATGTATGATTTACCGCTGCCGGGCATGCCGCGTACGGCGATAAAAATAGGATTGCTCGATTGTTCTTGTTGATTCACGTCTTCTCCTCGTGTCTTGCTATGCGTGTCTATACAACTATACTGTAAGTGGTATACACTTTTTCTGGCAAAGCCACAAATTCCAGAACCCGTATGGTTAAGCGGGGCGTGGTACACTTAAGGATAAGATGCGAAAAAGCACCATAGAATAAAAAGGAAAATATGTTTACGTTACAACAACTCGCCCATAGGGCATCGCATAGTTTGCTGCTCAGTTGCCTGAGCTTCTGTATAGCGATGCTGCTGACGCCGGTTTTTACTCACTATGCATTTAAGTACAAGTGGTGGAAGCGGTCGCGTACAACAGCGACGACCGGTGAGGCACTTACCGTCATCAGTAAATTCCGCATCAAACGCACAGTACCGCGTATGTCGGGGCTCATCATGCTGGTTACAGTCACGCTGATAACGCTTATATGGAATCTCAGCCGTCATCAGACGTGGTTGCCGCTGACCGGGTTTATCGGTGGCGGGATCATCGGCCTCTTGGATGACATCATCAACATTAAAGGTTTGGGCGCTACTGCAGGTACGGTGGCGGGTATGCGCGGGCGGGTAAAGTTTGCCATGCTGATTGCCGTCGGTGCTATCGGCGCGTGGTTCTTCTACTATAAGCTCGGGGTTCATTCGTTACATTTGCCTTACGCTGGCAATGTGTCTATCGGGTGGCTGATGATCCCGTTGTTCATACTCGTGGTCGTGAGCACTGGTAACGCGGTCAATATAAGCGATGGGATGGACGGATTGGCCGGCGGTTTGCTGGTCAGCGCGTACGGAGCGTACGGGGTTATTGCATTTCTGCAGAGTAATTTCGGTATTGCGACATTCTGTATGACGGTCGTCGGCGCGTTGCTTGCCTATCTGTGGTTCAATATTCCGCCGGCACGGTTTTTCATGGGCGATGTAGGCTCGTTCTCGCTGGGAACCGCGTTGGGGGTTATCGCGATGCAGACGAATACAGTAGTGCTGTTGCCACTTATCGGGCTCGTCTTTGTCGTAGAGGCGGGCTCAAGTGTGTTGCAGATTTCTTCCAAGAAGCTCTTCCATCGCAAGATATTCATTGCCGCTCCGATCCACCACCACTTTGAAGCTATGGGTTGGGAAAAGACCAAGGTAACCATGCGCTTCTGGGTTATCGGTGAAGTTTGCGCAGCGCTCGGTGTTATCCTGGCGCTCATCGGCGGCTATATTTATTGATTTAATCTTTTGGGAACAAACGCACACTCCTGTTTACCGTACGCGGGAAGGCTGTATCAAGTCGGTAGGCTAACTCATAAACTATGTACTAGCTAACGAAAATGATAGCAATATACACGTGGTGCCCGCGGTAGGATTCGAACCTACGACCTTGAGCTTAGAAGTCTCCTGCTCTATCCAGCTGAGCTACGCGGGCGTAACAAAGGTAATTATGGTGCGGGTGGGGAGAGTCGAACCCCCGTCTCCAGCTTGGAAGGCTAGCATATTAGCCGCTATACGACACCCGCGTACAAAACAGAGGTAATTATAGCATGCTTTTCCTAGCGGTCACCAGCACACTTGCGAAGCTAGGTATAATATAACCAGTGCATTAACACAAGGAGGTACTGTATGGTTACACGATTTGTATTAGGCCTAATCGATTTCTTTCTCGGTCTGGCAGAGATATTTTTAGGGTTGCGCATATTGCTGCGCTTCTTTGGCGCTAACCCTGACGCTTCGTTCGTAAATTGGATTTACAACTCAAGCAGCGTACTCTTGCAGCCGTTTAGAGGCATATTCCCCACGACGGTCATCGGCCACAATCATGTGATAGACTTTTCGGCGTTGTTTGCCATGGTCGTCTACGGCTTGATTGCACTCCTCTTCGCAGCGCTTGTCGGCTACGTGGCCCCGAGCCACGCTACGATCATTAAAAAGTAGCTTATATTTCGTGCAATACGGTGATGTGAGCACCGAGAGAATTGAGGCGATCGGCCAGATCCTCGTAGCCGCGGTTTATCGTGTAGATGTTGCGTAGCGTTGATATGCCTTCAGCGGCAAGCATGCCGATGAGCAGTAGTGATGCTGGGCGCAGGGCAGGGGGGCACACTACATCAGCCTTGCTGAACTTAGTAGGGCCAGTAATATATAGTCGATGCGGGTCAGCTAGTTCCACTTGCATACCCACCTTGGTCATCTCGGTGTAGTAGACGGCACGATTCTCGTAGATCCAGTCATGGATGAGCGTTCGGCCGTGAGCGACACCGGCAATCGGGACAAAGTACGGTAGGTTGTCCGCGTTGATGCCTGCCGGGAAAATATTCGGGTGAATCTTGTCGGCTAGCGCGCGCAGTGTGCCATTGTGTTTGTGGATCGTAAGATCTACAAGGTCGGTTTGACCGTTAAGCGCTTTATAACGTTCAGTTATTTCATACCTAAGCCCCATTTTCTTGAGCTTGAGTAGCTCGAGCGCCATGAATTCGATCGGGACGCGGCGGATCGTAATGCTGGAGTTGGTGGTAACGGCGGCAGAGGTAAAGAACATTGCCTCGACCGGGTCTTCGGCTGGCGAGTAGGTAACGTTCTTCTTGATGAACGGTAGACCGCGGACACGCAGTTTGGTGTTACCTACGCCCTCGATCTTTACGCCGAGCTTTTGCAGGAAGAAACAGACGTCCTGGATGGCATAGTTGGCGGTCGCAAATTCGATAATCGTTTCCTCGGGAACCCGAGCGGCAGCGAACAGCGTATTTTCGGTGGCAGTATCACTCGCTTCGTAGAGGGTTATGCGGCCGGCGGGCTGTTTGTGCACCGAGACGTTGTAGTGGCCTTTGGTGGCGACGATGCTAACGCCGAATTGTTCAAGGGCGAACAAGTGCGGCTCAACCGTACGGGCACCTAGCTTGCAACCACCGGCGTAAGGAATTTTGAAGGTTGAATAATCATGCAACAGTGGGCCGATCATCATTAGCACACTGCGGGTTTTGCGTGCGGCTTCAGCGTTCAGCTTGTCGAGCTTTAGCTTTTCCGGCCGGCGGATCTCCAAATTGTTTCCGTCGTACCATTTGCATTGCACCCCAATACTTTCAAGTACCTCGATAATGCGGAACACTTCCTCAATGCGCGGGAAGTGTTCGAAACGGGTGACGCCGTAGTTTAGCAGACTAGCACAGAGCAGGCCGACGGCGGCATTCTTACTTGTCTTTAGTGTGATTTCACCCTTTAACTCGTGACCCCCTTCGATGCGCAGGTTGACTGCGCCGCCGCTAAGCGTCAGTAGTTGTTTGTTGAGCACGTCGCTGATGCGTCCGAGCGTCTCCAGGCTCATGTTCTGCTTCCCGTGCTCCATACGGTTCACAGCCGATTGGCTGGTTCCGAGCTGCCGGGCAAATTCTGCCTGTGTTAAGTTTCTATCTTGTCGTATCTGGGCAATAAGCCCACCAATTTTCTCGTTCGTATTTTCCATAGCGCCAATATAATATCATATATGATATGTAAGTTGCAATACCCAACATGGTTGTGTTTTTGTCTGCGGTTTGGAACCGCGCTGATTCATTGATGATACAATAAACGCTATGGTATAGCTACTCAAGTGACCGGTTATGAAGTAGGTACAAGTAAGCATAACTTGAGGAGTTTCTCTTATGATTGACGATTTGCAGATGGAAGATAAAGAAATTGAACGGCTAATCCAAGCCGAGACGAAGCGTCAAAGTGAAGGCTTGGAAATGATCCCAAGCGAAAATCATACGTCGGCCGATGTACTCAAAGCGCTTGGTTCGCGTCTAACAGATAAATATTCAGAGGGCTATCCCGGCAAACGTTACTACGGTGGTTGCGAATTCGTGGACGCGGTCGAAAACCTGGCGCGTGACCGAGCCAAAGCACTATTCGGGGTCAGTCACGCGAATGTACAGGCGTATTCCGGCTCTCCGGCAAACATGGCCGTGTATTACGCTACCTGCGATCCGGGGGACACGGTCATGGGGCTTGAGCTGTACTTCGGTGGCCATATGACGCACGGGCTGAAGGTAAACTTCTCCGGTACAATTTACAATTCTGTGCAATATCGTACCGGCAAAGACGGTAGACTGGACTACGATGATCTGGCTAAGATGGCCAAAGAACACAAACCGAAACTTATCGTGGTTGGCGCAACTGCGTATCCGCGTATTTACGACTGGCAACGCTTACGTGAAGTTGCTGATATATGCGGTGCATTCCTGCTTGCGGACATTTCTCATATTGCCGGGCTGGTGGTCGCCGGCGAGCACCCATCGCCTGCCGGCATTGCAGATGTCATTACGACCACCACGCACAAGACGCTTCGTGGTCCGCGCGGCGCGCTCATTATGTGTAATGGCAACCCTTCCAATCCCCTTAAAAAAGCTGAACGCACCAAAGAAAACTTACCGACACTCATTGACCGGGCTATTATTCCTGGTCTGCAGGGTGGTCCGCACAACCACCAGACGGCTGCAATAGCCGTAGCCTTGCACGAAGCGGCCAAGCCCGAATTCAAGGAATATGGCAAGCAAATCGTGAAGAATGCGAAGCACTTGGCGGAAAACCTGATGAGTAAAGACTACCAGCTGGTTACTGGCGGCACCGACAACCACCTTTTGCTGATAGATATGACTAATAAGGGTGTAACGGGCAAGGAAGCGGAGGATGCCCTTGGTAAAGCAGGCATCACAGCCAACAAGAACACTGTGCCGTACGACCCGCGCCCGCCATTTTCTCCGAGCGGTATTCGTATGGGCACGCCGGCGCTTACCACGCGCGGGCTTAAAGAAGCTGAAATGGACCAGGTTGCCGCATGGATCGACGCTGCTATCACCGCTCACGCCGATGACAAAAAGCTTGCTACGATTAGAGAAGAGGTCAGGGAGTTTACAAAGGCTTACCCGTTGCCCGGCGAGAAAGAGTAATACATGGCAGCAACAGGAAAGCATCGGCACAACGTGATCCCGGCAGTGTATGTCGTTTTTCGGGATAAGAGCGGTAAAAAGCTGTTACTGATACGCCGGTACAACACCGGCTACCGGGACGGCTGGTATAGTCTGCCCGCCGGCCATGTCGGTGGCGCAGACGAAAGGGGCGGCGAGCCGGCGATTATGGCCGCAGTGCGCGAGGCCAAAGAAGAAGTAGGTGTAGACATCAGCCCGAAAGATCTACGCCTCGTGCATACCATGCATCGTTTGTCGAATGACCCTGAGCCGCACGAGCGCATTGATCTTTGCTTTGAGACCACCTCCTGGCACGGTGAGCTTATTAATGCCGAGCCGAACAAATGCGATGAGCTGCGTTGGGTACTGCTTGACGACTTGCCGGATAACGTCATTCCGGAAGTTCGCCACATGCTCCAGCAGGCGCTCCTTGAGCACCGGCCGTACAGTGATTTCAATTTTGACCGCTAACTTCTATTCTTGGAATGGATTCTGGCGTGCTTTGTTGAAGAGTGTCTGGACACTGACGCTGTTGTCCTGGAGCTGCTGTATCTTGTCGATGGTTGCCTGGTCAATGTGCGTGGCCGATTGTAGTTTTGAAGCGACTGCATCTGGAGCTGGCGGTGCATTCTTCAGAGTATCGATGCGCCAGATAACGAACCCGTATACGAGGACGACGAGCAGCAAGAACAAAATAACCCTGAAGCGCGTGAATTGTCGGGATAGTTGCTGAAGCTGTACTTGTGATTTATTGCTACTCATGGCTTTATGAACTCATCGATTATTAACGTAAAAGCTACCATATTGGTATTCGGCTGGGGTTGTACGCTGATGCTGCTGACTTGCGCGGTCCGACGATTGTTTTCAAGCTTCTGCAGGAAAGTGACGAAGTCATTATAAGGCACCGGGGTGGCATTGTTTTGGGTGATCGTGATCTGTAAGTCGTAAACTCCTGGAATGTCTTTCACTGGCGCGACTTGTGTCAGCCCGTTCGGCGTCTTCACGGTAGTGGTACCGCCAAGGGTGGAGGCCGGGAATGCGATGGAGCTGAGTTGTGATATACCACTTTGCGAGGCGAGCTTCACAATCTGACGTACGGCTTCAGCTTGGTCCTTGTCTTGAGGTACGACACTCTTCGCAATATTGTTGAGGTCTGTATAGGTTGCGATGTCCCGTTTGTCTTTTGCCAGCTGCGACTTCTGGACAGTCGTTGCCTGATCAGAGGCTTTGAGATTTGCCAGTGTGTTGGACCGACTTTCGAGCAGACTGTTCGCTTCGCGTGCACTTACTAAAAGACCGATGCCGAGCAATACCAACAAGCCTGTGAGCACGAGATGTAGTTTCTTACTGTCCATGTCTTTCAAGCTCCTGCCTGCTGTGAGTTGATAAAGAGAAATGGATTGTTGTTGGTAAGCTGTGCCCGTATCGTGGCAGTGCAGGGGTATGCGGAGTTGGTGGCTTGCGAAGCGGGCACACACGTTATGTTTACGAGGTCGGCCTGGGAAAATATTTGGTTTGTCGGCGCCGCCAGGTTGGCTTGGAGCTGTGTTGCGGCGTTGTAATTGGCGGTCTGCGCGGTGATATCAATGCCGGTTTGCGTCTGCGATATGGATAAGTTGGTTAAAACGACGCCCGGTGGTGTTACTTGTCCGAGCCGAGCGAGTAATTTGGAGAACAGCACCTCTTTCGACAGGACTTTTACCATGAGCCGGAGATTGTTGGAGATGCCCGTCACCTGCTGTTGTGTGGCAGCGTAGTGTTGGCTGGCGAGCTGGCCTTGGGCATTGGCAATGCGCGTCTTGTATGAGTCGATAGAGTTGCTCATGATGAAGAGGCCGGTAGCGGTAATGATAATCACGCCGCCGATGGCGACCAGAAATGCGGCCAACCAGCGAACCAGCCGATAATTACGTCGTGCGTAACGATAGTCTTGCTTCAGCTCCGGCGGTAGTAGATTTATCATGAGAAAATCTCCGCAGGGTTCGTAATCGCCAACCCTGCAGCCGTTACATAGGTCATACGGTCTGCCCTGTAGAACGGGCGCAAATGGCCAAAATCAATATGCGATACAGGATCAAACGTTCTCGCCGGCAGGCGCAGCTGATCGGTCAGATAATCAGCCAGGCCGGGCATATTAGCGCCACCGCCCATAGTAACAATTTGACCGATGGGCGGCTCTTTGTCGTAACGCTGCTCGTAATAGCGGATAGTGCGCCGGATCTCTTTGCCGAGCAGCTCCAATGAAGGTGCCATAACGGCCATAACTTGTTTCTGCACTACGCTCTTCGAAAGACCGTATTTACTCTTGAGCATGACCGCTTCATGGGGCGTTATGCGGAGCCCTTTGGCGATTGCTGTCGTAACATCGTCTCCGCCGAATGCTACCGTGCCGGTAACGACAAGTCCATGGTTGAAAACGGTAATGTCAGTACTCTCAGCACCGAAATCGACGAGTACGGAGGGAATATCGCTCTGTTTGTCATGGGCGAATAGACGGGCGCTAGCGCCGATGGCGGTGTCGAAAAGTATCGCGTCGAGCCCCAGCATACGTGTTAGCACCAAGTATGAATCGACTATCTTTTTGGGTATTGCAACGATGAACACTTCGATGTCCTCTTTGTCTTCACGGATAGTTGTGTAGTCGAAATATACGTTGTCGATACTCGTTGCTATGTATTGTTCGGCTTGTGTACGGACGGCTTCATCCATGTCTTTGGAATTCATCTTTGGCAGTCGTACAGCGCGGGTAAGCGCGCGGGCGGCAGGCACCGAAACGGCAACGCGCTTAGTACTGATATCGCCGACCAGGTCTTTCTTAAAGAGGTTGACAGCTGCCTTGGCTATGAGTTCAGGCTTGACGATAACGCCTTCATCGAGTGCGCTCCGATCAAACACTACCGATCCATAGCCTTTCAGGCGCGGTGTTTTGCGGCCCAGATCAAATTGCACCACGCGCAACATATCGTGGCCGACATCGAGTCCAAACAGAGATTTATCTTCAAAGAAATATGTCTTTGTGCTTTTCACGCTGCCCATCCAAGCATAAGCTAGTCTGAGCCAAGTATAGCATCATCCATAACGCTAATAAATACGTTTATGAGCCATATAGCGGCTGATAACTCGTTATGGTCCAGGTTTTGGAGCCAGACGAAAGCTGTGTACCGAATACGACTGTACCTGCACCGTTCAGGTTCACCGTCTGGCCCGCGGCTGCCCCGATGTTACCACTGCCGGACAATGTAACTTCACTCCAGTATGCATCGAATACCATGCCCGGCAGGTTCACGGCGCCGCCGACGGTAACGTTGTTTTCCTGCTGGGAGTTATAAAGGTCGGTGCCGGTGGGCGTTGCAGCGGGATTGCCGGTTGAGTTTTTGAAGCTGACGAAGTCGATACCTGTTCCGCTGTTGTTGGCAATCATTGCGGCTGAACCGCCGACCGAAATAGTGCCGTCCACGAAAATCTTCGGCCGCGTCGTGCCAACGCTATCCGCAACGGTAATTTTCGACGCACCACCGATAGTCAGGTTGCCCGTGATGTAGACATTGCCGTCGATGGTCACATTACAGCTTCCGCTCACGCTCACATTGCCGGTAAGTTTGAGATTCCCCGGCCATGTTCGATTGAACGGCCAACTATTGCAGACATATGTATTGTCGGAACCGGAACCGGTAGTGGTGACAGCATTGATCTGTGCCTGGCGGTCATATACCGGCTGAGAAATTTTGGGCGCTGTACACCCTGCCTGCAGGCCCGCACCGCCGTTTCCACCTTGAATATTATTGTTCGGGCCGGTGCTGGTCTGGCCGGTGGCACAGACCGTGCCGTAAATGTCCGTGCTGTAAGCCAAAGAAATCGGCTGCGTTCCGTCAGTGCAAACTTTTGGGTAGGTGGATCCTGGGTTTGACCCTTTTGGACACTGCGCATTGGCTACGTCTACATTCACCGGATTGCTGGATGTGCCGATCTTGGCCGCCCCCGTCATCGATATGTAGCCGTCCACGTATACGTTCGAATTGGTGATATTCGCACTGCCGCTCAATATAAGTCCGCCCGGTCCGGTCGAAACCGAATAGCCGCTGCTACCGGTGCCAACCACAGTCGCTCGTACTTTTCGCGTAAGGTATGGCGTGGTGCTCGTGTCTGTTCGATATACTTCGCCCGTTGAAGTGATCGTTTTGGACGATCCGTCCGAATTGTCGCTGACGGTCGTCGTAAACACTGCCTTGCCTTGCGCGGAATTACTGAAAAACGTTTGCGGGGAAGCATATCCGCTGAACGAGTCATTTGAGTTCAGCTCATCGACGGATTGTTCGATGCCGGCTTCAGCAACCAGCTGCGCGTTCTGGTCGAACATTTCGCGTTTGGTGTGTTGATATTGCAATGCGACCAATTGAGAAATCGAAAACCCAATTGCCGTCAGGAACAAGGTCATAATGATTGCCGACACTAATACCCATCCGTGCTCTCGATTGCCGTTATCGCGTCCTTTCAGACGCACTGTATTAACATACGTTCGTCTTTTTCTACTCATTGCGGAATACCATCCTTGTCGTATAATTTGCGCTTACTTTCTGGCCACCTTGCGTGGTCGATAACGTTATGGCAACCTGCACCGAGCGGGCGTTCGTCGGGGTGACTTGATTTTCATCGGCATCGTAGTATGTAAACGAGAGGGTGGTGACTCCTGTTGCGATCGTCTCATCGGCAGGACAACTCGACGTGGCATCTGACGGCGGGCACGTGGTTACCGCTGCATCGTTCGAGCTGTCGGATGCTAATGTACGTCGATATAATGTCGTGCCGGATAGATAATAAATCTCATTATCTTTCTGACTGATGTATTTGGAAGAGTCGCTGAAGATGATGTTGTTGCTGCCGTCTACGGCGGCTTTGGCGAGCACTAGTACCTGGCTCCCGGATGTCCAGCCAAACTGGTTGCCACCGGGTCCGTTCGAGTCAGGCCAGCGGTTGTTCTGATCGGCACTGCCCGAAAGCTTGACGTCGTTCGTTACGGTGTCTAGCGCCGTTTCGGCATTAGTAAGTAAGTTTGCTCGGGCTTGGGATAAGCTCGACTGCTGCAGCCAGGTGGTGATAAAGTTGGCGAGCGTCAGCGACAAAATACCCATGACGATCATGACGATCGCTAGTTCAACAAGGGTAAAACCGGCCTCAGACTTTCGGCGCCTCATCCTTGGCCTTGCCCCAAGCCTATAATGCCGATGTCCGAACTGAGCTCAACTGTCTGGTGCTTGCCGTAATCTGTGTAGGTGATCGTCACATCTACGCGTCGCAAATCGGATAACGGCTGGCTGATAGCTACGCTGCCGCTTTTGTCGCGCGGTAGGGCGGAGGGCAAGCTGGACGTGAAGTTTATGGTAGCTCCGGGAGTTAACGAGTTGTACCCGTTATTACGCAAGTCTTCGATTTCGGTTCGGGCAGCACGTACGGCCATATCGTAATGCTGGCTTTGCACTTCGGTGATCTGCATGAGATAATAAAGGCCGCCGAGAGATGCTATAACAATGCCGAGTACGACGATCGTAACCAATAGCTCGACCAATGTGAAGCCGTTTTCTTGTGGCGCATATTCAACGCCAAAGCTCGGACGATTTTTCCTGCCTCGGAACATGTTAACACCAATTATAAAACCGCTTGAGCTTTTACCCAAGCGGTTTTACTGAATGAACTGGAGTTGCTGCTAGTTCGTGACGGTAATGTCGTCAGCCGGAGTAGCTCCACCCCAAATGGTCCCCTTTGCGACAAGAGAGTAGCCAGTACAAGCGGTAGTTCCGGCACTCACTGTGCCATCGCTGGCGACTGTGTCACCACAACCGTTCGGCGTAACGGTGTATGTATAGTTGTTTGCGGCTGTGAATTTACCAGCCAATGTGGTGTTGTTGCCGCCGCTGCTACTGCCCATCCAGTTGTCAACGTCGCCAATAGTTGCTGGATATGAACTGTTGTCGGCGTTATACTCACCGAGCTTGTTCCGGACCTCCGACAGTGTCGACTGTGCGTCAGCCTTGTGCGCCTTGTTCTGTGAACCGCTATACGCAACGAATGCGATAGCAGCCAAGATACCGATAATGATGATCACAATCAACAGCTCGATAAGCGTAAAGCCTTTCGAATTCAGTTTTTTGCGCATGGTTTTCCCACCCTTCCTTTTTTGCTATTTATTACGCAGATTTTAATGATAATCTGACCATGCTCAACATTATTTCTTATGCTTAAAATTTTGTCAATATATCTGATTGTCCACTTCACCAAGGTATGGCAGCGCCCTACATCGGTTTTTTGTAGCGCAGCTGTCCTATGCGTAATGCTACTGATGGTTTATGTGCGTGGAGTTGCTTATCCCGATACAATCGTTGTATGTGTAGTGACTGTAGTGAGGAGGAGCCAATTGACGCTCCATGTATGCCACCTCCTGAACGGGCAAAATCCCCTAGGGTTAAAGCATCCCAGTCGTTGTGGTCAACAGTGGGTCCGTTTGTGCCTGCCGAGTAATTGACCATTTGCATTTGGTAGAGATAATTCATGGAACTAGCGTAGTTTGAATATGCTGTGTTGTCGACGCCGTCAAACACGCAGCTCGAAGTTTGGCCGGAGTAGGTCTCACTGGAGTTGGTCAGGCAAACGGTGTGGCCGAGTTCGTGCAATATAGTACCTTCTATGGCTGTATCCAGGCTACTGTATCCAAATCCTGCAGAATTGTCTTTTATTAGTCCGTAAGAAACAAACGAGTCAGGGCCACCGGCGGTACTTACGCCGGAGACTCCAGAAGCATCAAAGTCGTAGCCAAAAATTATGTAATGCCATATCCCATCGCGGTTAGCTGAGTCAAATTGAGCGCTGATACCATCACCTCCGTATTTGTAGTCCAGGAAGTCGACGCTACTCGGAGTAGAAGCCCAGTCTATGGGTGCGTTATAAGGAACTTCGTTTCCGCCACCGTAGGCACCTTCATCGTAGTGAAAGTTTATGCCCCGGTGTGCATAAACTATCTGGACGGCATTAAGTTGTGTACTGCTTGGCTCCATGGAATAGCCACCTGTACCTGGTTTAACCATCCAATCTATCTCGGCGTAGATATCTCGCTTGGTCGGGTCTGGGTATGCGCATGAAGTGCCACTACTATCACAAAACTCAGCGACCCTGTTGGTATTCCATTGAGATTCTACATAATCAGACAGACCATCGTGGTCAGTGTCGGCCACTAGGTCTGAAGTGCCTTGTTGAAGTTCTTGGCTCGCAGTTAATCCGTCACCGTCTTGATCGACGTTCGTGTATGAGCCTTCGCCGATTTTGGAAATGGTATTGCCGCCGTATTGGGTAAACCACATATTGCCATCTGAACCAGAAGCTATCCCTATTGGGGAAGAAAGACTGGTACCATACTCGGTTACTGAAGAAAGGGCCGTATTGATACGTGCTACCTTCCCCGCTGCGTATTCCGATGCCCACAAATATCCATCCAGGCCTGAGCGTATATACTGAAGATTATGGCTGCTCCCAAAGTCGTATGTGGCAGTAAATGTTCCAGAATCAGTAATTTTGCCTAGATAGTCGTGTGTTGAGTTGCTCCATATAAAGTAGATGTTTCCATCGGGGCCTTGAGTGAGCCCACTTGTCCCGCTGACCGTGCCAGTAGGTAGACTGTAGTCAGTCTCTGTACCGTCCACGGAGAACTTACTTATCCAGCCGCCAGCCGCATCGGACTTACGTGTGCCAACCCATACTTCATTATGGACTGGGTCAGCAGTGATGAAAGCAGGCCGCGCATCTGAATTAGTCAAGTTGTAGGTCGTGGAGCTCCCCGTGTCTTTCATCCTGTAAACCTTGTTTGATGAATTGTCTGCTATCCATAGATCTCCGTCAGGACCTGCGGTAATGCCAAGTGGTGAGGCTCCAGAAGGTAAGGGATACTGGGTAAGCGTCCCATCGGTGGTGATTTTGCCGACATAACCAATTCTATTCATAGTGAACCATAGTGAATCATCCGGGCCACTGACTATATCGGCTGGTGCGCTATTCGAATACACCAACGAGTATTCGGTTATCGTGCCGCTGGCTGTGATTCTGCCAATTTTATTTCCGCTCTGTTCAGTAAACCACAAATTGCCATCAGGACCTTCCGTAATAGCGTAGGGGCTTGAGCCATATGCCAGACTGTAGTTAGTAATACTCCCTAAGGTATCGGCAAGTACCTTGGGCTCAGGAGCTAGTAGCGGTAGCCCGGTCATGAGGATAGCTAGCAATACCAACTTAGCGGTTTGTATCTTTTTCATCGTTGCCTCCAGCCTTAAGATCTACTGAACATGTTCTGATTATTGCTTATGCTTAAAATCGGTGTCAATGCGTTTTTTATCACAACGCCTATTAGCCATGCACATTGCTGGAAAGCGATGTGATGGGACCGAAGACGCTGATGGCGATAAGGCCGACCATGCCGCCGAGTAGGATAATTGTGACCGGCTCTATGATCGAGGATATGGCGCCGACCGCTTCGTCGACTTCCTCTTCATAGAATTCCGCGATTTTTAGGATGACGGTGTCGGTCTTGCCGGTTTCTTCGCCGACGGCCAACATCTGGGATACGATAGGTGGAAAATGTTTGCTTTTCTGCAGTTCGGTCGACAATTGGCTGCCCGCTTGGATGGCTTTTGAGCAGTCGAGCAGCTCCTTCTCTATGACTGCGTTGCCGATAGCCCCGGCGGTCGTTTCGATAGACTCGATAATTGAGACGCCCGAGCCCATCAGCGACGCGAAGATGCGCGAGAAGCGGGCGATCGCCGTCTTGGTGATGATTACTTTAACGACCGGAATCTTCAGCAAGAAGGAGTGCCACTGATAGCGACCCTTTTTCGTCTTGATATAATGGCGGAATCCGGTAATTGCCAATGGCAATATAACGATAACGGCCAGGATGAAGATGGGTGATTTCATGGTGTGGCTCATCGACAACAGCATGCGAGTATAAACGGGTAAGCTCGCGGTGCCGCCGCTCAAAGAGGTGAGGATGCCGCCGATTTTCGGCACGATGAACGTCATAAGCACGAAGAATGCGATGATGGTAACGGTGAATATGACGGCCGGATACACCATCGCGCCTTTGATCTTGCCTCTGAGCGCGGCATCTTTTTCCTGCTGGAATGCGAGTCGCTTCAGAATGTCATCGAGGTTACCGCCCGCTTCGCCGGCGCGCATCATATTGACGTAAATATTGGAGAACGTTTTGGGATGTTTGGCGAATGCGTCGCTCAAGTTGCCGCCGCCTTGCACATCGGCGACAATCGCATCGAGGACTTTTTTGAGTGCGATGGATTCGGTTTGATCTCTCAGAATTGTCAATGCGCGCAGAATCGGCACGCCGGCGCTGATCATGACGGAGAATTCGCGCGTAAAAATGACGATATCTTTGCTTTTGACACCGCCTGTGCCAGGAATGGTGATGTTCATACTCAGGCCGCCTTTGGGCCCTGATTCTTTAACGACCAGCGGCTGTAGCTGTTTGGCGCGTAGGGCGGTTATCGCGGCCACTTTGTCGTGTGCCTGAATCATACCTTTTACGTTGTGGCCATTTTGTTGCCTGGCGGTATATGTAAAATTTGCCATAAAATATGTAGCTTATCCTTCGGCGCTTGTTACTCTCATGATCTCTTCGACGCTGGTTTGTCCGCGCAGTGCCTTTATGAAGCCATCCATCTGCATAGTGACCATGCCATCGGTTATGGCTTGCGCCTCCAGATCTTCGCTGGTCGTATGGTTTACGATGAGTTTCTGTATGGCTGTGTCGTTACTCAGGACTTCGTAGATGCCCATGCGGCCGTTGTAGCCGATGCGGTTGCAGTTGTTGCAGCCGCCGTTGTGCGGCTTCCAGAGCCGCTGGATGGATCTGTCGGTAGTACTCAGTTCTGCGGCCGATTTCTTGCCTTCTTCTTTGCCCGTGCCGATGCCAGCTTCGAGCGCTTGTTTTTCAAGCTGATGTACTCGTGCGAATACGCCCTCCCGCGTCAGGCCGAAGGTGGCCTTTATGCGATCCAGGGCGCCGTCGTCAGGTGT
>Ga0187809_10000243_pt1 | contig 32864 bp, 65 predicted proteins | sample NC_wetland_sal_i_8_FD_132415 | JGI IMG/M metagenome (GOLD analysis project Ga0187809, IMG submission 132415) | Wetland sediment microbial communities from Neuse River Estuary, North Carolina, USA - ASW_4 | ecosystem: Environmental > Aquatic > Freshwater > Wetlands > Sediment | place: USA: North... | reverse complement strand
TGCACACGCTGGAAATCATCCTCGGTTGGGATCAGCAGGTCGTTAGCGTTGACCGAACTATTCCAGCCAAGGACCACGGTCACCTTGTCGCCGTCATACTTCAGCATGACACTCCCCAGCTCGGTCGAGATCCGAACGCTGTTCGGGAACCGCTGCACCTCAACGACCCGATCGAATCGTTGGTGCAGTGGGACGATGACATAATCGTCCACCTCGATATGGTTCGCGCGGATGCGGGCGACGTGGAAGGTCACCCCGTTGATCGTCACCACCTCGCCGGTCGCGGTCCGCAGGATCGGGTCGAACGCTTTCGTCGTCAGGGTCGTGGACATCAGTCAGCTCCTCGTCGGGTGAGGGGAGCCGGCCGGAGCCGACCCCCGCAATCGATCCTAAAAGTTTGGGATGTTCTCGATCATGCGGCCGATCGCCGTCTCGATCACCGCGTCGTTCGGCTCGGCGTGGCGCTCGATGCCCCAGAGCGTATTGTCTTCGGCGTGCAGCGATAGGATGGCCGGGCTCTGGGAGCCGTCGACGAGCACGTACATTTCGACGTCCTCGCCCGCGTACTCATCCCGAACCCGAATGCTCAGCTTCTCCAGCCGTCCGACGACAACCTCGCGGCGCTCGATCGTGAACTGGCTCATGTGGGGTTCCTTCCGGTTGGCCTCGCGGCCTCAACTCATCACGCGACTAGTATACTACGTTATCGTAGTAGTGTCAAGCGGGTCGACCGGAATCGACCGACCCTCGACGTTCGGTGTTTACTCAGGAGTCTGCTCTGCCTGTTGGGCCTTCAACCCTTCATCGCAGATCCGGGCGAGCTTGACCTGAGCTTGCGCGAGGTTTTGTTCGGCCTCGGCGATTGTGTTCAGGATCGAGAAGAGTTGGCTCGTGGTTCCCTGGCTGGCCGGGGAGCCGAGCTCCCGGTCGACCTGGGCGGCGAACTGGAGCGGCGTATATTGGCCGGCCTCAAACCGATGGATGTCAAACTCGATCGACTCGGCCGCGTTCCGAAGGCGGGTGATCGCCGTCTGGGCACTCCGCACCATGGCCTCGCGCTCGGTCTTCACCCAGAGTTCAAGCGACATGATGTGCTTGACCGCCCGGTCCTCGTTGAACTCGTGCATCGTGACCACCTCAACGTCAGCGGCCGCCCGCCAGGAGTGGCCGTAGACCTGCACCTCGCCCTTGCGTGGTTTGACCGCGGTCACCTGAGCGACGTCGCCGTTCGCCATCCGAACCGGGGTGCCGATCTCGATCGTCTTCACGTCTGCCATCTTCGGGTTCCCTTCGGGTGAGGGCGGTCTCGCCGGCCGCCCACTCAACTCATCACGTTGGTATTGTACTACTCTATCGTAGTAGTGTCAAGGGGTCGAGGGGAACCCGCTGGACGTATGGCTTCAGCTCGGGATGACTCTTGAGACAATCGGGCCCGATCGGCCACCAGCCCATCTCGGCGCGGGGATCGAGCTCGGCCGCCTCCTCCTCGGTCACGATCGAAGCTCCCCCGTTATGCTGGTGAACCCACGCGGTCTGGGACGTCAGCTTGACCGGGCGACCGCAGAGGAGACACGGGGCGGTCCCTAGAAGGCTCTTCCACCGTTTGTGCCAATCGGGCTGCTGCAGTCCAGAATACAGGTCAAGCACCTAGCGTCCTCCCCTCGGCCGGCAAACGTCCAGCCCGTAGTTCTGGGCGAGGGCCACCCAATCGGCTCCGAACGCCCCGATCATCTCATCGATCTGGGCCTCGTCGAGATCCGCCCGCATCACCTCGATCACCATTGACCGCACCTCGGCCGACGTCACCAGCTCAACCACGTGGGCGTCGTTCGCGCTCCAGCGATCCTGAAGTGGTGAACCGAGCGGGGTCGTCCCGACCGGGTTCCCGGCCGCGAAATGCCAGCCCCGGTGGAAGGGTGACTGCCAGGCAGCGCCAATGAATCGACCGACCTCGGGCTCATCCCAGACGCACTCCAAGGGTCGCGTGGCGTTCACGACCGTCCACTCCTCCCGCATGATCGTTTCGGCTTGATAGGCGGTCGCTCCCAGCTCAACCCAGCTGGTCGCCTGAACGTAAACCGTCTTCACCTATGCCTCCTCAGCCAGCTTCACGATCCGAGCCAACTGTCCATTGATGAAGCGGGGAGCGTCGCCGATGGTCAGATCCGGGGTGACCGCGAGCTCAGCGACGAGGTCGACGACCTGGCGGGCGCTCAGCTGCCGGCGGATCGCGTTCTCCACCTGACCGTCACAGCGGGCGGTCATGACCGTCCAGGCGATCCCGACCGCGGCGACGCACGCACAATGCGGAACGTCGCCGAACTTGGACCGCCGCTCGATCTCCCCGAGAACCTTCATCCCCGAGCCCGCCGGCCACCACGACCGCTTGCGGAGAGCCAACGTGGACGCGAGCTCGCGGGCGAGCGCTCGGGAATCGGTCTGGGGAGTGAAGTCGAGCATTGCGAGGTCCTTTCGGTTGAGATCTGTGGGGCCGAGCCGTTCCCCGACCCCACCAGTAGCATACTACGCTATCGTAGTAGTGTCAAGCAATAAAAGCGGGCGCGAACCGCTCGGCGACGACCGAGAGCCGCGCGGCCCAGACCTCCTCAGTGATCTCCTCACCCGCGAGGTCGGCCCGCTCCATGACCTCCTGCTCGGCGGCGATGGCGGCGAAGAATGACCAGACCTCGGCGCCGGTGAGCGTGCCAGCCGGAGCGCCATCCCGCGTGAGCTCGACCACGGTCGCGCGGCTGACGTAGTCCTCGACGATCTTCCAGTCCATGTGCAGGGTCCCTTCTCCCGAACGGGCCAGCAGGTGACCGGCCCGCCCCCAATCCGTCTAGGAGCCGGCCTCGATCTCCTCGAGGAGTTCGGTCAGCTCGGTCACCCGCTCCTCCAGCTGCGCCGCGTAGGTGTGCAGCCCGCTGCAGCTTGCGTCGGCGGCCTGCTCCAGCACGGCCTCGATCTCGGCGATCAGCTCGGCTGCGGTCGGCTGGCTGGTCATCGTGGCGGTCATCGTTCGGTTCCTCTCGGTTGGGCCGGAGCCCGCTCAACTCATCAACGAACTTAGTATACTACGTTATCGTAGTAGTGTCAAGCGGTCTTCAGCGGGATTCCGAGCTGCCAGGCGAGGGCGATGACCTCCTGCCGAACGCTATAGGTGATCACGTCCTGGGTGCTGAGATTCCGGTCGCCGAGTCCCTTGAAACCGGGCCGGGTGAGGCTGCTGACCCGGTCGTATTCCGCCTGCAGGACCGCGGTGACCTTCTCGGCCGTCAGCTTCGATTTGGCTGCCATGTTCGTCTCCCCTACCTGATCGTGAGGCCCAGCTGCCTCGCCGTGTCATTCCGTTCGACCTCAACCGGGTCGTTCAACGCGAACGTGATCCTGCGGCCCAGCTCGGTCCAGAATCGGACCTCGGCCGCGCGTCGATCGATCCCGACCACCTTGTCTGCCCGGTCCCGGATCGGGTCCCGAAACCGGGACCCAATCTGGACGTCGGCCGCCAGGATCTTGACGTACCTCATCGGCCGAGTTTCTTGGCGCAGTCGGGACCGAGGCCTCGGTGGATGCTGGTCGGGACGGTCAGCTTCCGGCCGCAGTGCCAGCACTTGCCCGACCGCAGCGCGTAGGCCTCGCCGGCGGCCGCGCGATCCTCGTCGGAGCCACTCGTCAGGATCTCGGCCGCGTGGATCTCGCGGTCGTAGTCGGAGCCGTTGAAGCGACTCCAGATCCGCAGCTCGCCCGCCGGGGAGATGAAGCCGAACCGGGTCCAGCCATACTCGGCCGTGGTGTCGCGGAAGCTGACGGTCAGCGTGCCTGCCGGCAGATCGCCAAAGTTGGCCGGTTTCACCCGAAGGGTCAGGTAGTCGTCGGCATCCTCGGCGGGAAAGACGATCGTATAGGTGCCCGGGGTGATCGAGGGCTCGGTCGCCTGACAGACCTCGGCGCGCTCCTGGTCCGCGTTCCGGCGCGCTTCCGCCAGCAGGCAGTTCAGCGTGCCTTTCGCCTGGCCCCGGGTCAGGTGGCCGTAGCGATGGACCGCGTCGTTCATGTCGCGCATATAGTCGAACGACCCGGTGTAGCGGCGGGCGTAGCTCTCGGCCGCGTCGATCAAGCCCGGGTGCTGGGTCAGATCTTCCGGCTGAAACTTCCGGCCGAGCGTCTCGCCGATCTTGACTGCCTGTGCTTCCATCGCGTTCATCGGGAGGTTCCTTTCGCCTTCGGCCGGGTGGCCGTCTCAACTCATCACGCTGGTATTGTACTACGCTATCGTAGTAGTGTCAAGCACTTAGGGGAGGACGATCACGGTCATACATCCCGGCGAGATCCGGCCGACCCGCTCCCGCACCTGGCGTTTCGCCACCCGAAACGGCGCCACAATGGTCACGATCTCGCGGCCGACCGTGAAGTGCCAGATGGCCCGCTCCCCAGCTCGGGGCGCGTGGCCGTGGTGGCGCCGATACGTTCGCGTATCAATCGAGACGTGCCCACGCTTCACCGTCCACCGCCCGCCATCGCCAGCTCGTGCTGGCGGCTCGCCTGTGCGGCCAGCTGGACCATCGGCGACCGCTCGATCGTCCGCTCCCGGATTCGCGCCGCCTGATAGCGGGCGAACGCGCGGGTCGCCCGCCGACCGCACTCCCGCCCGCGCACCTGGACGTCATCGGCCGTGAAGTCGGCCTGCAGATCGACATAGGCCATGAACGTTCGCCGCCAGGCCTCACTCCAGTTCGGTCGTCTGCCTGTTCGCATCTCGGGTCCTTTCACCTCGGCCATCCGGCCGCAACGCATCACCCGGTTACTGTACTACGTTATCGTAGTAGTGTCAAGCACGATGATTGCTTCCTTATAAGGGCGAACGATCGTTCTGACCGCTTGACTTAGCTACGCTAACGTAGTACACTACTGCTGTGATGAGTTGAGGCCTGACGGCCAACCGGAAGGAATCCCGAATGACCGCCGTGATCGAGCGAACCGTCAAGACCGCCCGCGACCGCCGCTATGACGCCGCGGCGGCCTTCATCGAAGAGGTCGAGGCCAACGGGCGCTTCGCCTACCCCGCCGAGAACGTCACGATGGCCGAGACGTTCAAGGCGGAAACCCTCGCGCACATCGAGCGGAACTGCCGCCGGGTGATCAACGACGACCCGAGCTACCTCCACGATCTGAAGCTGCAGATCGGCCGCTACGAGCAGGCCTGCCAGGAGCTGGCCGACACGCTCGGCGGGTTCGACCTCCTGATGGCCCGGCTCGCGTATGCCGACCGGGTGAAGGTCGCCGAGCACCTGCCGGTCGGCCACGAGCTGCGGGTTCGCTGGGGAGCATAGGCTCCCCGGCCAATTTTGATTTCGTCACCATATTTGGAGGGATCACCCGATGCCGGTCTTCAACCCCGAGAAGGTCACGCAACTGCGCGAGAGTGCCGACAAGCTGGAGGCCCAGGCAACCGAGAAGATGGCCGAGTTCAACAAGTACCGGAGCGATATCGCCTGGCTGACCCAGCCAGCGAACCCGAACAGCCCGTTCGCGAAACGCCGGCAGAAGGCGGTCGATCGCTACGGCGAGGGACTGCGGCTCATGGGCACGGTCAAGAAACTCCGGGAGCGGGCGGACCGCTACGAACGATCTGGGATGCGGACCGCCGGGGATGCCGAGGCGGCGCGACAGGCCGAGCGAGACGCGGCCGATCAGCTGATCGGCAAGGGCTCCACGGTCAAGCACGCGGTCTTCGGCACCGGGGTGGTCCAGCGGGTCAACCGCAAGACGTTCTCGGTCGAGATCGTCTACCCCTGGGGTGCCCGGACGATGGCGCTCGACAAGAGTCAGTGCCAGCTGGTGGACGGCTCCCCCGCGTAGGGGAGCCAGCAATTCTGAAATTCGCACCGTATTTGGAGGGATCGATGAAGCCGACGCGATTCGTGGTCGAGTACGAGGATGAAGAGAAGGTCGCCCGGGTCAATGCGGTCTACGGCTCATCCGGGGACGCTGACCCGACGTTGTATATGGCCTATGCCGATTTCAACGATATCGCGGCCGCCCAGACGTTCCTGGCCGGCAAGTGTGGCCAGATCACCGAGCGCTATGACATCGAAGACGTGACACCGGAAGGAGATCCGCCAGGGCTGATCTGGGAGTACCGGATGCGCTGCGCCCAGGACTGGACGTCAGCTGATGGCTCAGCCGGGACGCTCGTGCGGTAAGCCATTCTGAAATTCGCACCGTATTTGGAGGATGCCATGCCACGGCCAATGACCGTGAGATCCGCGAACGTCGACCGGGTGAAGGAGCTGGCCGCGCTCGGCGACGTCCACTGGAAGGAGGACCGCAAGACGGTCGACACCTATATCACCATCTTCGACGCGATCAAACAGGATGGCGATGCCATGGGGCAGTTCGGCGACGCCGCGACGCTGCTCCGTGACGTCGCCGGCGACGCGCTCGCACAGTTCGTCCGGGAACGCCATATCTTCATTGAGGGCTGGGGTGACCGTATGACCGCCGATCTCGGCGACGTGGCGGCGCTGTTGATCTTCGATTGGATGGAGAAGTGAGCGCGGCCCAAGCCGTCTGGCTGATCTCCGTCGAGGACGTGATCTGGGACGACCCGTTCATCGAGATCCACGCCACGCACGAGAGCGCGATCGCCTCGCTGCAGCGGGTCGCCAAGGAGCACGGCGCGACCTGGCATCCGTGGGATGGGGTGCAGGACGTCGTCGAGTATTGCCTGGAGGTCTTTGACGTCGTGAATCTGGAGGAGTTCGAGATCCAGCAGACCGCAGAGTAATTCGTTGGACGTCACCATAGTTGGAGGAGGGTGCATGGTTCTCTCGAAAGACGAGATCACGCAGGCGGGGATCTTCTTCGACGCCGCCTTGACCGAGAAGCAGCGCCAGCCGGCCGGAGTCGACCTGACCGCCATGGCGATCGAGCGGATCGTCGGCGCCGGCTGGCTGGGCCTGCTGGCGACCGAGCTCCCGAGCCGGGAGTTGATCACCCCGAGGGACCGCGTGATGGCCGGGGAGGAGAGACGGGTCTGGGAGCTGGGGCCGGGTCACTACCTGATCCACTACGCCGAGACGGTCCAGATCCCGCTGGATGCGATCGCCTACACCCAGCCTCGCTCCAGCCTCTTGCGCATGGGCGTGACGCTGCACGGTGCGGTCTGGGACCCCGGCTACTGCGGTCAGGGGGTCGGGCTGCTGGTCGTCCACAACCCGCAGGGCGCCTTCATTGTCGAACGGGCACGGGTCGCCCAGATGGTCTTTCATCGGCTCGGGACGCCGGTCGAGGACGGCTACACCGGGCAGTATCAGGGAGAGGGGATCGATGCCGCGTAACGTCGGGAAGCAGGTGCGGTTTGAGCTAGAGCGCTTCGCGGCCGACATAACGATCGCAACGATCGAGGAGTATGGGGAGGAGGATGACGTCGACTACAACCCGGATGCCGCGGTCGCGGTCAACACGGTCCTGACCCGGCTGGTCAAACGGTTCGGGCTTTCGCAGGACGCGGTCGACGAGATGGTCGCGCGCCGGCGGGCGACGCTGGAGATGCGGGACGAGGGGCAGGAGGAGGGATGACGGACGATCCACACCGGATCAGCGAGATCAAGCGGCAGCAGTATCTCAAACTCGAGCGGCAGCTCCTCAAGGCTCCAGGGGTCGGGAGCGAACAGGCATTCGAAGGGCTGCGCCGCGTCATGGCGGAGCCGGAGCGCTTCACCACGTCTGAGCGGGCCTCGATCATGAACGGGCTGGTCCTCATGCGGGGCCTCTGCCTGAAGGATGAGAGCCGGGACTATTTCACCGCGCTGATCGACAAGGTCGAGCGGGCACTGCCGACCGTGTTTGTGGTGAAGGAGCGCACATGACGATCAACACCTGGGTCACGCCGGAAGAGGCGACGAAGCTCGGGTTCCCGGATCGGGACCGCCTGGACGCGCTGATGTGGGATCTGGCCCAGGTCGCGGCCCGGCATCACATCCCGGCGGACGTCTCGATCGCCCTCCGCAATGACGCGTATGGGAACCCGCAGTTGTGGTTCGCGCGGGTGGCGCTCGAGGAGGGGCCGTCGCAGATCCACTCGGCCATCAAGCGCTTCAGCCGGACGGCGCTGCAGCAGATGATCCGGCAGGACGGCCCGCCGATCGACCGGGAGACCGCGACCGTCCACTACCTGGGCCGGACGTTTGAGATCACCGTCGACCGGGAGGGAGTCGACTACTGGCTCCCCGGCGTCGCCGAGATCGTCGACGGGAAACGGGAGTGGTGGGACTCGGCGTGCGCCGGGGCCGACTGCCTGCAGGAGGCGTTCGCCTCGGCGATGCAGGAGATCATCTTCCTGGTCGACTCGGACGACGCGGTCGCGGAGGAGTCGAAACAGCAGAGCGGGCCGAGATGAAGCGGGTGCCGGTCGTCTTTCAACAGACGAAGGTGACCGAGTTCACGCACCACGTCGACGTGGCCGACGACGCGACCGCGGGGCAGATCTATGACGCGGTCAAGTACCTGTTCGGGATGGGCGGCTGGATGATCTGCGCCGATGCCGAGACGGTTGTCTTCATGGATGCAACGATCTGCGAGATCGGCACCGATGGCGAGCCGATCGTGGAAGAGGAGGACGAATCCCATGGCTGAGGTGAACTACTACTGGTCAGACGTGAAGCGCCAGGAGGTGCACGAGTTCCGCGCGTCGGCGACGTGCCCAGAGTGCGGCGGGTCGATCGCGATTGAGAACACCGACGACTTCACCTGCAGCTGCGGTCGCGAATTTCGGGTGAGCCTGAAGGTGCAGTCCTGCCGGCCGGAGCATCACGCCGAGCACCGGCCCGGGCTGCGCCGGAAGGTCTGGGTCGTGCCCGAGCGACGGAACGCGGAGGGCGGGCCGACGATCCAGCTCCTCCTGCAGCGCTCCCGCTATCGGTACAAGTGCCCGGGCGAGGGCTGCCCGAATTGGATCGGCTACTCCGAGACGCATGCCGCCGGGGGCGGGCTGCACTACTGTCTGGATTGTGTGACCGACGAAAAGCCGGAGGAGGCCTGACCCGCATGTTTTACGCATAACATATCTTATGCGCAAATCACTTTCCGCGTCTCTTCAACGAAATCGGGCAGTGCGGGGCCAGTTTCGGCCCTGACCTGCCCAGATACTACGCAACCGTAGTACACTAAGGGTGAAATGGACGTCATCGGAGGCATCATGACCGAGGAGTACCGCCTGCGGCTGCAGCGGGCCGATGGCACGGTCGAGGAGCCAGACCAGCGATTCCCGGACGACCACGCGGCCAGCTACGAAGGCTGGGATCGGCTGTTCAAGGCGCCTCAAGGCACCTACACGGGGTTCGAAGTATGGTGCAAGGGTCAGAAGACCGGCGGGGTCGATATCGGGCTGCCTGGATCGTTCTGAACGATGTTATAGTGGGTTCCGGATAGCAAAAGGCCCGGTTATCGATTGGCGTCGACCGGGCCTGCGCTTCGAAGTTTGGCCCCTCTGGGGAGGGGGGCTTTTGTGCCCACCAGTGGTGGGAGATGAGTTGTATTCGCAGTGTAGCGGCTCGGCGGAAAACCGTCAAGAGCCGCGAGGGAGTGCCATGCGTCAGTTACTCCTCGACGAGTACCCGTTGATCGTTCTCCCCCAGCTCGCGGTCGAGATCGGCCTGAATGAAGCGATCGTCCTGCAGCAGATCCACTACTGGCTGCAGCGAACCGAGAACGTCCGAGACGGCGAGAAGTGGATCTATAACACCCAGGACGCCTGGCAGGCGCAGTTCCCGTTCTGGAGCCTCGCCACGGTCAAGCGCACCCTCTCCTCGCTGAAAGACAAGGGGCTTGTCATCACCGCCAACTACAACGACAACGCCTTCAACCGAACCACGTGGTACCGGATCGACTACTCAGTGCTTTCTGAGCTATCGAGTAGCGCAAAATGCGCTAATGGAGCAGCGCAGGATGCGACGATGGATCAGCGCGTTTCGGGACCATCTTCTTATACAGAGACTACGACAGAGATCACACAGAGAGATGATCCTGAATCTCATTATGTCGAGAATGAACGAACCGCGGCCGACGAGGCCCTGACCCCCCTGTCGACGCTCGACCGGGCCGGCTGGCTGAGTGCTCGGGCGTGGCTCGGGGAGCAGCGGGGCCGCATTCCTCGGGAGCTGGGGGGCTGTCAGGTGCTCGGCTGGGACGGATCGACGCTGGTCGTGCGGTCGTCGTCGACGTTCCTCCCCCGCTACGGGGCCGGCAAGCTGGACGCGACCGCGGCCGATCTGCGCCGGCGGTTCCTGCCCGAGCTGCGCGAGCTGCGGGTGCTGGGGCCAGATACGGAACGGCCCGGCGGATGAAGCCGGGCCGTTTGGGGGAATCGGATGTTCGCGGGTGCGCTATCCGCCGAGGTACTTCTTCCACATCAGAACAAAGACGATGTGAAAGACCCAACTCAGCTTCTCCCAGGCTTCCTGGTAGGCTGGCATAGACTCCGCCTTTCGGTGTACGACCAATCAACCGCCCGGAGTATACGCCCCCTCGCCCCCTGATGGCAATACGCCAGCGAAGTACCACCGACCCAGATTGCTCGATCCAATCCCTATCCGACCGCTTGACACAGCTACGCTAGCGTAGTATCATACGGATGTGATGAGTTGAGCGGCCGGATGGACCGGCTGCCGCAAGCCCGCAAGGGCGAAGGAGTTTCCGAGATGGCCCACGAGATTTTCGGCGAGCGCTTCCTTGACAACCGCCAGCCCGCATGGCACGGCATCGGTCAGGTCGTCCACGAGCCAGTCGGCGCGCTGGAAGGGCTCGAGCGGATCGGGATCTACGACGTCGAGCGTCGCCCGGTCTTCACCTACGATGACGCCGGTGAGCTGATCGAGATCCCCTTCAAGGCCCTGCACCGGCCGGCGACCGAGGACGCCGAGCAGGAGACGTGGAACGTGGTCACCGAGGATTATTCCCTCGTCACCCCGGCGGACTTCTGCCGGATGTGGGATGAGCACGTCGCCCAGCCGGTCGAGACGATCGGGGCGATCCGCTCGGGGAAGCAACTGTTTATCACGACCGAGCTCCCGCAGTTTTCGGTCAAGGGCGATGAAATGAAGAACTATTTGATGGCCCTCAACGGCATGGACGGCCGCCACGGCGCGCAGGTCGTGGTCACCCCGGTTCGCGCGGTCTGCACCAACACGGTTCGGCTCTCGCTGAAGCTGGCATCCGAAACGCATGTCATCCAGCACACGGCCGGCGCCCACCTGCGCCTCGCGCAGTGGATGCGGCACTGCTACGAGACGGCCGAGGCGAAGACGGCCGTGATCAAGGAAGCCTGCGAGCTGCTGGCCTCGACGAAGGCGACGAAGGCGAAGCTCACCCACGTGATCGAAGTCGCCTACCCGATGCCGAAAGAGGTCGACCCGTCGCTGCCGAAGGAGATCCGCGAGAAGCGCGAGGAGTATTTCGACCGCTGGGTCTCGATCACCAACCATCGCCGTGAGACGGCCCATGCGCTGTTCGCGGGCGCCGGCACCGGGATGGACACCGACGCGGCGAAGGGAACGCTCTGGGGCGTCTACAACGCGGTCATCGAGTCGGAGGACTTCCGCAAGGGCGGGCCGGAAGAGACCCGCGCCGCCTCACTCCTGACCGGCGACCGCGCCGCGATCAAGGTCCGGGCCTTCAACGCGGCCCTGGCGCTGGCGAACTGAGATCGATCGACGGATGGGCGTCTCGGGAGAGGCGCCCTACTCTCTTTTCGTGTTAGTCTTGGAGGATTGACGATGACGGCCACGATGCGAACGGAGAAGGGGAAGCACCCCATGACCATCGGACTCATCAGTCTGAAAGAGGCCGCCAAGCTGGTCGGCTATTCCGCGGATCCGGATCAGACCTATGCGAACGGCGCGGCGGTACTCCGCCAGGCGATTGGCCGCGGCGACCTGTCCGGCGTGCGGATCGGCCGCGACTGGTTTGTGTCGCCCGACAATGCCAAGCGCTACGCCGAGGAGCACCCGCCCCGCTACGCCCGCCGCCGTCCGGCTGACGAGTCGTCGGACGCCCCGGCCGACGAGGCGACCGATGAGCCAGCCTGACCCCCCGGATGCGGCCCGGGCGATCGACGCGACGCGGGCCGCCGATGCGTCCCAACCCGGACCCACCCCCATGCGCCAGCTGACCGCGCGGGAGCTCCTGCTGCACCGGCTGACCATCGGCATCCTCCGCACGATGGATCCGCGCCAATAATTGTGTTTTCGCCACCATATTTGCGCTAGGGGAGCGTCGCCAGCGCCTGCTGGTAGGCCGTGGCCTGATCCGGGGTCAACGTGTGCCCCAGCCGCAGCAGGACCGTCCCTGAGCGATCCAGATAGTCATACTCGGTCAGCACCGGCAGCCCGGCCGTCACCGTGGCGATATAGTCCTTGCGCTTGGTGGCGTCGCCCCGCGAGGCAAAGACCTCGACACTCCCGCCGTTCGTCAGGTCGAAGGGGTCAGTGGCATCGCTGGTGGCGACGTTCGCGTCGGTGAAGGCGACTTTGCTGGTGTACTGGCCGGGCCGGCCGAGCAAGCTGTTGGGGTCGCTCGACGCGTCGTAGACCTTGACCTGCCCGATCGAGAGGCCCGCCGCTTTGAGGGCCGCGACGACGCCGTTGGCATCCAATGCCCCGGCCGGCGTCGGGGTCGACCCGCCACAGGCGGCCAGTGACACCACGATCAGCAGCAGGCTCAATCGCCGCATGCGGCCCCTCCCGTGAAGCGAAACGTGACCCAGTTGTCGGTGAAGCGGGAGCGCACCGGCTCCGGCATCCAGCGGACCGCCCATCCGGCGAGGTCGATCGGGATGTCGCAGATCTCCGCCAGGTCGGTGATCGTCCGGGCACGCCAGGCGCTGGCGGGCACGAGAAGGGACGTCAAGGCACGGATCGCGGCCGGATCGTAGACCAGCGCTCCCCGGTGGATCGGCCAGCGCAGCCGCAGCGCGCCATATTGCCCGCGCAATTCATGGAGGAGAAAGTAGGCGATCGCCGCCCGGCGACTCGCGCTGGAGAGCTGGCGATCGAGGACCAGCCGGCGCAAGCCATCGCCGGGTGAGATGACGCCGACCGCTTGATAGGGCGCCAGACGGGGCGCCTCGGAGATGATCCAGTGGTGACGATCCATCAGGCGCTCCACGTCAACCGGGCAGGCCACCACCCCCTGATTGAGCGCAGACCACTCGGCCTGCAGGCGCACCGCTCCCTCCGCCACCGATGCCGGCAGCTCCAACCCCGCCACGATCTGTCATCCCCCTCGCATCAGTTCGAATGTCTCCCAACGGGGGATTATTGCATACGTCGCGGCTAAATGGTTCGTCGGGACTGACCGGCAGGTCGTTCTGTGACGAACGTCAGGGACGAACGTCCCACACGGGCGCGGGACGGTCGTCATCGCTGCGTCGACAACCGTCCGAGCACCCAATCGATATCGTTGGTCAATACCCGGCGCACCTCGGGGTCGACGTCCCCCCAATTGGAGATCTCCTCGCGCAGCCGCATCAGGCGGTCGCGGGGGTCAACGATCTCCGGCTCGCCCCCCTCGTGGAACTGGTGAGCGGCACGCATCCACTCCTCGTCGGTGATGCCGAGGATCGGGCCGAGCTTCAACCGGGCAGCAAGTGTCGGCAGATAGAACGGGTCGCGGTTCGACTTCAGCCGGCTGACCGAGGTCTGGGCCATGCCTGACTCCTCGGCGACCTGCTGCTGCGTCAATCCCCGCTGACGCATCCGCTCCTCGATCAGCTCCCCCACGGAGCCGTACTCAACCATGGTCCTCTCCGCTTCCGAAACCACGCGCAACACGTCGCACCCCTCTCTGCATACACCATACCCGACTATTTGGTAGTCGGCTATTGCCAACTCCGCATACCTGTAGTACGATTAGCAGGTAGTCGGTTGGACACTAGCGATAGGTCAGATAATGATCGATACCGTTGAGATCCCCGAGGATACCATCCCCCGCCGGCGGGTCCTCAAAAAGGAGGACAGCGAGAAGACGCCCCGGCCGTCGTTCGCCATCGATCAGAAACTCCTCGACGCCTTCGACGCCTTCTGGGCGACCCATGATCTCGCGTCCTCTCGCTCTGACGCGGTCGTCAAGGCCATCCGCTTCTGGATGGCCAACACCGTCGCCGACCGATGACCCGCGTACCCCGGCGACCCGGTCGCAGGACTGATGCCCCGAGCGGTCCCGTGCTGCGCCCCGGCCGCCGAGGTACGGCGGATTTCGGCCCGATTCAGCCTCGACCCGGTCGGGTGCCCCCGGCTCGGCCGGTCGTGAAAGGAGCGCACAGGATGTGACCGAAGGCGATCACCCTTCATCGACGCGGATTATATCCAAGATGAACAGGTGAAACACCGGAAAGTTTGACCCAACGGGAATGACGACGATCCGGCTCGGTGAAGCCCGGAGCCGGATCGCGTGTGATGAGTTGAAAGGCGAAGGAATGACCCTGAGTATAGCAGATTCACCCCTGGCCCAAAAGGCGATCGCGCTGCACGAAGCCAAGGAAGCCGCGCGGAACGCCGCTGATGCCGCCCGCGAAGCGGCCGAAGCCGCCAAGGAAGCCGCACGGCAGCTCGCGGTCGGCCGCGAGATCGCCCAGAAGATCTTTGGCGTCGAGCTCGACGATGACCAGATCTGCGTCGCACCCGGCAGCCGCTACCCCTACATCCACGTTGAGGACCTCGTCTTCAAGACGACCAGCTCCCGGAGCTATCACCACGCCGCGTATGTCTGCTATCCCTGCGACCGCTGCGGCGCGCCGGTCGTCGATGACGGCCCACAGTTCGGCGATCTCACCTCGCTCGGCTGGGCCATCGCGTACCACCAGAACCACACCGCCACCAACTTCCGCGACCCGCTCCAAGACACCTTCGTCTGGTACTGCCCGGCCTGCCAGATCGCGGTCAACGAGCAGTTCTCCCGAGAAGAAGAGGAGCGCCAGGAGGCCGCGGCCGCCAAGTGGCAGGCCGAGCAGCAGGCCCGCGCCGATGCGCCCGACCCCGACCTCGCGGTCGATGCCGTCCAGCCGAAGCCGACCGATGAAGTCTTCGGCTCCATCCTCAGCTGCCTCGTTGGTGCCGAGAACGTCGAGACGTTCATGCGGCTCTGCTACGAGCACGTCGCCCAGGTGAAGGCCTATGAGATCGCGAGTGGCCGATGAACGGGCTGACGACGATCCACCCGGACCCGATCACCGCGCGGGAGCTGGTCGCTGATCCGGGGAAGGCCCGCAACGTCTTCATGCCGGCCAAGCCCGAGCGCTACCGCTATCAGGCGTTCCTCGAGCACCCGAAACCCTATGCCCTGACCGACGGACAGGCCCGCCAGGTGCGCGAACTCCGGGCGCGGGGCGTTCCGGTGATCCGGCTGGCGGAACGCTTCGGGGTCTCCCGCGACACGATCTACGCGGTCCTTCGGGGCCATACCCACGCGGAGGTGGCGTGATGCGACTCGATTGGGAACCGGACGCTGAGGACGTTCGCACCGGTGACGTGGTCGCCACCCTGATTGCGGCCGCGCTCGGCGCCGTGGTCTGGCTGACCGCGGTCGCGACCTTCGGGCCGGCGATCGCCCGGCTGATTGGACGGCTCTAGATGCCCACCGAACCCACCCCCGCCGATCTTGCCGCCGCCGAACGGGCCTATACCGAGGCGGTCCAACGCGCGACCGGTTACCGCGCTGAGCACTTCCCGATCTTCGATCAGATGAAGGCGCTGGAGGAGCGGGTCGCGGCCGCCAAAGATGACCTGATGCACGCCATCCTCGCGGGCGAGGCTAAGAAGTTCCACGGGCAGCAGATCAAGGCGACGGTCAGCACCCCGCACCGCATCACCTACGACCCACACCGGCTGCCGCTTGAAGTGCAGGCGATCCCGGGCGTCGTCACCACCCAGACGGTCACGACGGCCGATAAGGACCTGATCGAGAACCTGTTGAAGAAGGGGATCATCACCGAGGCACAGGTCGCCCCGGCCCGCTCCGACAAGCCCTCCAAGCCGAGCATTCAGATCACGTTCGTGGGGCCGACCGATGACGGCCAGTAATCCCGCCGGCACCCCGGCCAACCCAACGCCCCTGCGTCCTGACCCGGCAGCCCACTTCGATCCGAAGGCCCATCTCAGCCGGATCAGTGGCGCGGAGTATCTGGAGGTCAAATGGCGGCTCGTCTGGTTTCGCCGCGAAAATCCCGCCGGCGTGGTCGACACTACGCTGGTAAGCCACGATGGCACCACCGCCCTGTTCAAGGCCTTCGTCTCCCGCTCGGCCGATCCTGCCGCTGGGCAGGCGACCGGTTGGGGGTCCGAGACGAAGGGCGATTTCCGCGACTACGTTGAAAAGGCCGAGACGAAGGCGATCGGCCGCGCGCTGGCTGCCCTCGGCTACGGCACCCAATTCTGCGACGACTTTTCCGACCGCGGCGGCCCGATCTCGGACGCCCCGGTCACCCGCCCGCGCGGCGGAGCCCCGGCCCGCAATTCCCAAAATCCGACCGTATTTCAGCCGGAGCCGCCGGCGCCGGTCGGCGCGAAAGGCCAGCCAAAACCGGCCTCGGACGCCCAGAAGCGCAAGGCGCTGCAGCTGGCGACCCATGACGGCCCGTGGAGTCTGGAGCAGTATCACCAGTTCGTCGACGACCACTTTGGCGGGCGGCCCGACCAGCTCGACGCGCCGACCATGTCGAAGGTGATCGACAGTCTGGTCGACTTCACCAAGCTCGGCAAATGGCCCGAGACGACCGACCCGGACGACCCCAGCCCGACCACCCACGTCGAATGGAATCAGCTCATGCAGGCCCGTGACGCGTCCGGCTGGTCGCCCGAGGACGTTACCCACTATCTCGGCGAACTCGGATGCCCCTCGGTCGCGGCCCTCACCATGGGCCAGTTTCACCGGATGCTCGCCGCCATGAAGAAGGGGGCCAAGTGAGCCAGTTCACCTCGCCGTTCGCCCGGATGCTGCACGACGAGCGGCGGCGCCAGGGGCTCAGTCAAGCCGCGCTGGCCCGCTCGATCGACATCAACCACGCCACCCTCTCCCGGCTCGAGTCGGGGGAGCGCCGGCCCTCGCGGGTGATGGCCATGCGCATTGCCAATGGCCTCGGGATCGACGGCGAGGAGCGCGTCCAGTTCCTCGCCGCGGCCGGCTACACCACCACCGGGATCGAACGGGACCCGACCGTGACCGACCTGATCGAGATCCTGAACCGGCCCGACATCCCCCTCGCCCTGCGGCTGCAGCTGCGGGAAGGGGTCGAGAAGCTGATCGAGATTGTGACCGCCGCGCTGGCGCTCCAGCCGGCCGCATAGGAGGACCGATGCCAATTCCGATTGACGACGCGATTCGCACCATCGAATACCGCGAGCTCCGCACCGGACCGGGCTACAACAACCGCACCATCGGCATCACCGTGGCGGTGCAGGCGGGGGAGGACCCGGACGCCATCCTCGACGCAGCCCGCCAGTGGGTCAGCCACGCCCTCGGCATCGAGCAGGAGATCGTCCAGAAGCGGGATGCCCTCCTGAAGCTGGAGTCGATGATCCGCACCCGCACCGGCCAGTTGGACGCGATCACCGAGCAGCTCGACGAGCTGAAGGTCCGGCTGGAGCGGATCACCCACCCCGCAGGCGGCTGGCCGTCGCCGCACGCAGCAACCCCGCAGCATGACGAGGAGTCGGACGACTTCTCGCGGGTGCCGTACTGATGGAGGCCGAGATGACGTCGATCTCCGCCGAGATTCCGGACAAGGTGCGCCGGGCTGCGCTCTCCGACGCCCAGATCGTCCATGCCAAAGTCCGAGCCATCGATCTCGTCTCCGCCCGGCGCGACCGGCAGGACCGCCAGTGGGGCATGGGCCGGATCCTCGAGCCGTTCTTCGGCATGACCCTCGTGGTCGAGGAGCTGGGGGAAGCCGCCCGCGCCAGCCTTGAACGGGAAGGGATCGAGCGCGTGATCGACGAGTGGCAGGACGTCGCCGCCACCGCGACGGCGATCATCGAAGGGCTGTTGCTGCTCAAGATGGAGCGTGGCTCGTGAAGGGGATCACCCTGACGCAGCCCTGGGCCTCGCTGGTCGCACTCGGGCACAAGCGCGTCGAGACGAGAAGCTGGCGCCCGCTCTTCGAGCCTGGCCGCATCGCCATCCAGGCCGCCAAGGGCTTCCCGAAAGAGGCCCAGGCGCTGATCCACGAGCCGCCGTTCAGCGACGTCCTCTGGGCGCCCGAGTCGCCGCTGGTCACGCGGAATGACGCCGGGATGGAGTGCCTCGCGTTCCCGATCGGGGAGATCGTCGCGACCGCGCACTTCGACTGGTGGTTCCCGACCGGCTCCCGTGCCTTCTTCAAGGACCAGGAGGACGGGACCGCGGTCGCCTATCGCCTCGTCCGTGGTGAGGCGGTCGACCGTCTGATCCTCTCCGAGCGGGAGTGCCAGTTCGGCAACTATGCGCCGGGCCGCTACGGCTGGGTCCTCTCCGACATCCGCCCGCTCGATCGACCGATCGCCTGCCGGGGCTATCAGGGCCTCTGGGAGGTGCCGCCGGCAATTGCGAGCCAGCTGCCATGAACGACGACGTGAAGCGCTGGATGCTCGCCTACGCAACCGAGTCGGCCGAGAAGTTCGTCGAGCTGGTTCGGGAGTCGTGTGACCGGATTGTGATCGCCGGATCGATCCGCCGCAAGCGCAAAGAGGTCAAGGATATCGAGATCGTGGCGCTCCCCCTCTACCAGCATCACTTCGATCTGTTCGGCGGGACCTACGACACGGTCAACCTGCTCGATGCCCGGCTCGATCAGTTGCGGCTCGATCAGACGATCGCCCAAGCCTTCGACGCCCACGGCAAACCCCGCTGGGGGGAGCGCTACAAGAAGATCCGCTTCGGTGACTTTGCCATCGACCTCTTCACGCCGACGCCGATCTCCTGGGGCTACATCCTCGCCATCCGCACCGGCCCGGCCAGCCTGTCACGCCGTTATGTCACGCCCAAAGAGAAGGGGGGCTATCTCCCGCTGGGCTGCCGGGTGACCCACGGCGAGGTGCTGGGGCCGGACGGCTCACCCTACGTGCTCCCGACCGAGAAGGATTTCTTTGATCTGTTGGGGCTGCCCGAGCTTCCGCCGGAGCAGCGTTTCAAGTTGGGATGGGACCCGCATGAATAACCCGTTTCACCCGTTCACGATCAAGCTCTCGACGCAGCAGATGATCACGCTGATTCAGGCATCGTCGCACGTGCTGGACTACATCCCCGACGAGCTCCCGCCGGAGACGTCAATCAAGCCCGAGACGATTCGGGCGATCCGCGATCTCGAAACGCTGGTCGCCGACCACATGGCCGACACCCCGGAGGCCGCCATCAGCTTCGATGCCCGCATGGTCGCCGCGCTGAACGCCATCGCCTCGGGAATGACCTATCTGATGGAGGCCGATCAGGTCTTCACCGTGCAAGACAGCGGGGTCAGTCCGGGCGAGCTTGCCTGGATCAAGCGGCTGGTCATCTCGGCCGTCACCCGGCAGTTCCCGGATGGGGCATCCGATCAGGAGGCACCCCTTGGATAGATGCGCCAACCCGCCCGACTTCTGGTGGATCCTGAAAGCCGAGCAACGGTCGTTCGTGGCCCTGCGGGATCTGGTCACCTTCATGGCCGAGTCCCTGGAACCCGAGCCGGGCCACGCCTACTACGACGACCTGCTCGAGCTGCGGCGCTATCTCGATCAGGTCGAGCGCGAACGTACCCCGGCCGAGAACCCGATCTGCATGCGGATGAATCTGGCGATGAACTACACCCTGCACGCGGTTGGCCGGACCTATACGGTCGTCTGCCGCGAGGTCGGGCCGCAGGCGTGGGAGGGGCGGCTGATCGCCCCCGCGATGGGCGAGATCCTGTGCGACCTGGCGGTTGGGATCATGAGCTGGCACCACGAGCAGGGCCACCCAGCGGGCGAGACCGATATCTATGCGGAGATGACCTTCCTCTCCCGCTCCGAGATCACCGGACTGCCTGAGCTGCAGGTCGCGCGTCCCTCGATCGGACAGAACTGATGGACGAACTGACTCCGGCGGAACTGGCGGCGATCGAGGCCCGCGTCCAGGCGGCGACGGCCGGACCGTGGCGCTGGCGAGGCCATGCGTCCGGGCATCAGTCGACCTTCTCCCTGCGCAGTCTCGCCAAGGGCAAACAGACGGTCATGACCTTCCGCCGCTGGGGCTGGCAGGGGGCGCAGCCGGTCTTTCAGGTCGACGGCATCCTGCGGCCGGCGATCGACTTCATGATCCAGCCCGAACCCCACAACCCCTATCTGGTCACCGGGATCGATCACCCGGATGCCGTCTTCATCGAACACGCTCGTGACGACGTCGAGCGGCTCTGTGCGGAAGTCCGCTGGCTGCAGCACGAGCTCCTCGCGATCACGTCCGAGCGCGACGACTACCTTGAACAACTGCGGGAGGTCCGATGAACCCGAAACGGCTGCAGGAGCTTTATCTCGGCTCCAGCTACTACCTCGAAGAGAACTATCAAGGGGATCAGTCCGAGCTGACCCGACTCGCCGGACTCCTGAAGGAAGCCTGCGACGAGATCACCATGCTGCAGGGGGGCGCGGTCCATACCCGGGTCGTCAACATCACCAACCCGCGCCACGCACAAGCCGATATCTACATCGGCCGGCGCAACAACCGGCTCGGCCTCCCCGAGAGCATCTGGGCCAACCCCTACAAGATCGGCCCGGATGGCGACCGCGAGACGGTCATCGAGAAGTACCGCGCGTGGCTCCTGCGATCGCCTTATCTGGTGCTCCAGATCCCCGAACTCCGCGGTCGGAATCTCGGCTGCTACTGCATCCCCGAGCCGTGCCACGGCCACGTCCTGGCCGAACTGGCCGACATGACGCCGCCCTGGGTCGCGACCCTGGCGTCGATCGCCCGAGCGGCGTTCGAATGCCAGCTGCACCTGAACCTGAATGTCGGCGACGAACGTGCCTTCGCCATGCTGCAGGCGATCAGCGATCTCGCCCGGGCTTCGGTCCTCAGCTTCTACGAGGTCGACCCGAACCTCGAAGGGATCGCCGAGCGATGAAGATCCGGGTGACGTTGGAGTTCGACGACGACGTTCGCAAGATGATCGCCCGAGGGAACGACGCGCTGGCGCTGCCGCGTCCCGAGTTCGATCCGGACCGCCGCGCGAGCCGCATCGAGTGCCAGCAGTTCATCCGCTCGGCCATGCACGAGCGGGTGGCGCTGGCCGAGGTCGACGCGATCAATGAATACGGGCGGGGTGCCTACATCCCAGGGACGGGCGTCCATGTCCGTTGAGGCGCAACCCCGCAACACGACCGCACGCGAGCTCCTCGACGCGGTCGCCACCATGTTCCCGCCGGACCACTACCTCTTCCTCGAGGAGGTCCGCTATATGACCGGCTTCACGCCCTCGCTCGGGCAGACCCGGATCGATGCCTGGGCCTGTCACCTGATGCCGAGCGGGCGCTATGAACGGACGGCGCTGGAGGTCAAGATCTCCCGCTCCGACTTCCTGCGGGAGCTGAAGAAGCCCCAGAAGCGCAAGCCCGCGCTCTTGGTGTCGAACAAGTTCCTCTTCGTCGCCCCCTCGGGGCTGATCAAGCCGGAGGAGCTGCCGGCCGAGGCGGGACTGATCGAAGTCACTGAGCGCGGCTATGCCCACGTCCTCGTGGCCGCGCCCCATCGGGACACCCCGCCCCCACCGTGGGGCTTCCTGGCGAGTGTTGCCCGCAAATTCCGGGACAACCGAGCGATCGACGCGGCCGCGGCGGCGCTCGAATGGTACGCCAACCCGGCCCGCTACGAGGAAGTGGTGATCAATGCACGGCCATTGATGGGCATCGACGCGGAGGTCCTTCCGCCCGAGATCCTGAGAGAGCGAGGCAAGCGTGCGGTTCGCGCGCTCAGCGAACTACGCCGGGGAGGGGAGTAACATGCGCCGATCAACGGTAGTCACTGTGCATACTACATATCCCGTTAGCCAGCGGCACCCCTAATGGAGTGGTTTCGGTTCTACCATAACGCCCTGAATAACCCGGTCCTGATGGAGAAGCTGTCGGGCGACGACTTCCGCAACTACCTCAAACTCCAGTCGGTCGCCAGCCAGCAGACCCCGCGCGGATCGCTGCCACCGGACATGGCCGACCTCGCCTTCCTCTTGCGCTGCCCCGAAGCCGACCTCTACCGGATCTTGGGGGAGCTGATGCGCTGGGAGCTGGTCGTCGTCGAGTCAGACGGCCTGCTCTGGATCGCCAACTGGCGCGAGATGCAGTTTGAGTCGGACTCCAGCGCCCAACGAACCAAGCGGTATCGGGAACGGAAGCGGGAGACCGCGGGGCCTGGGGCTGATGGGATATGTGACGCTGCATGTGACGTCACACCGAACGTCACCGGTGACGCTCCCAGAACAGAGACAGACACAGAACAGAAACAGAAACAGACCAGACGATCTCGCCGGCGTGCGCCGGCGAAGGAGCGCCCGAAAGATCCCCTCTTCGAAGCGATCGTCGGTATCTGCTACGGCATCGAGATCGAGAAGCTGACGGCGACCGAGCGGGGCCGCGCCAACAAGGCGGCCGGCGAGCTGCGCAAGCTCGACCCGCCGGTCACCCCGCAGCAGATCTACCAGCGGGGCGCCGAGTGGAAATCGCGGGGCTACCCCAACGGCCCGACGCCCCAGGGGATCACCGGGAACTGGAATGACCTCGGCATCAAGCGCGGGCCGGCCGACCGGAAGAATCACCCCGCCAATAGCGGCTTCGCGGTCGGCGAGGCCAAGCACGTCGACCTCGCGCCATGGGACGCCCTCGACGAGGACGAACGGGCTGCGTTCCGCAATACTCCCGCCATCTATCATCGTTATGTCGAGCTTGTACAGGAGAAGGCCAGCCGGGGAATGACCGGCTGGGTCGTTGAGCGGGCCTGCGAGCGGCAGGTCCTGGAGGAGTTTGCCGATGGGGATACCGACCGCGACGGCGGTGGTGACGATGATCACGGCGACGGTGGAGGTCGCCCAGCGGATCGATCCGGTGCGCCTCTATCTGGCGACCGAGGCGGTCACGCTGATCCGGGAGATGGCGCAGCAAGGTCGCAGCAGGCCAGAGATTCAGACGGCGCTGCAGCAGCACCGCGCGAACTGGTGGGCGGATCAGGTGCGCCCGAACATGGAATTGGCGAGGAGCTTGAATGGACGGCGTAATGGAGGAGCGAATGCCTGACGAGATCCGGGGCCAGAAGCCCTACCTGCTGGTCGTGTGGTTTGGCGAGGGGCACGACTTCGCCTACTCCGCGGCCGGGTTCGATACCGAAGACGAGGCCCGGGCGGTCGCCCAGCAGATCGAGACGGACCACGCGGCCTTCAAGGCCTGCTGGGCGACCGATGAGGGCGCCGAATGGATCGAGGAGGAGTTCGGCTACGGCGACATGCAGATCTGGGGGAACTGGTGCGACTACGAGTCGTGGTCCCTCTATGCGCTGGCTGGCCGCGAGGGAGTCGCAGCGCCGCAACCGGCACCCGAGCCGGAGCCCGAACCCGCAGCAGCGTCGCAGCAACCGGATCCCGCATGGCTGACCGAGGGCTGGGCGTGGCCAGCCAATAGCCGCAAGGCCCACTACTTCGTCAACGGGCAGGCCCTCTGCGGGAGGTGGATGTTCCTCGGGGAGATCCGAGCCAGTGAGCAGAGCGAGAAGCCACTGGCCGACGACTGTACCACCTGCCGGAAGAAGCTCGACACGCGCCGAGCCAAGGCGGCGGCGGCGACCGCGTGAAAGCCTGGGTCGACGAATTCGACGATCTGGATCTGGAGGAGCGGAAGGACCTGCTGCACGTCGCGGTCTTCCTGGCGGATGGCACCCGGCTCGACCTGGCCTGCCCGGCCCGGAACGCCGCCGACGAGCTCAGGCAGTTCGGACAGGTCGTCCAGGAGCTCGCGGCACGCCATGGGATGACGGCCGACGCGCTGATCCGGCAGCTGCCGGCGCGGCTCTTCGGTGACGTGGTCGTGGCGGAACGGACGAAGGGGAGGTGGCGGGGCGATGGGCCGCGCGAAACAGAATAACGGCGGCCGCCGGGCCGATCTTGACGGGCTCTATGTGCGGTCGAAGTGGGAGGCCAACGTCGCCCGTTGGCTGAAGTGGATGGAGGCGCAGGGGGAGATTCAGGGATGGGCCTATGAGCCGGAAATCTTCCGGTTCGAGGGGGTCAAGCGGAATCCGATCAGCTACACGCCCGACTTCAAGGTGATCGATGCCGACGGCTCGATCTTCTACTACGAGGTCAAGGGCTGGATGGACTCGATGTCGAAGTCGAAGCTGAAACGGATGGCGAAGTTCTATCCGGACGTCAAGATCCTCGTCATCGACGAGGCCTTCATGAAGGGGCTCCGTGCGTTCGCGGGGCTGATCGAGGGGTGGGAATAGTGGAAGATCGCGGGGGCTGCGTGCTTGGATGCGCGGCGGTCATGATCCTGATCTGGCTGGTCTTCGTGGTGGCGGAGTTTGGCCTGATCCTGGCTGGCATCCGCTTCCTGATCCATGCCGGCTAAGGGCCAACTGAGGGCGACTCATGCACCGATTCGCTTGCAGTTGGAGGTAGATGTGCCAGACGTGCCCGACGACTTCTATAGCCCGCAGCGCGTGCGATCGCTGCTCAGGGTCTATCCCTACATGGACGACCGAAAGACGGCCCAGGACCCGGAATTGGCCGCCCTGATGAAGAAGAAACCGGGGACCGAATCCTATTGGGAAGAGGTCCGCTGCCGGCGGGCCGATCTGCAGCGGGCGATCGCCTGGCTCTGGGACCAGTGGGGCGACCGGGCCGACGTCATCCGGCTCCACTACATCATCGGGATGACCCAGACCGAGATCGCCAAGACCCAGCGCTTTCACGGGGCGCAGCAATCGATCTCCCGCTGGTGCCACACCGGCACCGCGATGATGGCCGACTTCCTGGGCTGGGTCGATCAACGCCCACCCCAACCGAAACGGCTCCCCTCGCCCACCGTCATTCGCTACTTTGAGGAGTGTCCGTCCGAGCGCTCCGCCTGAACCACCGCTGCCAGAAGGGCCGGCTCCGGTCGGCCCGCTCGGCCCGCCACTCCCCGAGCACCTGATCCAGCCGCTTCACCCGCTCCTCCTCGAGCTGCCGCAGCCGGTCGTCTCTGGCCCGCAATTCGTCCCGCATCGCCGCGGTCACCTCGCGTACCATGTCGGCCCGTTGCGCGGCGAGCTGCTCCCGGATCATCTCGGCCAGTCGATCGGCGGCCGTGGTTATGTCGAGCGCCGGCACCTTCGGCGGTTCGGGATCCAGAACGTCGGGCTGCATCGGGGCGGAGCCCGAGAGGATGTCGCGGATCTCATCGGTTGAGTGCTGGGCGGCATAGAGGTCGCGGATCCGCTCCAGCGCGGCTCTCCCCCCTTCGGTATAGCGGGGGGTGCGGCCAGGGGTCTTGCCCACGAATTCGGGGAAGCGCTTGGCCCAGCTCCGAACCGTCGAGTCCGGCACGCCGAGCAGTCGGCTGAGATCGAGGGCGGTGTAGGTTGCGCTCATGCTGCGATGCTACGGGGTTACTGCGGAGATGTAAAGGGGGGTCGGCGGGTGACCGGAAGCGGAGACTTCAGCCACCCGCCGGGCGACTCATGCAGCTCAATTCTACGCCATCGCGGCGCGACATTGCTGCGGGGTTGCGACCGGCCGTCAGGCGATGAAGGCGCCGACCGGCGGGGCCGCCACGCTCGACGCGGGCGTGTAGGTGATGGTGACCCGAATGTAGTCAACGTCGACCTCGCTGCTGTTGTTGCCAATGGCAAAGGCGATCGAGGCCTTGAAGCTGGAGGTGTTGACGTCTGAGCCGACCCACGACAGGCCACTGAAGGTGTGCGAGTAGTTCACCAGGGAGGTGGTCAACGTGGTGGAGTCGGTGGCGGTTTGGGCTTTGGTATTGCCACTGTCGGTAATTTTCCAGTTGAGGAACTTGGGTGGGCTGAGGAAGGACGACTCCTTTACTCCCGCCTCGATGGTGATGGCCGTGACGAGGTCGCTGTCGCCGATGACCGAGAAGTCGTAGCCAGAGCCGCGCAGCACGTTGGAGTTGTAGGGGGAGTGCCCGCCGCCGCTGGCACTGGCATAGGAGGAATCCGATGCCTCGATGTTGGTCGGATTGTGCCAGGAAATCTGCCCACCGCCATCATCGGCGGCGGCCGTTGGGTATTTTGGCCCGACTGAAGCCATGCAACCATCCCATCAAGAACGCGCGGGCAGGGCCGGTCTAGCGCGGCACGCCGATCACTTCCACCATCAGGTTCGTGCCGCTGCCGCCGCCAGCCGTGATGCTGAAGCCCAGGAGGTCGCCTTCGTCGAGGTCGATGTCGGTCGGGTCGGACGTGCCCACATAGGCGGCGCTGTTGACCGTCACCGTCCAGCCTGAGATTGACGTCCAGTTCGATCCACTGTCGACCGACTTCCGCAACTGGATCGTCGTGGTGCTGCTCGGCGTCGTCTTCATGGCCGCCTTCATCCGCTTCAGGGTCAGATCGAAGGGGACCACGACGATGAAGTCGCTCTTGTCGTCCGCGGTCGCCGCCGGCACGGTGCCGGCGACGCCGAGGGCAAGCGCGACCTGGGGAGCGGCGATTTGCGTCTCCGCTCCGCTCGATGCGGGGAAACTGAGGCTACTGACGACCTGGCGGGCCATTAGCCGACCACCACCACGCGATAGGCGCCCGAGGCCGGAGCGCTGGCGAAGGTGACCGTCACCGTGTTCGCCGTGGCATGGACCACGTCGGCGATCACCTCGGCATAGCTGGCGGTGTCATAGACACTCACCACCACGTCGCGGGTGTTCAGGTTGTGGGTCACCGTGTAGGTGGTTGCCGAGCCATCCCCGATGCTGGTCGAGTATTTCGTCGTGCCGCCCAGATTGGCGAGCGCCGCCGACGCGCTGGTCGCTCCGGTGCCACCATGGGCGACCCCGACCGTCCCGGTGACGTTGGCGGCATTCCCGCTGATGTCGCCCGAGACGTTCGCGGCGGGGATCGTGTCGCTGGTCGTGGCAATGGTGCCGTTCTTGTCCGGCGCGGTCAGGGTCCGGGTCGTCCCGGTGGCAATGCCCGAGAGTTGGAACGCCAGCTTCTTGGTCGCATCGCCGTCATCTTCAAGGGTGAAGTTGGCATCCTTCAGGGTCGCCGTGTTGGAGTTGCCCAGCGTTTTGTTGCTGAGCGTCTCGGTGCCACTCGGGCTGACATAATCCGTGCCGGCGGTCGCCGCCCCGATCGCGCTGGTGCCGTTCCCTTTCAGGACTCCGGAGAGGCTGGTGGCTCCGGTGCCCCCCTTGTTGACCGGCACGGTGCTCAGCGAGAGATTGTTCCCGCTCTTGGTGATCGGACTGCTGACCGTCACTTCACCCAATCCGGTGAACTGCGTGAAGGTCAGCGAGGTCGTATCCAGCGTGATCGTCCCGGTCGTCGTCAGCAGCCAGCCGGTATCGGCGTTCGTCGTCCCTTCCTCGACGAAGACCGCCAGCCCGCTCTTGACCTCGGCACTGGCGTCCGCATCGGTCGCCCGGCTCCATGACCCGGCGGCGACGACATAGAGGCCGTTCTGGCTCGCCGTCGACTGATCCTTGACCAGCACGCGATCCCCGGCCGAGAGCGCAACCCCGTCAATCGTCTGGGTCCCGGAGAGGGTCAGGTTCCCGGTCGAGGCCACCCGCACCGCGGGCTTCCAGTCGATCCCAACCGCCGAGGCGTCGACGTAGGCTTTCGTCGCGGCATCCTGGGCGCTGGTCGGATCGGTCACGTTGGTCAGCTTGTGGCTGTTCAGGCTGACGTCTGCGGTCGGCGCCGCCATCTGATCGAGCCGGCTCTTCCGGACCTGGGTATCGAAGTCGGTGATGTAGGTGTGATCCAGCGTCTTGGCGACCGCCACGGTCGGGTCCGACGAGGTGCCACCGACCGTGATCGTGCTGTCGTCCGCCGTCAGGGTATCGACCCCCCCTTGCGACCCACTGGATTGCTCCCAGGAGCTCCCATTGTAGACGTAGAGGTGGTTGGACACCGTATCGAAGTAAAACTGCCCGGTCGCCGGACTCGAGGGCGCTCCGGCCAAATTCTGAGCCGCCGCGTTCTGGATCTCGAGCTTGGAGAGGTCGATCGGGGTCAGGAATTTCCGCGCCACGGGCGCCTCCTCAGTTCAGATAGGCGGTGCCCGAAAAGGCACCCGCGAATGTCAAGGTGAGACTGTTCAACCCGGTGTAGGTGATGTCGCCCTCGACCACATCACCGCTGCTGGAGATCACCACGACGGCCGGGAAGAGGTTCAGGTTGTGGGTGATCGCCCAGACTTGGGCGGGCGTGCCCTGGGTGTGGACGTAGGTCCCGCCGGCCGGGCCGGATGGTCCTGGGTTCCCTTGCGGTCCCTGCAGCCCCTGCTCGCCGGGCGGGCCAGCCGGCCCTTGCACCCCCTGGATGCCGGGAATCCCGACCTGAATCAGATCGTGGCTCCCTGGCTGGACGGCGATCGCCGGTTGGGGCGTGCTGACGTCGAGGACTCCGCTGCCAGCCGCCACCACCACCGGCGTGCTGTTCACGTGGATATCGAGTGAGGGCGTCGCCGACTCGACCGCCACGACCGGCCCGGCCGGGACGATTTCGAGGGTCTGGCCGGGGAAGGTGACCGCAAGCATCAGCTGGCCGCCTTCGGACTGAGCGCCCAATCCCCTTCGAGCAGGCGGATGTCGTTCCCATCGGGGTCGATCAGGTCGAGCTGCCAGCGGCCCGGATTCTGATCCGTCAGGGGCGGGAGCGTGTTCGTGACCGACGCGCCGATCTTCGGGGCGACGGTGCCGGCCGACCCGCCGAGCGTGATCGTGCCGTCGTCAGACGAGAGGGAGACGATCGCCGGCCCCCCCGCCTTCGCGCTCCAGACCGCCGTCGCCTTGTAGCCGGTCAGGTCATTGACCGCCGTCTTGGTGGCATCGGTGTAGTAGGTGATGACCGGATTCCACGTCGCGCCTTGCTCAATGCGAAAGGGACCGATCAGGTCCCACGTCTGCGCCGGCATGGGCTAGGCTCCGATCTGCGTGAGGGCGTCGTTGAGCTGATGGAGGTAGTCCTTCGCGCCCGCCAGCGACGACTCGATCTTGAGCAGCTCGGCGCCAATCAAGCCGCCCTGCACGTCGAAGTCGTCCGGCACCACGCCCGGATGCCATTCGAAGCGCCAGCGCTCGGTGTACTGCACCCGCAGCTTCCCCGCAGCAACCCCGTACTTCGAATCGTCGACGCCCGGCGCCGGGATCTCGATCTCGTCGGTGATCGGCATCCCGAAGACCCGGATTCCGCCATGCTTCAGCCAATACTGGTAGAAGCCCCCCGCCATCGTGTGGCCGGTGGCGAACTGCTGCGACGTTGCGGGTTGGATGACCTTCACCTCGCCCGGGGCCGGGTTCAGCGGAAAGTCGGCGATCGACAGATCGAAGTCGGACAGCCCTGGCACCACGACCGTGCCGCCGGTGTACTGCCAGCCCCGCTCGTCGTCACCGTTGAACATCGTCCCGAGGTTCGGAATCTGGCTGGTCTGGAGGCTCGGGCGGAATTGCTTGTCGCTGTACCACCATGTGGCCCAGCAGCCGGTCCAGCCTTGGTTGACCGGCCAGTAGCGACCCAGCCCATGGATCAGCGCGTAGAGGACCGGGTTATAGCCCGCCTGCCGGACGACGTTCGCCCAGCGGACCGCGTAGTCGGTGAAGCCCGGCGCATCGTCGCTTCCGGCCTCCAGATCCAGCGCGACCGTTGGACGGCCCGGATCACCGGGCGGCAGATCCGGCCGGCCGACCCAGCCCCAGGCGGTCAGGATGGCAATGGTGTCCTCGCCATCCGCCTGCCCGTTCTGGGTCGTGAAGCTGGCGTCGCCGGTCCAGGGGTTGTTCTGCCCGACATAAATCGGGAGGAACGTCAGGCCGATCGTTGCGAGGTCGGCCACGACATGGGGCGTCCATGACCGGGCCGAGGGGGCCAGCGTGATCCCGCCGATGTAGACGCCGCACCAATCGAAGCCGGCGGCCTTCAGTTGCCGGGCCTCGCTGAGCGTGATGGCGGTGGCACGGTCGACCCCGCGGAGGGGAGCTGCCATGCATTCATCCCTTTCGATGGGCCGAGACCCGGGCCGGCTGGTAGTACGAGCCGTCCTCCCAGCGCACGCGGGTTCGGCCACCATGCCCGTGCAAACGGGCAACGACTTCAATCGAGTCATAGATCGCGATCGAGGAGAGGGGGGTGAGCCAGTGGAGCGCGACGTGACCGCCTTCGAAGACGATCCCCTCGGCAACCGTTCCGGTCCCGCTCACCCCGTTCACGTCCTGTGTGCGGATGAGCCAGAACGGTCCCGTGCGGGTCACACGCCCTTCGGGTAGCGCAGGTCGAAGAGCTCGGCCGCGACCCGACCCAGGAGCACGTCATAGTGCTGCGGGTTTGATCCGGGGTGCCACTCGAAGCGGGCGCGCTCGAAATACTGGACGGTCACCCCGTTCTCCGAGAACTCCTCGGTGAGCGGGTAACCCCACTCGACGAGCGCGTTCGGGTTCGCTTCCCAATAGGCGCGGAAGCCTTTCCGGATCGTGTGACCGGTCTCCGGGAAGTGCCGGCCGTCATCAGCGGGGGGTGGTGCTGCGGCCGGTTGCGGGGCTGCGGGGGGCGGCGCCGGGGCTGGGAGGCCACCGCCGATGCCACTGTTCAGGACGTCGGCCGCGGCGTCGTCGATCTCATAGGTCGGATTGTCCTTCCACAACCCTTCGCACCAGATCGCGACCCCGATCACCCGCGCCGGCGCCTGGCGGGCCCAGGCGAGGTACTTCCACATCTTCTGGCTTGGACTCTGGTGATGATCGTCGATCCCCATCTCGCTGATCAGGATCGGGAGCTGCGAGCGCTGCTCGATCGTCGCCAGCACGTCATTCCACTTACCGCCGTCGCCGGCACCGTCCGGCATGTCGCTCCAGCCGTACAGGTGGGTCGCGATCCCGTCGATGAGGGCCTGGATCTTTGGATCGATCACATAGGCGATATCGGACACCTGCGTCGGCGCACTCACGCAGACCTTCAGGTTCGGGATCTGTGCCCGGAGCGGCGCGAGATGCTGCAACGTCTGCAGCAGCTCCGTCTCATAGGAGGCGAGGCCGGGCCAGCCATCGGCGTTCGGTTCATTCCCCAACTCGAGCCAGAACTGGATCTTGAAGTTGGCCTTGATGCTCGGCAGCCAGGGGGCGAGCACCTGATCGACCTCGGCCCAGCTGACCGCGACATTGTCGGTTCGCAGGATCACCGTCTGGAGTCGCGGGCACCGCGCATGGATCTGCGTGAAGGCCTCCGGCGGCGTGGCGTAGGGCATGTGGAATTTGAGGAGCGTCGGGTTCATCCGGCCGATCAAGGGCTCCTGGGCACCCGACCAGTTCCCCTCGCTGTTGTCGGCCGAGATCACGACCGGGCCAATCGGGATCATGCGCTTGGCTCCCTCTCTGACTCTCCCTCCACCGGAGGAAGAGAACCAACCGGTTCATAGTGGAAGTCGTCACGAACGCAGAGGCCGCCGATCCAGCTCGGGAAGTCGATCTCGTGGATGCCGGTCTCCCGGTGGATGTGGTCGACGTCGCAGAGCGGCAGCAGGTTCTCGCGTCCGTGATCGATCCAGTCGAGCATCTGTTCTCGGGTGAAGTCCCGCTCGTAGCCGGGCGTCCCCTGGGTTCGGAAGCGCTGGACGATGCGCTGATTGAATTTGGTGAGGTCGATCGCATCCGCCAGCGCCCACTCGATCCAGCAGTGGTGCAGCTGCATCGAGGTGGCGCCCTTCGGGTTGAGGGGCGCGAAGCCAAGGGTCGATTGCCGCACGCCACACATGAAGCACGGCTGATCCTCGACCACGATCATCTGGTGGCGGATCGCTTCGAACGCCGCGGTGGCACGGCGTTTGGCGTGCGCCGGGATGCGGAAGACCTCGTGCAGGGTCTTCACCTGCAGGTGACTCTTCACCTCAGTTGTCATAACGGGTCCTTAGTGTGCCGGCGGCCCTGCGGTGATCGGGGCCAGATAGCGGGCGAGGTCGCCGGGACTGATGTCGCGGGAGTCTTTGGGGAAGACGTAGCCGAGATGGGCGAGGAGCTCCGCCGTCCAGCCCGAGCAGTCATAGCTCTGGTTGGTCGAGGCGGTGAGCTCCAGATTCGTCAGGGCCGCGATGCCGGCGGTGATCAAGCCGACGAAGTTGTAGGGGTCGTGGTTGTTCGCCGAAAGCCAGTCGATCACCGTCTGCCCGCCGGTGGTCCCGAGCGGGACGACCCGATGGGCCGTGGCGGTCGCGGCCCGTTGCTGCGCCGTTGCGCCGGCATGGGCGACGATGCCGCGCGCCGTCTCTTCATAGACCACGCCATTGAAGAAGACCGCGACATGGCTGTAGGGGCTGCCGGTGAACCAATGGATCAGCCGGTCGAGCAGGGAGGCTCCCCCGTACCAGAGCACGGTGAGCGTTGCCGGCCCCATTAGGCGCTCGGGGCGGGATCGGCCGGAGCGGCCGGTTGCTGCGGGGCGGCGGCGTCCGGCGACGTGGCGTCGTGCGCTCCGGTCGCGGTCTTCGCCCGGCTGCCCCCCTTGGGCTTGGCCGCGGCGACCACCGTCTCAGCTGACGTGCCGTCGATGGCGATCTGCGTGGTGACCGGCGCGGGCTCCTGAATCCGGGGCGCGACGGTGACCGGGCCGGCGACGGTCAGGGTCGTCGGAAGTGGCAGGCTGTCGGGCTGGCTGATGTCGTGGATCTTGCCGGAGGCCAGCGACACGATGACCGC
>Ga0187809_10000241_pt1 | contig 33103 bp, 25 predicted proteins | sample NC_wetland_sal_i_8_FD_132415 | JGI IMG/M metagenome (GOLD analysis project Ga0187809, IMG submission 132415) | Wetland sediment microbial communities from Neuse River Estuary, North Carolina, USA - ASW_4 | ecosystem: Environmental > Aquatic > Freshwater > Wetlands > Sediment | place: USA: North... | reverse complement strand
GCAATTCCGATGCATAATTTGGCCGGGTTCAGCGATCCGCATGCCGCTGTCCAGGAGCTCATGCGGAGGGACTTCGGATCTTTCCTGATCCGCGCCATGCCCCATATCCAGGGCGGCGCGGATCTCGACTATAATTGGCATATCGACGCCATCGCCTACCAGCTTGAACGGGTCAGCAATGGCAGCTGCCGCCGGCTCATCGTGAACCTGCCGCCGCGTAATCTGAAGTCCATCATGATCTCGGTGGCGTGGGTAGCATGGCGGCTTGGCAATGATCCGACGCTCAACTTCGTGTGCGTCAGCTATTCGAATGAGCTGTCGTCGAAGCATGCGCGCGATTGCCGGTCGATCATGCAGTCCCGCTGGTACCACGACCTGTTCCCCGGCACGCGCATCAACGGTTCGCGCTCCGCCGCGCACGACTTCGAGACGACGGCCGGGGGTGGACGTCTCGCAACCTCGATCGGCGGCACGCTGACAGGTCGCGGCGGCGATATCATCATCATTGATGACCCGATCAAGCCTGACGACGCGAACTCCGACACCGCCCGGGACGCGGTCAACGAATGGTTTCACTCCACCTTGGCGTCGCGCCTCAACGACAAGAAGCGCGGCGCCATCGTGACCGTCATGCAACGCCTTCACCAATATGATCTTTGCGGCATGCTCATTGAGACCGGCGACTGGGACGTGTTGACCCTGCCGTCCATCGCGGTTGGAGACGAGTTGATTCCGCTCGTTCGTGGCCGCATGCACGAGCGCAAAGCGGGCGATATCCTGCACGCTTCGCGCGAACCCTATGCGGCACTGATGGCCGTGAAGCAAAGCGTCGGATCGATAAACTTCGAGGCGCAGTACCAGCAGAACCCGGTGCCCGCCGACGGGAACATGATCCGGGCCGAATGGCTCGGAAGCTATGATGCTCTGCCCTCGCAAGGGAGCGAGGTGGTCCAGAGCTGGGACACCGCGTCGAAGGAAGGCGTACACAATGACTGGTCGGCGTGCATTACCGCGATCGTCACCCATCAAGCCGTCTATATCATCGACGTCGTCCGCAAGAGGGCCGAGTTTCCCGATCTCAAGAAGCTCGCCATCGCCAGCGCCCTGACGCATCGCGCGACCGTGCTGCTGGTCGAGGACCAGGCCAGTGGCACGCAGCTGCTTCAAACCTTGCGCAGCGAGGCGCCGGCGGGCGTGCCGCGCCCGATCCCCTGCCGTCCCGAGACTGATAAGAAGTCCCGCGTCGCGGGCATCAGCGCGATGATCGAGGCGGGCCAGTTGCTCCTGCCCCGCGAGGCGCCTTGGCTCGCCGAGTTCCAGCAGGAACTTCTCGGGTTCCCGAACGCGCGGCACGACGACCAGGTCGACGCGCTGTCGCAGCTGCTCGACTGGGTCCGGCGCCGGTGGATGATATATGATGGGCCGCCCGAGCCGCCCTATGTCCCCTACGTCAATGCCGACGGCAGCTACGGCATCGGAGGCGACGCGTTTTGGGAAGACGGCGACGAGGAATATGACCCCCTCTATTAGGCGCCCAGCCTAGTTCCGGTTCAACCCCAGCTCCCGGGTATGGAGCCGCGTCTTCCAGCTCGCCTCCAGCGCGATGACGGTTTCCGGGTCGAGGTCGGGCGAGGTGCGTTGGAGAATGCTGAACCTGAGATCGCCGGGCTGGCTGTTCTTCAGTTCCTTGTTGCCGCTAAGACCGCTGCAGGCATACGACGAGCTTGACCTACGAACGACTTTCGCCACGAAATGGAGCGCTTGTGGCGGCGACACAGGCGCCAAATGACTTAGGTGACGAAGTTACCCTCCCTGGCAATGGAATGTAGGAAGCAGAAGGCTCACGGAGTTGGAATCTGAGCCTTCCGCTGCCCGACCGGTTCCAGATCGCCTGCAATCACAGTGACCATGCGCATGGCGATTTCGATCATGTGGCGATGCGGCGTGGCCCTCGCACTTCGCGTGCCGTAAATTACCGAGCTGCCCTCCGAAATCACTGCAACGAAATGGACAAGGTCGCTTATCGCGCGCGGGTCGGCCGCCGGATGAGCGGCGATCAGCGTGTCGGTGACCTGCTCGATCATTCGATCATAAAAGTCGTCGATCGATTGGCGGACGATGTCGTCATGGAGCGCCATCGCCCAGATTTCGCGAAACAGCCGCATCGACTCTTCGTCTGGGGCGTCTTCCAGCAGCCAGCGCACCAAGGCCTCGAGACCCTGGCCGGGAGTGCGCAAGAAGTCTTCAAAATATTGCAGATATTTCGACATCAGCCTGTCGATCAGCGCACGCACAAGCTCCGCCTTCGTCGGAAAATGATAGGTCAGGTTGCCCAGCGCGATGTTCGCCTCCTGCGCGACGCGCCGGGTGGAGAAACCGGCATAGCCGTAGTGCAGCAGGACCTTCTCGGCGCTGTCCAGGACGCGCTCGGTCACCGACTTCGGTTCCATATCAGCCGCGGCTTCGCTCTGCGGCTGTGCCTCTTCCCGCCGTTGCGCGCCCGTAATGCTGTCGTCGTTCGTTGCCATGAGGCCACCCTAATGCAATCGCTCTTGACAGTCTAGGTCGATCGTACTAGTCCGCCCTAGGTCGAATGACCTAGATTCAGCACATCCGCATGCTGGGGAGAGTTTCAATGCCGCATGAAGCTGCCATGCGAGCGCATAATCGCGCCGCGACGATCGCTCTGGAAGACATCGACGTCAGCGATCCCGAACTCTGGCGTACCGACAGCCATTGGCCCTATTTCGAGCGGCTGCGCGCAGAAGATCCCGTCCATTACTGCCGGGATAGCCAGTTTGGCCCCTATTGGTCGGTGACGAAATTCAACGACATCATGGCGGTCGACACCAATCATGCCGTCTTTTCATCGGACATCGCGCTCGGCGGGATCACGATCCTTGACGACGATCCAAAAGATCCGCTGCCCATGTTCATTGCGATGGACCCTCCGAAACACGACCATCAGCGCAAGGTCGTCGCCCCCATCGTCGGGCCCGGAAACCTCGCGAAGATGGAAGATCTGATCCGGTCGCGCGCCGCCACCATTCTCGACGAGCTGCCGGTTGGCGAAACATTCGACTGGGTCGAAAGGGTGTCGATCGAACTCACGACCCAGATGCTGGCGACCCTGTTCGATTTCCCCTTCGAAGACCGACACAAGCTCACTTACTGGTCCGATGTCGCGACCACGCTACCGGCACCGGGCGAGATCGTCGAAACCATCGAGGAGCAGACCGCCGTCCTCATGGAGTGTCTCGAATATTTCGTTCGGCTCTGGAACGAGCGGGTCAACGAAGAACCGGCTTCGGATCTGATTTCGATGCTGGCGCATGGCGAATCGACGCGCCATATGACCCCGAAGGAATATCTGGGGAATGTCATCCTCCTGATCGTCGGCGGCAACGACACCACCCGGAACACCATGACGGGCAGCGTCCTCGCGCTGAACCGGAACCCCGATCAGTATCAAAAGCTCCGGGATCATCCCGAGCTCATCCCTTCGATGGTGTCGGAGACGATCCGCTGGCAGACGCCGCTGGCACATATGCGGCGTACCGCGACATGCGACACGGAACTCGGCGGCAAAAAAATCGCCAAGGGCGACAAGGTCGTGATGTGGTACGTATCAGGTAATCGCGACGATACCGTCATCGATCGTCCGAACGATTATATCATCGATCGCGAGCGACCGCGCCAGCACATGTCGTTCGGCTTCGGCATCCATCGCTGCGTCGGGAACCGCCTCGCCGAAATGCAGCTGCGTATCGTCTGGGAAGAAATATTGAAGCGTTACCCGACGATCGAAGTCGTGGGCGAGCCTACCCGGCCGGCCACGCCCTTCGTCAAAGGCTATCAAAGCCTTCCTGTCCGCATTCCGGCTTCAAAATCCCTTCCGGCCCGGCCGAGCCGTGCGAAGGCGCGGCCGCAAATCGAACGGCGCCCTCCCTATCGGCAACCTGCGAAGGTGCTGGCGGCTGCTACCCTCGTCTCCGCGGCTGGTGCCCTCCTCTTCAATCTGATGCCAACCGTGCTGGCATTGGCCGCGAGCCGGTTTGCGCTGAGCGATGACCAGGTCGGCGCCGTGGGATCGAGTTATCTCGGCGGGTTCGCCGTGGTTGCGACGACATCGAACCTGTGGATCGACCGCTTCAACTGGCGCCTTGTCGTCGCGATAGCATCCCTGCTGTCGGTCGTCGGCCTCGCCGGCAGCGCTTTCGCTACATCAATGCCGACCCTGCTGGCGTCGCTCGGTCTGGCCGGCGCATGCCTTGGAACGCTTTACACGGTCTGCATTGCCGTGGTCTCGGAAAACCACAAGCCCGACCAAGCCTTCGGCGTGAAGCTTACGGGCGAAGTGGCCCTGGCCATCGTCGGGCTTCTGGCGATATCGACATTTGCGCTGGCGCAGGGGGACTTTCACATGGCGATGCTGATGCTCGCCGGCCTCTCCGGTGCAGCGGCCTTCAGTGGTCTTATAGCCTTTCCGAAAGGGCGCGCGGTCGTCCCGCCAGAGAAGCGGTTTGCCATGACGCGGCGCGCGGGCGGCTCCATCCGGGCTCCCCGCAATGTGACCGCCTGGATCGGACTGTCGGCGCTCTTCATTTCCTTCTCTGGTCTGGCGGCCCTGTGGGCCTTCGTTTTTCAGCTCGCGCCGACCTTCGGCGTTGATGCCAATGCGGCCGAAAACGTTCTGACCACCGCCCTCGTCGTCAGCGGCGCGGCGGGTCTGACCGCTGCCCTCCTCGGCGACAAATTCGGGCGCGTGAAGCCTCTCGCGATCGGTATGCTGCTCGCCATCTGCGGTGTCGCCGCCTTCCATTGGGGCGGCAACTTCGGTCCCTATCTCGCCGGCGTCGTGCTGACAGGCGGCTTGTGGAATTTCCCGATGGCCTACCAGATGGGCATGATCGCGACATCCGATGAACGCGGCAATGTTGCCGTGCTGATGCCGGCCGCGCTTGCCGTCGGCGGCGCGCTGGGCCCGGTTCTGGCCGGGGCCCTTCTCGCGGGCGGCCATGGCTATGCGCCGCTCTACGGGCTCTTCGCCGGCGCTACGGCAATCGGTCTTGCCGCCTTCATCGTGATGGGGCGCCGGCTGGCCTCGGGCGCCTGAGTATCAGGCGGTACGTTCCTGGGACCCGATGCCGGGCGCTGAGAAGAACTGCCCGAAAACCGCCGCCCATGATCCGGCCTATTCGGATCGTTGCCGCTCGCGGCAGGGCTTCAGCCAACTTGAAAAGGATGACCGATGACACGCGTGAACTTTATCCAGCACGACGGCACTCTGCATCAGATCGACACCGAGGACGGCTACTCGCTGATGGAAGTCGCTATCAATAATAATATTTCCGGGATCGACGGCGATTGCGGCGGAGTATGCGCATGCGCGACGTGCCATGTTTACGTCGATGACGCCTGGAGGGCGATGCTCGGTGAACGCACCGAGACGGAAACCGACATGCTCGAATTGGCCGCCGATGTAACCGAACGCTCGCGGCTGGCGTGCCAGATCAAGATCGAAGCGGCGCTTGAGGGTCTCACCGTCCACCTGCCCGAAAGTCAGCACTGAAAAGGGCGACCCAAGTTCAGCTTTCGGCTGGCCATGGTCGCCTAGACCCCAATCGCCACCGAATGCCGCGCCTCGCGCGCCCTTCACCTGACCGCGATCTCTGCGGACCGGGCTGGTTCGCCCATTCAATGACACGCACTCCCTCCCGAACGAACAGGCGGCAACGTCGCCGCGTAGACATCTAATCGATATTTCCCCATTATTGTCGCATTCCAATCTTCAGCGGTGTAAGTCTGCAATGCGGTTATTGATCGTTCAGGCGCAGCCCGACGCCACTTCCTTTTCGGCGGTTGTTGAAGCGGCCTTCACTAAGGGCGCGGAAGCCGCGGGTCATGTGATCGAGGTTATCAACCTGATCAACGACGGTTTCTCGTCCGACTTCGCCCAGCCCGATCTCGACCGTTACCATGGCAAGGCGCCCGTTCCCGGCGACGTGCGCGACCAACAGGCACGTATCGACGCAGCCGATGCGCTGATCCTGGTCTTCCCGATTTACTGGTGGTCGTTCCCGGCTGTTCTCAAAGGCTGGATAGACCGCGTGTTCATCGCCGACTGGGCCTTCAAATTCCAAGGCGGCAAAGTAGTCGGAACGATGCGCGATATTCCCGTCCACCTATTGGGGCTCGGCGGCGGTAGCCATGAGGGCTATAGGAAACATGGCTACCACACGGCATTCGATACGCAGGTTGCCACCGGCATCTTCAGATTCTGCGGCATGCGGCGCGTTCACACACATCTTCTACTCGATGTGGAGAGTGGCCCCGAATATCGCAATGCCCATCTCGAGACGGCCGAGCGTCTCGGCCGGTCAATCGCCCCATGACTCCCCGCCGGGCTTGCCCCTTCGAATAATATCGGTAATTATCGGTTTTCTTGCCAGCTTGCGGAGGAGCGTCCACCGCGGCCCGACCGGCGAGACGGGAGGCCAATAAAATGGACGACGCTCGAAAGTTGACGGCTGGTCCGCTCAGGTCGCGGCAGGGATTCTATTTCGGCTGGCGCGTTGTCCTGGCGATGTTTCTTGTGACGACGATGACCTATGGCAACACGCTATATGGCTTCATCATCCTGACCGACCCTCTGGCCAAAGAGTTTGGCTGGTCATCCGCAGCGACTGGATCGCTCGTCTCGGCAATGTGGCTGACCGCGCCGCTGGCGTTGCTGATCGCACCGGCGATACACCGCTACGGTGCCTTCGCAATGCTCATCGGCGGGCTGCTGTTGCAAGCGGTGTGCTTGGCGCTGGTCGGACATATTGACAGTTTCGGGCAGCTTTATGTGCTGCGGATCGTCATGGGTGTGGGAAAGCTCGTCTCCGTCGTGTCGGTTCCGGTGATGGTAACGACCTGGTTTTCGCGCCGCTTCAGCACGGCAATGGCTCTTGCCTGGTGCGGCGGGTCTTTTGGCGGCTTCGTAATGGCCCCTGCGACCGAATGGTTGCTGTCTTTCATGACGTGGCGCGATGCGGCGCTGTCGCTTGGGGGCATTACGGCGCTGGCGGTGCTCGTCATCGCCCTGCTTTGCCGAGGCGCCCGCGATCCGGCGGCACTTGGGACGGGAATTGACGGAGATCCGCTGGTCCTTCCTCTCGACCCGGCTGGCGTCTCGGGAGAAAGCGGAGAAACCGCCACAGCGAAAGTCCCGATGTCGGAACTGCGATCGATCAATGTCTTCACGGCCGCCGTCATGGCCGTTGCTCTCATGTTGAGTGGAATCGGGGCCTTGTCGGCGATGAGCCAGGTGCCGCCCTTGATGGAGGCGGGCGGGATTTCCGCACAGCTCGCTGCCACTTTTCTTGGCGTGACGGCCGCCGCATCGGCCTTTGGCCAGGTCGCGGTCGGATGGCTTCTCGATCGCTGGAAGCTCGCCCGCTGCAATCTGCTCGTCGGCGTTCTGCTCGCCGCGGGCCTCGCGGCGCTCATTCTCCTCCAACACGATCACAGCGTGGCTGCCGCCGCCTTCGGCGCGATTGCCGTCGGTGTTGGCATCGGCGCAAATGAAATGCTCTGGATCACGCTCACCAAGCGGCAGTTCGGCTCGCGGCTCTTCGCTTACACCTACGGCGGCTGGAGCTTCGCTCTCGCGATAGGCTACGCGCTCGGCGGCCCGGTCGGCGGCTGGGCATTCGATCACCTCCCGCTTGTATCGTTCCCGCTGCTAGTCATGGCCCTCTATCTGCCCGCCCTGACGGTCGCCGTCTGGCGGCCGGGCAAACGCGAGCTTGCATGAGAAGGGGAGCGCGGTTTCTCTGCCCCACAGGCCTGTAAGGGGGGCGTGCCAAAGCGCCCATCGTTCCACCTTCCTCAAGCCATGAGGCTATAATCCGATGAAACCCATTCTCCTCATTGGCGGCTACGGCGACACTGGCCGAAAGACCGCACAGCAGCTTCGCTTGCGCCATCCGGACGTGCCGCTCGCGATCGCCGGCCGCAACCTTGCGGCCGCACAGACCTTTGCCGACGAACTGGGAAATGCGGTCGCCTATACTGCCAATATCAGCGGAAACCTTCCCGACCTTGGCCTGCCGCATGGCGAGTTCAGCGCGATGGGCGTCTTCCTGATGGACTCGACCGGTGACGCGCTGCGTTTCGCGGGCGACAAGGGTATTCCCTACATCGCCGTCACGGGCGGCGCGTTCGAGATGGGTCTGCAATTCGCTTTGGGAATGCATGCCATGGATCGCTGCTCGGTCACGATCGCCTCCAACTGGTTCTGCGGCGGCGCGCTGATGACAATCCTCGCGCTGTGCCGCGAGCTTACGCGTGTCGAAGCGGTCACCGCCGGTATCGTCATAGACCGCAACGCAAGCGAGGCGGGACCCGCGACACGCGCCGATTTCGAACGCATCCTCGGCACCTGCACCAGCATGCCGTTGCGTTCAAAGGGCGTCTATAAATGGATCGTCGGCGACGCCGGCAAGGTGGATTATACCGGCACCGGCGAGCGCAAGCTCGAAGGCACCCCGGCGGTGTCGGTCGACGCGGTCACGATCGGCGCGGTGACCGGCGCGCGCGATGTCTCGGTCTTCGAAACCTGGGGCAATTCGCTATCGTGGATCGAAGAGCGCGATCCGTCCGACGAGATCGTTATCGAGGCTCGCGGGACCGACCAGGACGGAAACTATGTCGTCCTTCGGCAGGAAGTGGTCGCATCCCGCGTATCTGCGCCCATCACGGCCATCACCATCGCGATGCTACTCGACAGGGGGGCGGGACTGTCGTCGGGCGTTCCGCTCGCTCCTGGCATCTATACCGCTGAACGCGCGCTCGATCCCGGCGAGGCAGTGGCATGGATGAAAGAGGTCGGCGTCCGGTTCTCCCCGGTCTCGGTGCGCTCCGTCTGACTTGCGGCGGCCATAAGGCCTCTCGGCGTCAGAGAGCCCGTGAAAAAAAGGCCGAGCGATGGGAGCTGGAAGCAAATCGGTGCAAATCGGAGCGAACCCCCGCGTATGTGGTGGCCCCCGCACCTTGAGGCTGGTCTTGAGCACCGTCGTCTTTGTCGAGAATCTTGAGCGAGTGGACCTATAATCGATTTTTATTGAGTTTGTTTTGCATTTTTGCTATCGTCGGTCAAAGGCGCGATCGGGAGAGAGGCAAATGGTCAATTTGGTGAAGCTGGATGGCGCGGTGGCATCGATCGACGACGTGATTCCCGTCGTCGACCGCGATGGCGGGGTCATCATCGAGAATTTCCTGACACCCGAGCAGCTTTGCGGAATGCGGAACGATCTCCTCCCGCTGATCGAGGAGCAGTCGACCGGCCGCGATGTCTTCTTCGGGATGAACACGCGCCGGCTCTCCGCACTTTTCGCAAAGACACGATATAGCGCCGACGTGGTCACGCATCCCCTGTACCTGCCGGCCGCAAGGCACTTCGTATGCGTGCCCCAGCACCGCTGGTCGGGAGAAAGCTTCATGGAGGTGACCTGCGATATTCAGGTCGGCGTGAGCCAGGCGATCCAGATCGGGCCCGGCGAGGGCGGACAGGCGCTGCACCGCGACGACGGCGCCTTCTTCTGGAGCCGCAAATTCGGTCGCGAGGCGCGTCTGCAGGTCATGATCGCTCTCAGCGACTTCACCGCGGAGAATGGCGGGACGATGGTTATTCCCGGGAGCCACCGCTGGGATGACGAACGCAAGCCTCAAATCGACGAGGCCATTCCAACCGAAATGAAAGCGGGCTCCGCGCTTCTGTTCCTCGGCGGCGTCTATCACGGCGGCGGGACCAACCGGACCGAAAGCGAATGGCGTACCGGGGTGACCTTCGCGCTCGACGCCTCCTTCGTGCGGCAGGAGGAAAATCATTATCTGGCGCTGCCGCCCGAGCTGGTCGCAAGCTACCCCGAAGAGGTCCAGCGCTTGCTCGGCTGGTCGATGTCGGGTCGCGCGCTCGGATGGATCGAGGTCGATGGCGAGCTTTCGGATCCCAATTTCTTGCTCAAGCCCCTCGAGAAAAGCCGGGCTCTCGCAAGCTAAATCACCCCGCGACCCCGGTCTGCCAATAAAGGGGCCGGCGACTATAAGCCGCCGGCCCCCTATCGAACTGCGTCGCGCTGCGAGACGGATCAGTCGATCGTTGTGCCGCCATCGATGACGATCGTCTCGCCATGGATGAACGCCGCATCGTCCGTGGCCAGAAATGCAGCCATCGCGCCGATCTCGCCGGGAAGCCCGATGCGACCGATCGGAATCCTGTTGTTCACATAGGCGGCAGCGGCCTCATTGCCCCAGATATATTCGGTCATGTCGGTCTTGATGAGGCCCGGAGCGATCCCGCAAACGCGAATATTCTGCTGTCCCCATTCGAGGGCAAGCACCTTGGTCAAACCGACAAGACCGTGCTTCGAGGCGACGTAGGAACTCGCTTCCTTGATCGCCTTGAAGCCCGCGACCGAAGAAACATTGATGATGACCCCGCCCTTGTCGCGGGACAGGAAGTGCCGCGCCGCTTGCTGGGCGAGACGAAAGGGCACCTCGAGATTGACGTGGAGCACACGCCGCCAATCTTCCAGCGCATGATCGATCGCGGGGCCATCGCAATCGATGCCCGCATTGTTCACCAGGACATCGATGCCGCCGAAGATCGAAACCGCGCGGTCGACAAGGCCGTTCACCGCATCCTCATCGGTCAACGGCGCGCCGAGACCCGCGGCTTTCACTCCGGTCGCAGATGCGAGCTCCGCCGCCGCAGCCTCGGCCGCGGCCTGATCGCGCCCAGTCAGGATGAGGTTGGCACCAAGCGCCGCCATTTTTTCGGCTATTCCGAGTCCGATCCCGCGCGTACCGCCCGTGACCAATATCGTCTTGCCTTCAAGCTGACTCATCCCGCTTCCTTTCGTGTAAGCGCCCGCGGTCTATGTCGGCGGGGCGATGGAGATTGCTGACAGCCAGCAACCCGGAATCGATCGGGGCCTGCCCTCTGGTCTCGGGACGCGGGCATCTATTTTTTCTCGCGCGCCTTGCCGCGCAAAGCCAACCGAATGATCGAGAACAAGACTGCCGGTTTCATCAACGAACGGAGAGCAGCCACGACGTCCTTGCTGTCGAGCTTCGCCGTGGCATCATAGACGCCGACGCGGCACATCACGACGGGCTCCCCGTCGCGAACGACGATTTCGGTGACCGCGAGATCGAGCTTCAAAGACGGGGCGCTGATCTTCATGATGTCAGTCGATCGGCTGCAGCAGATATTGCCTGACGCGCTCGGCATCCGGATCGATGTAGTCAGGGCCGAGGATCTGGCCGATCGCGAGCAAGCCGGCGAGGCTCCCGGACATCAGACCCTCGCCGTTGAAGCCGACGCACGCGGTAATATTGGGCATGTCGTCGAGCGTCCGGATGACGGGGGCGAAATTCTCGGTCATGTCGATCGGCCCGGCCCAGGCCGCTTCGATCTTCACGCCTTCGAGTTGCGGCCAGCGCCGTAACATCTCGTCATAGAGCCGCTGGAATTCCACCGTCTTGGTGTCGGCATCATGGTCGACCGTCGACGGGGTGAAGAAACCGGTCGTCAATTCGCCGCCGCCGATCAGCAGATGCCCTTTGTAGATCCGCGAATAATAGAAGACGAAACCCGAGTCCTCGACGAATTTGTAGGTTCCGAACCCGAGCGATGCGAGACGCGCCTCGTCGAGCGCTTCGGTCGCGATCACATAGGTGTGGCGCGGGTTGACGAGATCGGCAGCCTTCGGGAGGTGATGGGTGTAGGCGTTGGTCGCCAACACCGCCTTGCGCGCGGTGATCGTCGCACCCTCGGCGGTGCGAAGGACCACGCCTTCGCCCGAATCCGAGAAATCGGCCACGCGTGTCCCCTCATGAACCGCAACGCCCATGTCGCGTAGTTGTTGGCCGAAGCCGCGTGCCAGCTTGAAGGGTTGCACGGCGCGCCAAGCTGTCCGAACGATCGCTCCTAGCGGACGATAAGGTAGCGACATTTCCTTTTCGACGGCTTCTTTGTCGAGCAACAGGTGCGGCGTGCCACGGGCCTTCAGCACCTCGGACTCGCGCTGCATGGCTTCCCACGCCGCTTGATCGAGCGCCTGCATCATCAAGGGCTCGTCACGATACTCGCAATCGATTCCGCCCTCGGCGATGCGCCGTTCCAGCTCTTCGCGCTGTCCCAGATACCATTGGACCGCGAAGCGATCCTCCTCGAGATCGGGTAGATCGAGGATTCCGGCCCGCAGTTCGCGGACGCCGGGCGCTACCGCACCGAAGTTACGTCCGCTCGGGCCAAAACCGATATATTCCGATTCTAGAACAGCAACAGAGAGATCGGGGCGCGCCTGCTTCACGTAATAGGCACAGGACATACCGGCGAATCCTCCGCCGATCACGGCCAGATCGACGTCGATATCGTGCTGGCCGAGACGATTGGCCGGCTCCACAGCTTCAGGACACCAGAAGCTGGTTCGCCAAGGAAAATCGAGGTTCTCTTCCGCCATTGTCACCAACTCCCGGACAATGCCCCATCCTCTCAAGACCTGCCTCCGACAGATTTTGTCGCGACTTGCCCTTGCGGGGCGAGCGGCGACCCTTGCGCCGACCATGACCGAAAACAATAATCGTTATTTATCGAGAATCAAGGGGATTGTCTTATCCGGATTGCGCGCCTGCATCACCGCATCAATCCTCCCGACAACGCGCGAGACGCGAGGCAGGGCTTGGCTCCGCCGGGCTCCTTTCCAGCCCGTCGTTACAATTGGGCCCCGCTCTTCCTTGCCAGCGCTTCCCGCATCGCCGCCGACGATGGCGATGCGGACCGAAGCCGGCGCCGTCCGGCAAGATCAGCCCGGATCTTGCATCAAGGACACGGACGGCGCAGCTGCGCCGCCACATCTTTGGCGAACCGCGGTCAGGTCGGCCCGAACGCAATTCTTGTCAGAGGCCGAGAAAGTCGGCGAGTTCCTCGTAATCATGCTGCCAAAGGCTTCCGCCGATGGGGTCGCGCTGGTGAAAAGACCGGAAACCGAGGGCCTGCTGAAGCCGCTTCGGCATCGTGCGTACGAGGTCGAGCGGAACCGTGAAGGGATAGGCTTCCTCCGGGACGAGGAAGCCCGCATTAAAAGCGGTGGCGATAACGCGCCGCCGGACATCCTTGGTCCGGTTCGCACCGCCGCCGTGCACTACCTTGCCCGAGTAAAAAAAGATGGAGCCAGCCTTCAGCTCGACCGGGACCGTCATGCTGTCGTCATATTCGCGATCGGCGGCCCACTCATGGCTTCGAGGAATGACGCGCGTCGCGCCGCATGCTTCGTCGGTATCGACCAGAGCCAGAAGGGTATTGCAGGTCACCTCGGGGGCCGATGGGCCCGATTCCCGAAAAACGGGGTAGTTGCCGACATCGCGGTGCAGCATCTGCGCCTTCTCTCCCGGCATGATCTCGATCGCTTGGGTCGCCTGGACCCAGAAGCTGTCGCTCACCCCTTTGAACATCGCAGCCATATAATCATGGAGTTCGGGGCGCGAGAGGAAGCGCTCGCGATAGGTCTGGCTCAGCACGACCACATTCGTGAGCCGCTTTGTCAATGCGCCCCAGAACTCTTTCATTAGCTCGTCGCCGCCCTGCGATCCGGTGTGGTAATTGTAGAGATAGGGGTCGAGCTCCTCGTTGACCCGCTTGACCTCCTCGCTGGACAGTACGTCCTCCAGAATAATGCCGCCCTCGCTCCGGATGATCTCCATCACGTCTTTGACGGGAGTCCCGAAAGGAGCCGTGACGAAATCGGATTTCTTCGTAAAAGGCGTTGCGACGTTCATTCGGGCTCTCCCCTCTCAAAGATGGCCAAGCCGCCGCCGACGCCTGCTGGCCTCGAAGGCATCGCTCACGCGGCCCTGAAAGCTGCGATATGGTCGATAATCGCAGCATTAAACCGATTTTCATCGGATTTAAATGCAAAAGAACGCCCGAGTCAATCGAATCTTCTCAATTGAAGGTGCATTGCAATCGATATATATTCGAAAATGACGCGCCAAGATGCGGCGACTCTCAGAGTCAACATGGCAGGTCGGGTACGGCGCACGCAGGGGAAACAAAGTGGCGGGACGGGTGCCGGGGGAAAATGACGCATCACCGAGGCCAATGCAGATTGCTGCAAGCATTATCCTCGGCTCGCTGGCAATCCTCATTTTCGGCATCCAGCCGGTTCTCTATGCCGCCTTCGTTGGAGAAGGCCTGATCGAGCCGGACGGCCTCGGCCTGCTCTCAGCCGCGGAAGTCGTCGCGATTGCGATCGGAAGCAGTCTCGCGATTCCCGCGCTCAAACATGCCTCTGTGAGGACAATCGCCGGCTCGGCGATTCTGCTGATCACGGCCGCCAACTATCTGCAGGCTTATTATGGCACTGCGGATATGCTCTTTGCCTTCCGGATACTGGCCGGGCTTGGCAGCGGCTTCCTGGTCGGCATTGCGGGAATGACGATCGCAGGAACCAAGAGGGTCGGACAATGGGCTGCGGGCTATCTTCTCGCCCAGGCGACGAGCCAGTTCCTGCATCTGCAATGGTTTGCTCTCTTTTGGCCGGCGCCGACGGGCACCGACCTCTTGCTGTCGCTCGCGATTGCCAGCGCAGCGATGCTTGCCGGACTTCCCTTTCTGCCGCGCCGCCTCGGCGCAATCACGGCCAGCGAGACCGGAATGGCAGAAGGGCACAGGATACCCGATGCCATGGGTATCCGATGGCTCGCGGTAATGTTTCTGTTCGTTGGCGGCGTGCTCACGATCTGGGCGTATGCCGGCGTCTGGCTTGAAAGTGAAGATGTCAGCGCAGCGGCGGCTGCGACGATCCTGTCGTCGAGTCTCGCTGGCCAGGCGATCGGCGCGTTCGCAGCCTGCCTGATTCCCAACAGCAGGCATGACCGGCGCAGATTGATGGCCTCGACCCTCCTGCTTCTCCTCTCCGCAGGCGCCTGGTTCGCACAGCCTTCGTCCGCCGTGGCTGCCGCCGGATTCGGGATCTGGTGGCTGTCATCTGTACCGATTCTTTCCAGCATCCTGAGCGAGGTCGATCCGCGCCGGGCCGCCCTTCCCTTTGCGCCAGCAGCACAGCTCGCCGGCATCGCGATCATTCCTACGGCCGCCGGCCTCGTTTTCGCCGCGCACAATGTGGAACTGGTGCTTGTGTCGGGATGCGCCGCGATCGCGCTCAGCTTGCTGCTCGGCTTCGCGCAGCATCCGCGAAAGATCATCAACTCGCTGCTGAAGAGGCGGCGCGGCGCGAGCACGCAAGAATGATGACCGCAGGACATCGCCGCGCACGAAGCGCGAGGCAGGATCGACTTAATCGATTTTAATTGAGCAATAGGTTGTGCGCTGATACGCATGACCAGTCATTCGGCCGCACTGAAAGCCGCAAAAACGCCTCTCGATGCGCTAGGCGGCTTACCCCCCCCCCGAGACGCCGCGCCGCTTGCAGGAGACGATGAATGAGCAAAATCTCGAAGATCGAAAAGCTTCCTCGCCAGCCCGGAAAGGCCACGGGCGTTGCGAACGCCTTTGCATTCCTGACCGCCGATCATGAAGCAGGAATGCGTGCGGGCATTTCCGAAATCGCTCCGGGCGAGGTCGATTTCGAACTCCCGTTCGATGAAGGCATTTTCGTGGTCGAAGGCGAACTCGAGATCGACGGCGATGGCGCGACGCACGTCATAGCCGTGGGCGAGTTCCTGTGGATGCCGGGGGGCCGCAGGATCGTCTATCGCGCCAAGACGCCGACACGCTTTCTTTACATGATCCCGACTCATGGCTGAGCTGCAGGACATGCGGGGTCATGGTCGCCCGATGCCTCTCGGCGACGGCCGCAGGCTGGACGAATTCAGCGTCCTCAAACTCGCGAAGGCCGAAACGCCCCCGGCCTGAAGACGGATAATGGAAACCGGTACAAACTGGCGTGCGAACCGACGCCGCCTTCGCGGGCGCCGGTTGGTCAGCAATATCGTCCCCGTCAGGCCGCCTTGGCTGACAATAGCTGCATGAGCACAGGATGGGGTTCAAGCGACCCCATTCGTGCCTTCAGCGCCTCGAAAGCGAGATCGGTTGCCGCCAGTGTCTCATCTATTACCGCTTCATCATGCGCATAAGAGATGAACTGGTTGTGATAAGGGTGAATGTAGCTGCCGCGCTTCAGACATTCGACGGTCCAGGCATAGCCGATACGGAAGTCGGGATCGTCGTCGAAGAGCATCTGGGGCATCACCGACGGCCCCGTCTGGCGGAGGGAAAGGCCGTGCGCGGCGGCCTGGGCTTCTAACCCCGCTCGCAGACGATCACCCGATGCGCGCGTCCGCTCGAGATAGTCAGTCGTCCGGATGTGCTTCAGCGTTTCGATGGCAGCCGCCATCGGCGTCGCGGAAAACCAGAAGGAACCCGTGACGAATATCTCTTTAGCCGCGTCGCGCGCCTTGTCGGACCCGAGAAGCGCCGAAATAGGATAGCCGTTTGCGATGCATTTGCCGAAGCAGGCGAGATCGGGCAGGACACCGAGCGGTTCCCAACTGCACCCGCGCGCAAGCCGGAAGCCTGCCCGAACATCGTCGACAATGAGAAGCGCGTCATTTTCGTCGCAGAGCCGGCGCGCTGTCTGCGCATATTCGAGGCTCGGCTCGTAATTGTCGACGAAGACCTCGTGACGGATCGGCGTGGCGAAGACGCCCGCGATCTGGCCGTCATATTGGCGAAAGGCATCTTCGAGGCTCTGGGGGTCGTTATAGTTATAATAGACGATCGCGGCGCGATCTTCCGGAATGATCCCTGCCGGGCGCGGCGTGCACCAGGGCGCTGCACCATGATAGGTGCCCGTCGCATAGAGGATGACCTTGCGGCCGCGATGAGCGCGCGACAGCGTCATGGCCATCGTCGTCGCGTCGGTACCGTTCTTGCAGAACATCGCCCAGTCGGCGTGCTGAACCTGCGCCACGAATGCCTCGGCGAGATCGATCATGATTTCGCTGGGACCGGTCATGGTATCGCCGAGTTCCTGCTGCCGGCGCGCAGCGTCCTCGATGGGCGCGTAGCCATGTCCGAAGAGGTTGGGGCCATAGGCGCATACATAGTCGATGTAGCCGTTTCCGTCGGCGTCCCAGAGCCGCGCGCCCTGTGCGCGATGGAAGAATTGAGGAAATTCTTCGGGGAGAAGCCGGGTCGACTCATGACCGTACATCCCGTTGGGGATGACTTTCTCGGCGCGCTCTTTCAATTCCCGTGCCCGCTTATTGGTCCACATGCCTCAGCTCCCATTTTTCCGATATTAATCGGTTTATGCGTCATGCCTGAGATCGGAGTCAATATATGATTGAGGCGCAGGAGCTCGGGCAACGCTGTGACGAGTCTTGGGCCCCACGGACCGGACGGGGGCAGCGACAGGAGCGAACCCGTTCCACCCCGCACCGTCCGGCATACATACGCATGGGAATGAGCCGAGCGCGCGCGCTTAGCGACCGACGGGCGCGGCCATGGCCCCGAGGTTTGCCTTGGTCCACTTGGACCGATCGATGACATAGGCACGGATTGCCTCGACATCGGCGGGTCCCATAACCGTCGCAAAGCTGACCATGCCGCGATCCTTGAGCGCGCCGTCGAGAATCACCGATTTCCAGGCGTCAGCGTTGGCGAGCGTGCCCGAGACGCGCAGGTCGGGCGTGAAGCCGTTGCCGATTGCGCTGTCGCCATGACAGACTTGGCAGTAGCGCGCAAAATGCGCCTTGCCGGCGGCGACTTGCGCCGGAGTGCCAAACTGGGGCGGCGGATTCCACGCCAGCGCGTCGGCAGCGGGCAGCGCTGGCAGCCGGACGGTGCCGCCGACCTTGAGCACGACAAGGCGCGGAATGTTGGGTGTCTTTCGCGTAACGCCGCCCGCTATTCCGGCGGCAAGCGGAAAAACACCCCCTTTGCTTGTCATGAAGGCGACATATTGCACCCCGCCGACGCGAAAGGTCGACGGCGCATCGATGATCCCCGACTGCATGTCGAGGTCGAGCAGCTGCTTGCCGGTGTCGGCGGCATAGGCGCGGAAGCGCCCCGTGCTCGTTCCCTGGAAGACGAGATTGCCGGCGGTGGTCATCGTGCCGCCATTCCATGCCGCGGGATAATCGACGCCCCAGGCGACCTTGCCGGTGCGCGGGTCGAAGGCGACGAGGCGGCCCTTCGCTGCAGCGAACGCGGCCTTGAACACCGCCTTGTCGTCAGGGAGAACGCCGCCGGTCATCGAGCTTCCGATATTGAATCCAAGCAGCTGACGTCGATCGAGCTCGTTCATATCCTGAAGATAACCCTGCGGCACTTGCTGTGCTGGGATGTAAACAAGCCCGGTATTCGGGTTGTAGCTCATTGGATGCCAATTGTGCGCACCCATCGCCCCCGGGATGGCGATGAAGGGCTTGCCGGTCTTGTAGTAGCGCGCGTCGGGATTTTCGATCGGCCGGCCGGTGGTCATGTCATAGCCGGTCGCCCAGTTGATCCCGTCGACGAATGGCTTGGCGTCGATCAGCTTGCCGGTCCTGCGGTCGATGGTGAAGAAGAAGCCGTTCTTCGGCGCATGATACAGCACTTTGGTCGGTGTGCCGTTCACAGCCTGCTCGGCAAGGATGATCGGCTGGGTTGCGGTATAGTCCCAGCTCTCGCCGGGCGTTTCCTGATAATGCCATTTATATTTGCCGGTCGACGCATCGAGCGCGACGACCGAGGAAAGGAACCAGTTGTCGCCCTCGCCATTCGAGCGGAGCCCGTGGTTCCACGGGTTGCCGTTCCCGACGCCGAGATAGATCTGATCGAGATCCTTGTCATAGACGATCGCGTCCCACACCGTACCGCCACCGCCCGACGTCTTCCATTCGCCCTGGTCGGACCAGGTCGCATTGCCTTTCGACGCGAAGATGTCGTCGCTCGCGGCGCCGTCCTTCTTCTTTTCGGGATTCGGCGCGGTGTAGAAGCGCCAGCGTTCCTTGCCGGTATCGGCATCATAGGCGGTGACATAGCCGCGCACCCCGAATTCGGCGCCGCCGTTGCCGATCAGCACCATGTCCTTCACGACGCGCGGGGCGCCGGTGATCGTATAGGGTTTCTCCGGATCGACGGTCATCGTCGACCAGATTTCCTTGCCGGTCTTCTTGTCGAGCGCGATTAATCGCCCGTCGAATGCGCCAACGAACAGCTTGTCGCCCCATACCGCGACGCCGCGGTTGACGACGTCGCAGCATCCCTTGACGGCATGCTCGCCGGAAACCTCCGGCTCAAAGCTCCACAGCTTCTTGCCGGTCGCGGCGTCCCACGCATCGACCTTCGACCAGGCATGGCTGACATAGAGCACCCCGTCGACGACGACGGGAGTCGCTTCCTGCCCACGCGCATCCTCGAGATCGGCGAACCAGGCTATGCCAAGCTCGCCCACATTCTTGTCGTTGATGTCGGTGAGCGGGCTGAAGCGCTGTTCGTCATAGCTGTATCCGATGCCAGCCCAGTTATCGCCATTGCCGCCGGTCTTGAGCAGCGCTTCGCTCGCCTTCTCGGCATCGTCGAGTGAGCTGAAGCCAGAGATACCGTCGCTCTTCGACGCATTGCACGCCGCCAATGCCAGTACCGCACAGCCCAGCATCGCGATCGAACCCAATCGCAAGTTCATTCGCTTCTCCCATTGATTCTGCCGCTGCATTTCTGCCGGCCCCTCGTCCTCGATCACCAGAAAAGCCTGGCAACCCCATTGTGGGGCAGGAACAGGCCGCCGATACCTCGCCATTCAAATTAGATAAAAATCCAACTAGACGCAAGTCAGATACCGCGAACATAGCGCCGTGAAGAGGTGAATTTAGCAGCATTATCCCTCATATTGTTAGGATTTCTGGCTGTTTCGATGCGAAACACATCCACTCGCTTGACGCCAAAAATTTCGCTAGGCACAAGGATAAAAGCTGATATTAATCGATAAAAGACATTCAAGGAGAGCGGTTGTGGATCTACGGAGCAGTCTGATCACCAGCGGCATGCTGGCGTTGGTCGTAACCGGCATCGGCCTGGGGTGGCGGTTCTGGCGTCAAGGCAACATACTACTCGGCGCCGAATGGATGATCCTCGGTTTCTCTGCCTTCAATTTCGCGCTTTGGAACAGCTTCGGCGTCCAGCTTTCCTACGAAATTTCGATGGTCTGCGACGCCTTTTCGCGAAGCATCGGCATTCCCGTTATCGCGACGCTTGGTCTTGCAAAGCTGACGCACGGTTTCGACGTGTCGAAGGCCACGAAATGGCTTCTGCTGGTTGGAGGGTTTCCGCTTGCTTACGGCCTCCTCGCCTATCCGCCGATCCAGCCCGCTCTGCCCTATGCCTTCTTCGCTTGCGGCCTCGTCGCAACTATTTTCCTGGTCTATTTCGCAATCCGCCTGGCGCAGGTGGGCGAGTATGGTCATGCGATCGCTGTCATGATGACCAATATCCTCTTCGTGATCACGGCGCTGCTCGAGGGGATCATTGCCATCCCGGGAGAGGAGACCAACCTCGTCCTGAATTTCTTCTTTCTGGCCGGCTGGATCTGGGCGCTTGGCTTCGCCGAGATCTATTTCGCCTATCAGGCGCTGGCCCGGCATCTGGCGCCACCGTCATCGGCAGCCGCCCCCCTCCGATAGACGGCCATCGTAATCGCAATCTTGCAGCCAGCGCCGTCCGTTATCCGGCGCTCGATCAGGCAGGCTGCCCGCCCCCTTCGCGCTCGTCACGCATGCGCGCCCTGTTCATCGCAGCGCCCGCAACGATCGCGAGCAGCGCAGCAGCCATCGTTAGCGCTCCGTCAAAAATCGTCAGACCGATATAGCCGCCCGCTCCTATCACCGTACCTGCGACAAGACTGACAGCGACAGCCCCGGCGCTTGCCGCCGCGGGTCCAGCCACGAACAGGCGGTCGGTTGCATCGACGCGTTTGAGCACGGCCCAATAGGATGGAACCAGCAAACCGAAGGCCGAAGCGAAGAGAATGTTCGAAGCGACGAACGGAACGATGCCGGGAAAGGTCAGAAGGAAGAAGGAGAGGTTCACGATCGCGGTGCCCGCAACGATGATGGCTAGCGCATGGACGCGGTCACCGATCCAGGCGACGACCGCCGAATTGACGATGCTGGCGAGCGCGCAAAGACTGAGCGTCGCTGCAATCGCCTCGGCCGCGAGACCGTGACCGACACCAATGCGCTCCACAAAGGCCCAATATCCTTGGATTCCGCCGATTACGAGCGCGATTGCAAGCAGCGTCAGCATGGCAGGCAGCGCAGCACGGGTAAGAAGACGCCCGCGCGGCGTGCTGTAGTCCGAAGCCGGCGCGGGAGGCGCAACACCGCCGCGGGGATGCCGCCGGATCGCGATGGCACCGCTTGCAATCATCAGCGCCAGGCCGAGCAATATGCCGCTTACGCCCCAATAGGGTATAAGCACGACCGAAATGCCGATGTTGGCGACTGCGGCGAGAATGCTTTGCATGGTCACGCCGGTAGCATAGGATCGATTAGGAAAGCGCGTTTCGCCAAGGGCGGCGAACGAGGTCGGCAGGAGCGCACCGAGAAAGAGGCCGAGAGCTGCGAACAGGATGAGCAGTGCCGCAATCGTCGTAGCGCCGGTTCCCAGGACCAGCGCAGCCACCGCGCCCGCGATCGCCAAATAGTTGGTAACGCGCCAGTCGAAACGCGGAACCCAATAGGGTGCCGAAAGTCCGGTTATCATGGTCGCCGCGATAAAGGCTGCGTTGAATTGGCCCAGCGCGCCGTCGGACAGGCCATAGCGATCCGCGAGCGCACCAAGAAGAAGCGGCATGACATTCGAAAGAAGGTTTCCGAGCGCGGACACATAGGCGGCGGCAAGCACCCCTTTCTCGAACCGGCTTCGCGCCTTCTCCAACGCCGTCATCGGGGTCTCCGCCTGATCTTGCTCAATCCGGGCTGAGAACCGGCAAGTGCATGCGATAAAAGCTGACACTTATCCGATAAAAGTCAAGACGCGAACGCAGCTGGGATCGGCGCGGACACCTGCCGCCACCTACGAAGCGCGCATATCTCTAAACACTGGGCGAGCGCAGCGCAGCAGAAAAGCAATCCCATGATCCGTATATTAGACGATATGTATCGCTTTAGTCGGGACACTATAAAGACAGCCCCTTCAGAGCCATGGCGCCCGACACGATCTGGCGTTTGACCTGATAATCGCGACAGACGAAGGCGCGGGCACCACTGCCTTTTCCTCGCGCTGCTGAAGAAGGGAGACGGCGCTCAATCTCGCACCGCGAGCCGAAACTAGAAGGCAATCGCAGCGGCTTCCTCGACCGAGAGCACGGTATCGCGTGCGGTAAGATATTCGGGGAGATAGGTTCGCATGTGACCCAGACGCGCGCGCCTGGCGAAAATCTCCTGATCGTCGGGCAAATGCCCGAACCGATGATCATAAAGGGCCCAGATTGCGTCGTTCATAATGATCGTTTCGGTAATGCGATCGACCAGTTCCGGCACCTTGGGCAGTATGAAAAACCGATTGAGCTCGACGATCGCGCCGCGCGCCAGCTGACGATTAGTATCTATGTCCCGCGTGCGGATCGCCCAGGTCGCGGCGGCACCGAGAAGGATTTTTCGAGCCGCGACATTATTATTGAACAGGTCCCGAGAGAGAGCATAGCGAAATTCGACCAGCGCCTGCCAGTCATCGAACTGCTTCCCTTCGATGCTTTCCAGCCCGCCCAGGAACAGTTTGAAATAACGCTCGGCGAGAGCCATGAACACATGGTTGCCGTCAGGGAAAAAGTGATAGATCGAAGGCGGCGGCATATCGGCCTCTTCGGCAATCGTGTAGATACTGACATCATGCGGGTCGCGGTCCTGCAGCAAGCGCTCCGCGGCATCAAGAATGGCTTCGAACCGCTCGCGGCTGCGCTGCTGGCGCGGGCGCCGGATTTGCGCTTCGCGCGTTTCCATAATCTCTCCGGTCATCTAGCGACTATGTTCGCTCGTCGCGGGATTGACAAGGTCGACGGCCGTCAAACCCCGCTGACGTCATGCGCATCCGCTCCAGCCGATACGGTGCGTTCAAGCCCAATCCTCCCGCTGCGCTTGCAGCCCGATCCGCTCCATTCGCCCGCCAAGCTCATCCCGACCCGCAATCACGCTCGCCGAGCATTCTGGACCGCACCGCGGCAGGAATTTCCTGCGATTTCTCCGTGGCAAGATCGACATGGACATAAGCGAGCGTGACGGAGGCGCAGCATTCCTCGCTTCCCTTGAGACGGAACTCGATCTCGAATATTGCGCTCGACCGACCGACGCGTTCGACACGCAGCCAGCCTTCGACTTCATCGTCGAACCGGAGACCGCGCTTGTAATGGACGGTGGCCTGCACGACCTGCATCTCGAATGCGTGAGGACCCGATACCGGCACATCGATTGCGCGCATGAACTCGGTCAATACATTGTCGGCATATTCAAGATAGCGCGAATTGAAGACGACAAGCTGACCATCGATTTCGGCGAACCGTACCCGAAAGCTCGTGTAGTGGCGAAATCCCGTTGTCATGCCTGCCCCCCTCTCGCTCGGTGCGATGAAGGCCCGAACAGCCTGCATCATAATATGAATATTTATCGATAATCAAGCTACCGTCGTCCGGTCAATGGCCGTTCCCGACGGGACAGAAAGCCCATTCACTCCTTCTAAATGCATATTTTTATGGTAGTTAATGTTTTCAGGGTCAGCATTCAGCATATCCATCGGCATTTCCGCAGCAGACACTATAACGATTATTATCGGCATAGGCCTCGCTATGTCTCCTGCATTTTTGGCTCAAAGAGCGGCTATTTTCGCGGGATTCACAGGGTTTCAAGGGGAAAGCGAAGAGCTTTGGCGCGCGCCGCAAACCCGCCCCGCCAATCCGGACAAGGGGCCGGGCATTCGAAGCGCCTGCTAGGCACGCAGCGAGCAGCGCGTATCCGAGAGGGCCAAGCACGCCGCTCCGAGGTTGCTCCGTTTTTGAGACTCATCTAGACCCGGAAGCGGGCTGACAGAACAGGGATTTTGGGATGGCAAGTATCAAGGCGACCGAGAAGCCGGCGGCTTCCCGAAAACGGGGTGCCAGCCCACGTGCGCCCTCGCGGGGGCGCGGGGTTCGCCGCTACGCCGCCCTCCTTGACGCTACCGCCGATCTTCTCAAGGAAGAAGCGCCAGACGCGATCGGCCTGTATCAGATCGCGGAGCGGGCGGGCGTGCCCCCTGCCTCTGTCTACCATTTCTTCCCCACCAAAGAGGCTGCCTATGTCGCGCTCGCATCCCGCTGCAACGAGGAGTTGCTGAGCGTTCACCGGACCCCCATCGAGGCCCGGCTGATTGAAAACTGGCAGGATCTCTACCGCATCGATGTTCGCCGCGCGATGGAGTTTTACAACAGCAATCCGCCCTATCTCAAGATAATCTATGGTGGATATGGCGGTGTTGACGCGCATAATGTCGACAAGGTTCTCGCCCTGTCCTTCTCGACGTCGAGCTATGACCGCCTGAACCGGATCTTCCACATGCCGGTCATTCGGGAGCCCGAAAAGAAGTTCGAGATCCGTATCGCCATCCTCGATAGTGTTTGGCAGATCTCGGTCCGGCGGCACGGAACCATCACTGAAGAATATTTCGAAGAGTCGGTAAAGGCTGCGATAGCCTATGCCCGCCTTTACATTCCGGATCATCTGGAGCCGCGGGAACTTCTCGTGGAGGCCAAACGGCGCGGCGGAACGATCGAGCTTCCCTATGATAGCGAGATTGCGCCGCCGTCGGATACTGACGGCGACTGAACGTCGTCCGTTCGAAAATCACGTCAATCGGACCACCTCAAGGCTCCGCCTCACCCGCACAGCAGGCCTCTGATTGGGCCTATATGACGCACGCGATTTCACCGCGATCAAGATACGCGCTCTCAAAAAAGGGGGGGCCGGAACTCAGTTCCGGCCCCTTGAGTGCCACCCTTGGCTGCTTACCATTTATATCCAAGTTCGATCCCGATCGTCCGTGGGCGTCCGACCGATTCATAGAGGTCGATCGGCGCATAGGGAGTGATGCGGGTGTTGACGGCGAACACGGTGCGTTTGTCGAAAAGGTTTCGCGCGAACAGCGAGGCGGTCACCGGTCCGTGGCTCCATCCCACATAGGCGTTGAATAGCCAGTAGGACGGGATCGTCGGGTAGCGCTGCCCCAATGTCGGCAGATTCATCCGCGACTTGCCCTTATAGTTGCCGTTGAGCGAGGCGGTGATCGTGTCATCAGCGTTGAGCGCGCGCTCATAGTTCAACGAGAAAGTTCCGCTATGGCGCGGCGCCGACGGCAGAGGCGTGCCCTTGGTTCCGACGATCGCGCAGGGAATATCGGCGCCGGGAACGCCGCTGCCATCACCCGATTCGACGCAGAAGTCTTCGGTCAGCGTGGCTTTGGTGTAGGCATAGCCGCCCTGAAAGCTGAGCGTATCGGTCAGGTTGCCGGAAAGCTCAATTTCAAAGCCTTTGCTTTCCGCCTTTTTGCCGTTGAAGACGGCTGGCCAGAAATTCACTGCCGTAAAGCCGCCGATCTGCGGGTCCTTCCATTTGGCAAGGAACACGTCAGCCGTGTAGCGCCAGCCGTTGTCGAAGCGCCCCTTCAGGCCGAGCTCGAAATTGTCGACCGAGTCCGGTTTGTAGCTGAGCAGCGAGGCTGGCTCGCGGATGAAGCCGGTCAGCGCGAATGCGTTGGCGCCGCCGCGCCGGAAGCCTTGCGAGAAGGTTCCGTAAATGCGGTGGCCCGCGGTATATTCGTAAGTGGCGTTGAAGCGGAACTTGGCGTCCGAGAATTTCGCCGAATTGACGCTGCTCTCGGCAATGCCGAACACCGGAAGAATATTGTCGACCGAGCGCCTCAGCTTCTGCTGGAACACGCGGACTCCGCCGGTCAGGTCAAGGCCTTCGAACGCATGCCAGGTGATTTCGCCGAAAGCTGCCTTCTCGATAAAGCGATTGACGCCCGACACCGCAAAAATGAACTCTTCGGGTCCGAGCGGCCCGAGGCCGGGAGTGGTGACGCCGGGAAGCTGGTTATAGGCCTGCTGCCCTGGCGCATGGCCGTTCCACGCCGTTCCGCTCTTTTCATTCTGATAGTAGAGCCCGACGGTATAATCGATCGGGCCGTTACCGTTCGAGACGAGACGCAGTTCCTGGGTCTTTGACGTCGTGCGGTCGGTATATTGATAGATGGCGTTATAGCGGGGATTGATCGGCGTCCCGGTATAATAGGGAAGATAGGCAGGCGGCAGTCCGAGATTGCCCCAGGTTCCATCGACCCACACCTCACCGTCGGTCTTGAAATAGCTCGACGTCGACGACAGCGTGGCAAAACCAAGATCGTAGCTCATGTCGAGGGTTGTCATGTTCGACGTGCGCTCGAAGGGCTGACGGCTGCGCGCGACGACCTCATATTCGCCCGTATCGGGATAGACATTCGACGGTGCGATCGGATCGGGGCCCCCGTTATAGGAGGGTGTATCGGTCGACGGGCCATAGCCGGTCAGGCGCGACAGATTATGTGCGAGCGTGATGTCGAGTTCCGGGACCGGCTTCCAGCGAATGGCGCCGCGGATGTTGGTCACGCGCGATGTGTTCGCGTCCTTCTTGCTGTAGATCGAGGGCGCGCTCGTCTGCGGCTGGCTGGGATCGGCCAGGATCGGCTTGCCGATCGGATCGTCGCTACCGCGTGCGAAAATACCGTATGTGTCGATAAAGCCGCCCTCATAATCATGGCTCGCTGACAGACGCACAGCCAGCGTGTCGCCGATCGGGACATTGACGAGGCCAGCGAAGCCGTAATCATAGTCCTTCGAGTGCGCGATGTCGGCGGCGCTCGCCTTCAGACGCCCTTCGAACTGACCAAGAGCAGGCTGGTTGGGGATCAGGCGGATCGTGCCGCCAAGCGCGCCCGATCCATAGAGCGTGCCTTGCGGGCCGCGCAGAACCTCGACCCGCTCGATATCATCAACCTGGAAATAGTTGGCATAGGGGGCATTGCCCAAATAGGTGCTGACCGGATTCTGTTCGAGCGCCACGCCATTGCGGTTGTTGGCCGACGCGTTCAACCCGCGCATGATCTGGCGCTGTGCGCCGAGGAACTGATTGCCGCTCGACGTCACGACGAGGTTGGGGACCTGACGCGACAGGTCCTCGATCGTGTTCACCCCGGCCCGTTCGATCGATTCCGCCGTCACGGCCGTGATATTATAAGGAATCTGCGTGACATCCTGCTGGCGGCGATTGGCCGTCACCACAATATCATTGGCAGAACTACCTTCTTGTGCGGCGGGCGCTTCGGCAGGCGCGTCCTGCGCCCACGCCGGCTGACTTGCCAGTGAAGCCAGAAGCCCTCCAAGCGCCGTCACGCTCAGAAGCCGGACCCTGTGAATGTCACTCGACCGCATATCATATTCCTCCCTTGTCGAGACAGGCAGCATCGCCAAGCCGATGCCGCCGCTCCTCCGCCGAGCCTGCAAACTTCAGTCGCATTCACTCGTTCGGTCGATAGATAACCGATATTTGTCGACACTTCAAGAAGCGTGATCGCGCGATCTCAGATAAGGGATTCGCACGGAGTGACAAAAAGTGCCCCGAGATTTATTGATTTAAACTTCTGATTTATATATTTTTTCTCCTTTCTCATAAAAATCTCCGGTACAGGCCGCCGTTGAGATCGAGCGAAACGGCCGGAAGGGAAGCGCTCGAATCATATCGACTTGCGGAGCTGCGTACCGAAGCGGCGAATCGCAAAGAGCCCGATAAGGCGCCTCTCCAAGAGCGTTCGATCAAGCGGTTCGCGACCGCGCGATAACCGCGGACCTTCGCAGCGCTGCCGCACCGCACAATAATCGATTTTAATTGAATCTCTTTTCAGGCTGAATGCGCGAAGCTAACAATGTGGGCATCGACTGAACTGGATCGGCATGGTCGGTCGAAAAGCTGGGAACTCTGAGCCATGTCGCCTTCCAATCAGGATCTCAATGAAGCAGCCCGCCTCGTCAGAAGCGGCCGGGCGGCGATCGCACTGCCCCATCTCCAATCCTGGACAAAAGGCGCCGGCGCCTTCGGACCGGCGCACAGCCTGCATCTCGAAGCTCTGATCGCGCTCGGCCGCCGCAAAGATGCGATCGGGATGCTCGACGCTGCGATAGCGGCCGAGCCGCATGCGCCCGATGCATACGACGCGCTGGCCTTTTTCGCGATGCAACTCGATCGCCACGCGCTATCCAACCGCCTGTATCGACGCACCACAGAATTGCAGCCGAACGATGCGCAATTCTGGTATAATTACGCGACGAGCGAGCGAAGCCTCGGTCGCCTGGCCCGGGCGCGGGAAGCGTGCGAGCGCGCTATCGCGCTCGACCCGGGGATGCGACCTGCCATCCTGCTACGATCCGAGGTTGCGCGCGCGACAGCCGAGCGAAATAATGTCGAGGATTTGCGGATGCGTATTGCGCAGGATCCGCACGCTTCGGACGCGATGTTCCTATCCTATGCGCTGGGGAAAGAGCTGCACGAACTCGGTCTGTTCGACGAGGCTTTTGCGGCGTTCGCCCGCGGGGCCAGCGCCCGGCGGCGAAGTCTGCGCTATGACATAGCAGCGGATGAGGACAAAATGCAGCGCATCGCGGCGGCATTCGCGTCCGCCGACGCGCTTTCGCCGCGGGGACCCGCCGGGCGACATATCTTCATCATTGGCCTGCCGCGGTCTGGGACGACGCTCACCGAACGCATCTTGGGCGGGTTGCCCGGCGTCCGCTCGAACAATGAAACCAATAATTTCTCGTCGGCTTTGCTCCGCCACGCCTCAATGGCGGGAGGTGACATATTCTCGCGCGCGGCCAAGGCGGACTTCGCCGCGGTCGCCAGCGAATATGAATTTCTGGCCGGCGGAGATGACCATCCCGGTCCGATCATCGAAAAGCTCCCTTTCAACTATCTTTATGTCGGCGCCATCCTTCGTGCCTTTCCGGATGCGCCGATCGTGTGGGTCCGGCGTGATCCCGTTGATTCCTGCTTTGCCATGTTCCGTACGCTCTTCGGCGCGGCTTACCCCTTCAGCTATGACTTCGACGAACTCGCCCGCTATTTCGCCGCTTATGATCGCCTCATGCGCCACTGGGCGGCGCTTTTCGGGGAGCGCCTGATCTGCGTCGATTATGAACGGCTGGTCGCGGAGCCCGACACGGTCGCTCCCTGGATCGCGGAGCGGTGCGGGCTTTCCTGGCGCGATACCGCGCTGGATATTGCGCAGAACAGCGCTGCATCCCTCACTGCCAGCGCGGCCCAGGTACGCGGGGGCATCTACACCAGCTCATCGGGAATCTGGCGGAGCTACGGAACGCATCTCGCCCCGCTCCGGGAAAAGCTGATCGCGAACGGGATTGCCCTACCTCCCGGGTGACGGCCCTGTGCTCCTGCTAGCCCTCCTGCCCGGGCCTGATACGGGCGCCGCGCAGCGTCAGACTGAACAAGGCGGCGGGAAGATACATGAGGGCGACGAGGCCGATGAATCCCGTGGCACCGAAGCGCTCATAACCCCACCCCGCGATGCCGCCACCCGCCGCATAGCCAATCTGCAGGGCGAAATACCATCCGCCATAAGTCGTCGGGAAGGCTGCCGTTCCGAACTGGCGTTTGGTCAAGGTGATCCAGAGCACCTCGCCTGCGCCGAACGCATAGCCGCAGCTTATCGCCGCAACGAGCGCAACGCCCGCGCTGCCGCTGGTGTGAAGCGCGGCGAAAGCAAGAAGGCCGGCGTAGATCGCTCCGGCGATGAGCAGTCCGCTCCAGCGCGCGGGAACGCGGTCGAGCAGCAGCCCGATTGATGCCGAACCAATCAGGCTTCCCACTGCGGTCAGGCCGAGAAAAGTCGCGGCCAGCGTCGAGGCGATACCGGCGCTTTCAAGGACCAGCTGCTCCTGCGTGAGGACTGCTATCGACGCCATGCCGATCCCTATAACCGAAAGCAGCATCGGAAGGGCGGCCCAGAGCCGGACATGCCCGAGCGCCGCACGCCAATCGAGCGCCGTCGTATCTGCGGGCGCCGTGCTGCGCGGCACTTCGCTCGCCGACGCGGTAGTATCGCCGTCAGGGGCGAGGCCAAGCGCGGCGGGCGAGGCAGGCCCGCCCGCCAACACCCCGATCAGGATCACGACGACAACCATGGCCGCGGCGATGATGACCGCAGCCGTGCGCCATCCGAATGCCTGCAGAAGGGCGTCGGTCGCCGGTGCCATGATGAAGCCGCCGGCGGAGCCCCCCGCCCAGATTACCGCCATGGCGGTCGCGAAGCGACGCGAGAACCAGGTCGTCACGATGACTGGCACGGCGGTGACAAGCGTGACCTTGCCGATGCCCATAGCCAGGCGAAGCACGTAGAGCGACTCGATGCTGGAGATCAGCGGCAGCAACGCGAAGCCGACCGCCTGAAGGAGCAGACCGGCGAATATGATGTGCCATGGGTTGAAGCGCTTGATCAGCGGTCCCGACAGCAGCGCCATCGGCGCCGCGAACCACATTGCGGATACCGCCGCGCCGGTCTGCGTGGCCGACCAGCCATATTCGACCCCCAGCGGATGGGCGAGAACGATGAAGGAATAGATGCTCACCCCGAAGAGCGCCAAGGTGCAGAGGAAGAGCGCGAGGACGATGCGCCAGCCAAAATATGTGCGCCTGCGTGGCGCTGCCGCCAGATGCTCGACTTCGTTCACAGCCGTTCCCATACGAACTTTCCCTCTGCCATCGTGGCATAGCGCGAGCTCATGCCCGTGAAACACGACAGCCCTGCCCCGGTCGGACCGGAGCAGGGCTGCTGTTCTAGCCGGATGCGTTTTCGCTCCCGGGTTTAGGGATAGTCGATTGCGAAGCTGTATTTGGGGTCATAATGCGCTTCCCAATAGCCTTCCCAAATCTCGCGGGTGATCGGCCCGACCTGACCGCCGCCGACCTTTTGACCATCGAGCTCGGTGATCGGCATGACGCCGCCGGCGGTGGTGCAGATGAAAATCTCGTCAGCGTGGTAGAGATCGTCAACGGGTACGAAATCGACGACGGTCTTATACCCCTTCGCCGCAGCGACCTCGAGAACGGTCTTGCGCGTCACCCCTTCCAGGACGCCGCGCGAAGGCGTCGACAGTACGCCATCCTTGATGACGCAGACATTGTAACCGCCGCCCTCGGTGATGTTGCCATCGCCGTCGGGAAGAAGCGAATAGACAGCGCCGCGATCCATCGCCTCGAGCCAACCGCGAACAAAGTCGCCCCATTGTAGATTCTTGATCGTCGGATCCATGGCGCCGGGCGGCGTACGCCGTACGGTACGTGTCACGACCGCCGGGCCGCCGGTTACCTGCATGTCGGGCCGCATGGCCCACACATAGGGCATGACCATCAGATAGAGATTGTTTTCGTAGGACTGATATTCGCGAATGAACTTGAGTCCGCGCGTCACGATCAGTTCGACATAGGCATCGCGGATTCCGCTCTTCGCGACCATCTCGACGAGCTTCGCGCGAACCGCAGAGCGGTCCATCGGCATTTTCAGGCGCATCTTCTCGCAGCTCGCCTCGAGCCGGTCGAGATGTTCGTCGAGGCGAAAGAAACGGCCGTCCCAGACCGCGGGAACATCATAGGTCAGATCGGACCGGAGAAATCCCTGGTCAAGAATGGGGATGCGGGCTTCGCTGAGCGGATAAAGTTCGCCTTCGACCCAGGCTACGCCTTCCGCCAAGGGGTTCGAACTCGCCGCCAATATCTCGTTGCGCTTTTGGTGAGCACCCAACACCGCTTCCATCGAATACATGTTCTGCTCCCATCCCATAATCGCGCCCATGCGCATCTGACTTCACGGTCGCCGCGCGATCCGCGTGTGTTACGACGCTCCAATATCTCCCGGCGGATGTCAAGAGATATTCAATAAACATCGATTATCTTCCGATGACGCTTTAGCGCGATCGGAATGCCATGCGCCCCGGCAGGGCAGAAATTGGCGCTGCTGCCGCACGTCATTCCGCGCGATCGGGCCCGCAAAGCCTCTGATAAATCTCTGCCCTGCGCCAAAACATGGCGGAAAAGGGGCGTTGAAAGTCCGGCGCGGCTTGGCGTCGCGCAACCCTCCCCGCAGGCTTTCAGCGATGCCGCAGGAGCGGAAAATTACATAATATATATCGATATCGGTCTGGCAAAGACCGGGATTGCGGCGGCCTGCGTCAGCCCGTAGGCGCGAAGGTCACGACAAGGACGTCGCGGTAACCTTCCGACGATGTTGCCGGCGCATAAACCGGGGTCACTTCGTGAAGAAGCTTGCGATCGTCGAAGAAGAGAGCTTCCCCCGGGGTGATCATTGCAAAGCTGGCCAATTGGCGGCCCTTGGGCGTCCATAGACGCGTCACTCCTCCCTCGACGCCATCGCGGGCAATCAGCATGACGAGGCCGGCAAACACGCCGTCGCGATGGCGACCTTCGGGCGTGGGATGACCGGCATGGCGCCCTGCCGCCTCGATCCGGAACTGATGCACCTCCGCACGCCAGCCCGCCGCATCCGGCACCAAAGCGCTGTAAGTCTCGCGGCAGCATGCAAGAATTCGGGCAAGTATCGCGCTGCTCGCGACCTCTTGCGACAAGGGAGCGAACCATCGGTCGAAGCCGCCATTGAGCCTGTTGTGCTCGAGACTCTGGTGATGCGGCTGGCCGGGGATGGACACAATCGCCTGCGGACCGATTTCGAACACGCCAAAGCGTCGCCGGCGATAACCGCCGCCGTCGGCCATATAGGTATCGACCGGCATGCCGCGCCATCCGCCGACGAAACTCTGCCAAGCGCCTTCACGAACGCCCAGCACATCCTTCATCTCGACCGCGCTCCGGCGCGCCCAACCGTCGCGTGACAATTCGCTCGAAAGATGCGCGCGCCAAGCCCCGGCGCTCGCCGCCGCACGCCCGAGCGGGGCGCCGTCCGAAATCACGTTGCCGGACGACCGCCGAGAGCGCGCGAGGCGACAGGAGAATTGCCCTC
>Ga0187809_10000240_pt1 | contig 33132 bp, 31 predicted proteins | sample NC_wetland_sal_i_8_FD_132415 | JGI IMG/M metagenome (GOLD analysis project Ga0187809, IMG submission 132415) | Wetland sediment microbial communities from Neuse River Estuary, North Carolina, USA - ASW_4 | ecosystem: Environmental > Aquatic > Freshwater > Wetlands > Sediment | place: USA: North... | reverse complement strand
TATCCTCATCGAAGACGAAAAGATTTCCAAATCGCTCGGCAACACCATTACGCTCGAGGATATCGAAAAGAAGGGCTACAGTCTGGAAGCATTCCGCTTGCTCGTCTTACAGAGCCACTACCGCAGCCAATCCAAATTCAGCTGGGACGACCTTGAAGCCGCCCAGAACCGTTTGCGAGACATTCAAGCCTGGGCAGACTTACGCCACCAGCCAAGCGCGGACACGATGCCGGAAGAGTTGGATAACATGTTCAAGTCTATACGCGAAGAGGTACTCGCCGCGCTCCAGGATGATCTCAATACCCCAGTCGCACTGGCAGCAGTTAGCAAACTCATGAATTATATGTCCAATATCCCCATTCCGGGCGTTGAAGGCAAATACACTGATGGCACGCTGGCACTCCTGACCAACGTATTCGGTTTAGCGCTTGATAATCGCCCTGACATCACCGACGAGCAAAAGCGACTCATTGCAGCGCGTGAAAAAGCACGTGAAGCGAGAGAATGGGCGAAGTCGGACGAGCTCCGTGACAAACTGAAAGAGCAGGGACTCGGCCTACGCGATACGGCACACGGCGCTGTGTGGTACCGTTTGTAATTTGTTAGTTTTCGACTGAAGGAATCTCGGTATCGTGGACCAAGTGATGGCGCGTCAACTGATCTACTGCGATAACGCGCAGGCAGCCCATGATTGGGATAGCGACCAAACCGCCAAGCAAGCCGCTGAAACTCACGCCGACGACAACCGCAACAAACACGAGCAGCGGTGACAAATTCGTCGTGTTCGCCTGGATACGCGGCTGGATGATGTAGTTTTCAATCTGCTGGTACAGGATGTAGTAGGCCAGGATGATGATAGCGGATGGCACCGAATGGAATAATGCGACAATCGTAACGATAATCGCGCCGATCGTGTGTCCGACCATCGGGATCAGCCCGCAAATAAATACGATGAACATCAGCGCCACCGGATAGCTGATATGCAAGATGAACAGCATCGGCACGATCAGCGCTGAAGCGATGGCCGCCAGAATGACTTGACCGTTCACGAAACCGCGAATCACCTGATACATGTCGCCACTGAGTTTGCGGACGTAAGCCTGGCGTTTGGACGGCGTGAGTTCGATAGCCAGGTCGACCCAGCGCGGCCCTTCGATAAGCATCATGAACGTCAGTACAAGCACTGTTAGCATCGCAAATACGCTACTGCCAAAGGCCGTGATAGTAGATACGGCCGTGCCGGTCACATGCTCAAGCCGCGCCTGAAGCTGGTGCGAGAATGAGCTAACCTGCGATTCCAGATGATAGCGCTGAATGAACTTACTGACTTCGCCGTTCTGGTTGCGGATATTTTCCACGTAGGTCGGTGCCGCGTCGATAAAGCTACCTGTTTGGCGTGTAATCGGCGGCAGAACACTCGCCAGGAACGCGATCAATACGGCAACCACGATCAAGAAAGATGTCGCCGTAGCAATAGAACGATTGCCGCGCCGCTTGCCTGGTAAGTGCTCAGCAAGCCAGTGTACCGGCGCGTTAAGCGCGAGTGCCATGAAGAAGGCGATAAATATCAGGATAAGCGCATGTTCGGCTTTGCGAAGCGCTGCGAAGAACAGTACAGACAGGATGACAAGCAGTAATACGCGGACGACCGTCCGGTTGCTGATTGTTACTTCGATTTCTGGGTCGTCTTTGTGTTTGAAACGGAACATGAGTTTATTATCCCTATTTAGCGTTTTTCTTGCAACACTTGCGCGTATGTCTTAACGAGCTGATTGCCGACAACGCCAACATCGAACTGACCCACATACTGTTTTTGCCACGCCAGTACTTCGGATCGCGCGGTAGCGTCACGTAGGTAAGTGCTCAGCGTTTTGGCAAGTTCGAACGCATCGTCCGCCGGGAATAGCAACTCGGGGTGTGGCTCGAGCACGCTGCGATAACCCGGATTATCGCCTGCAAGCGTCACGGCACCGCCTGCCATCGCTTCGATCAGAACGATACCGAAACTTTCGCCGCCGGTACTTGGGAACGTCATGATATCAGCACTGGCCACATACGACGGCTTGTCCTCCTCGGGTATAAATCCGGCAAATGTGACAAGCTCTTCGAGTAACTGGTCGACAACGTACTGTTTCAGTTCCGCATCAAGCGGACCTTTACCGCAAATGACAACTCGGAACGGTGGCAGGTGGTTGCGCTGCTTGAGGATGCGTACCGCTTCCAATAGCGTCATACAACCTTTGCGCGGTACCAGGCGGCCGAGGAACATGATGGTCAGTTTATCATCAGCAAGTTGCGACAGTGGGTTTGCGCCACGGAAGCGCTGCACATCGACCACGTTGGGCAAAACCGATGATTTGGTCTTATATACATGGTCGGCGAACTTTCCCGCCGCAGCCGACGTGGCAAAGATCCGGTCGAAACGTTTCAACGAACGCCTCGTCACAAGTGCGAGCAGCCTGTTGGCAAACGTCACGAAGCCTGTCAGTGGCAGGATGTGGAACGTAGCAACGATAGCCGTAGTTTTCGGTGCAGCCTTCACAATACGGCCGGCAAGCAACGGGCTGTACGGCATTTGCACGTGCAGCACATCGAACTGCTCACGGGCAAGCAAGGCGCGTACCCTTCGGCGCGACGCGGGCCGTGGTATCGACATGTTGTTGCCATTGAAGTTAACTTTCACGTTCTTACTCAGGCTATGTATGTTCTCGACATCCGTTCGGCGTGTCTCGCCCACTAGATAGTGCACTTCGTGCCCCTGGGACTTAAGCCAGTTGCCAATCGCTAATACGTACTGCTGCACGCCATCGGGCGTATCCAGAGAATCGTCAAGCACTAAGCCAATTTTCAGTTTTTTCATCGTGCGACTGAAGCACGCCGCTTACTACGGTGCTTCTTTATAGCTTTTGTGTACAGCGCTTCGTATTGATCGATGATTGCGTTGACGGTATATTGCCTCGTTTGCTGTTTGGCCCAATCGCGCCAGAGTTTACGAAGGTCGTTTTCGTGTAACAATAGGTCGAGCCGATGTGCGAATTCTTCAGAATAGCGCGGGGTGATGAGCGATATTGCACCCAAACCCGTCAGCACCGAACGGTATCCCGGGTTGTTACCTGCGACTGTCACTAATCCGGTCGCCATCGCTTCGAGCAATACCAGCCCAAAGCTTTCGCCATAAGGCGATGGCGCGCAGAACAGGTCGCATGTCTGCAAATACTTCAGTTTCTGTGCCTCGGTCACGTAGCCCGCGAAACGTACTTTGTCTGTAATGCCTAAGTGCCTTACCTGTTTCTCAAGTTTCTCGCGGTCAGTACCATCTCCAGCGATAAGCAGTGACACGTCAGGTCGCTTTTTACTCAATACCGCGAAGGCACGAAGCAGGTAATGCACGCCTTTGCGATTCTCCAGGCGTCCTACGTATAGGATCGTCTTGTGAGCTTTAGATTCATCGCGCTTTCTGGGCGGGCGAAAGTGCTTCACATCGATAGCGTTCGGGATTATAGCAACCGGTGCTTCGGTCAGCTCGCCGATATACTCCGCCGCAGTCTCCGAGACGGCGACATATTCGTCAATGTAACCAAGAAGCGGTTTGATATATGGCGCAGCCACACGAGCAAACGTACGGCCCACGAGCGTTTCCGGAAACGCCGCATGGAACGTCGCCACGTTGACCGTATTGGAACGAGCCAACATCTGGCGGCCAAGCATGGGCACGCCGGGCTCATGGAAATGCAGTACATCAAACTGCTGTTCTTCGAGAACTCGGTCGATTTCTTCATTCAGCCCGGCAGACACTTGGCCGGTGGTATGTAACGGGCTGGCGACTTCCGTACCGCTGCCAAGGAACAATACGTTTTTGTGTTTCAGTTTCTCCCGCATCTCACGTGGTTCTGGCGTGATGATGATCGCATCGTGTCCGCGTCGCCGCAACTCCGCCTGATAGGCGAGTACCAGTTTCTGTACTCCTCCGCCAAACGCAATATTGTACGGGCAAACTAGTCCGATTTTCATAGCTGAATCTTAGTATAACACACGACACCACCTCTCAAGAGGCGCGTGACAGCCTGCGACGAAGCTTGGCAGGTAAGAACGGTGCCGCATCTTTTTCGTCTGCGATCACGGTCGGCGCATGGGCTGCCATATCGACCTCGAGGTTCATACCGTGATACTCGGAGAAAATAATCCGTAAGTGCTGTTCAATAACGTGATTGTCGAAGAAATGATCGTGTTTCACACCCACGTGCCAGACGGGCAAGTCAACTTTCACAGTGCAATTGTCTAGTTTGAACATCTGGATCGTCGTATACAGCCAGGTACGAACGTCGTTGTTGTTCCAGAGCCATATCTCAACGGCGGTCATTTTCTTGGCTTGCTCGTGCGTCAAACCTTTAAACTTCGCATGCCCCGTGTAGTTATACACGAATTTCAGCACGAATGGGCGCAAACAAACGATACGAAAGAAACCGGACATGATCCGTGAGGAGAAGATTCTGGGGATGATCCGGAAAGCCCAGTATTTGAACGGGCTGAGCGAAAAGTCATCCTTATGCGCAAACCCGACTAAACTCACGAGCAGATCGACTTTCTTAGCCAGGTCAGGGAAGCGCTGCAGCATGCGGGTCGCTATGACGAAACCGTAGCTCATGCCGACGATGGTCACGCGCTTGCGGCGGTAGCGCATACGCACGAAAGAGGCGAGATAATCGGCCATGTTATCCATGGTCGGCTTTTTGCCGATCTTATACATACTGTCCATACCGCCGAAACCGGGCAGGTCGGGCATGGTAACCGCACCGTAACGGTTCAACACTTGGGCAATGCCCCACCACCGCTCTAGGCTGGAGTGGTGCCCATAGATCAGTAGTATCTCGCGTTTCTTGCCGGCCGGAGCAGGTAAGTGCAGCATGCGCCCCTGCAAGCCGTTCATGTTGAGCGACACAATATAATCAGCAGGGTTCTTCGACTTTTCTTTGGCCATAACGTTATGCAAATTCTATCCTAATCACCCCTTTTCCACAAGATATGCAGGCGCGGTATTGTATGATGGAAATATGGGAACAATGATTGATGTAGCAACTGCAAAAGATGATGTAAGAGCTTATTGGGCGGAACCGGAAGGCGAGACTAAAGGCGGCATCATCGTCATCCACGAGGTATGGGGGCTAAATGACCACACCAAAGATATAGCGGACCGGCTCGCCCGGGAAGGCTACCTGGCGTTAGCGCCTGATTTGCTCAGCGATACGATCGATGTCGATGCGGCTGGTGCACTGCAGGAGGATTATTTCAACCCCGACCCAGAGAAGCGCAACGAGGCGCAGCCGAAGCTTCGCGGACTCATGACGCCGATGCACAACCCCTCGTTCGGTGCCGACACGCTCGCAAAAATCAAAGGCTGCTTCAATTGCCTTTACTCGCAGCCGGAGACACATGAAAAAGTAGCGATTATAGGCTATTGCTTCGGTGGCACCTACAGCTTCAGTCTGGCCGTAAATGAACCGCGACTCAAATTAGCTATGCCGTTCTATGGCCATGCTAACTTTACCGTGGAAGAACTGAAGGCAATCGCGTGCCCAGTACGGGCATTCTTTGGTGAAAAAGATGAAAACTTAATGAAGGCGCTCCCTGAGCTCAAACAAAAGATGGGTGAGGCTGGCGTCGATTTCGAAGCCAAGGTATATCCGGATTGCGGTCACGCGTTCTTCAATGACACGAACAGATTCGCGTATAACGAGACAGCAGCCACTGATGCCTGGCAGTGCGTACTCGAACATCTCAAGCAGTACGTCGGATAGCCGGCAATTTGTCTAACTAAAAAGAGCGGCTAATGCCCGCTCTTTTTAGTGCGGCTTGTGTGGTTTCTATGCCATGGCCCGCGGTAGTTCATTCATGCCGACTAGCGTCCAGATGCGCTCAGTGTTATCGAACTTCAGGCGGTAGTTGTTGGTGCCGTCAGTCATATCGAACAGTTCGACTAGACGCTGGCCTTTCTTAACCAAGTAACGGAACCCCGATTCGACGAACGTGTATTCAGTACCTTCAAGCTCAATGCGCTTCGGGAAGGCTTGCATCTGCCGCCTACTACTGCTGAAGTACATGCTCGTGACGGTTACTTCTTTGTTAACTTGCTTGCGAAGAGTGTTGTTCATAGGTTCAAGCTCCTAGAATGAAAGTTTATAAAGAGAAAGCTGGTTAGTTTATGGCTAATCAGTGAACGGCTTTTATTGGATGAGACTACCTGGATAAAGCGAGAGTTACCGTTCCTGAAACTCTGCTCGTAACCAAATGGTCGTTTGCTTGAATAAGGACTTGTGCAGTGACGCTTAGCTTTGCCAGTGAGTATGCAGTCCTGAAAATGTATAAGCCTGCGTGTAGGAAGGTTAGGTAACCAGCACACACATTGCTAACTATTAGTATAGTGTTTATGGGTGAGGGGGCGCAATGTAGAAAATGCCCACATTACCTTGCATAATTAATAGGTACGACTTCTTTGACGTTTCTGCCCGGAGCGGCAAAATTGAACGATAGGGTAAAATAAGGTAGAATTCATCTGATCCACCGCATATTGGGGCGTGGCCAAGTGGTAAGGCAACGGGTTTTGGTCCCGTCATTCGGGGGTTCGAGTCCCTCCGCCCCAGCCAATTTCCGATTTAACAAATTAGATACGCTTATGGTTAGCGTGGTATACTCCCAGCAAAGGAAACCGAGCATTGCCGCCAAGCCAACCCCTAACACCAGTCGCAACATCAGCCACTGACATAAATCAAAGGCACTATTGGCTCGGGCCGATCTTCCGGATCATCTGGGTCAGTATAGCGGCAGGAATCCTCGTATCCATACTGCACCATGCGGCTCTGTTCGCCATCCACGCGGTACAGTTCATTATCCTGCTATTCTTCACATTCGCATTCTTCGAAATAGTCCTGTACCTCTCCCTCCTCGGGACGCATACCGGCAGGCTCCGCATAGCAGGCGGGTTATTATACTACCGCAAATTCGACGCCAAACCGGGTTTCGAGCAACCTGCCGAACCGGTTATACCCGTCGATCTAGCCCACCTCACTAGGGCCGTATATCGCAAGGGCAGGATAGCGTCTCGGGCGCCAGTACCGAGAGTCGGGTCGCTGACCATTTATGTTCCTGCTTCCGTCACCATCACGGACAGCAAGGGAGCAAACGCAGAGCTGCCTATGTGGGGCTGGACCGGCCAGAGACGCCTAGCCGCGACCCTGCTGTACTGTTTGCGGCAATCCGGAGCAGAAGTTGACGAGAATGCCACCAGTCTGCTGCAAAAACGCGCAAGGAAATATAACGGGCAGCTTGCGGACCCGTCGGACGACGAATCCGGTTACTTCTACATCTCGGATAAGGTCAACAACACCCCCCGCATGTCGCTCTTCAAGGCACACGTAACTGAACTCATTTTTGGCCTGATCTTTGCCTTCACGCTAACGTTGATACTCGCCGCCGTAACCCCGGGGAACTATAAGCACTTCAATGGCTTGCTCGCCGTGGCGTTCGTCCTTTCCGCCGCGGGCTTATCATTCGCGATATTCTTTATGTGGCTCAGTGCCTACATGCGGAAAGTAGCTGGCCGCACATTACCGCCTGGCAACAGATTCGTTAGGGTATTCCACGGTGGCGGGTTCTTACTGGCTATGGTCACGACGCAGATCGGCATAAGCGTATATAGCGCTGCCAACGGCTCGCTTTCCACCGATATGAGCCTGTACGTCACGGGCGCGATCGGTGGATTCGTAGCAGTGCTTTCGCTGGCCTTCATCCTTATCGGCCATGCAGCTGTCGTAAAAGTACACGCATACCACCCGAAACCCCAGAACTGAGGACCGATACACGTCGGCTTCCCGGCGACGCAACGCGGGCGCCACGGGTATACTGGTAGGAGATAAAAGGAATATATCATGAACCCGAACCGGGATTTCCTCGAACAAGCAGTCAAGCATATCCGCCTCACCCTGGAGTCGGTACGACCCGCGCTCTTAGAGGCGCAAGGGAACATCGAGCATCGGCTGAAAGACGACGCTTCCGTCGTGACCGAAATGGATACGTTCGTCGAGAACAAGCTGAAAGCGGCACTCGCGGAATTTGACGGCGGCATCGCGTTCGGCGGTGAGGAGACCGGCGTCGACTATTCAAAAGAGACGTTCTGGCTCGCAGACCCCATAGACGGAACCGAGCAGTTCATACGTGGCATCCCCATGTCTACCAACATGCTAAGCCTCATACACAATAACGAGCCCGTCCTCGGTATCGTATATAACTTCGAGCTCGGAGATTTCTACCACGCCATACAGGGGAACGGCGCCTATCGCAACGGCCACGCTATCCACGTCAGCGACCGCAAGCCTGACCGCGCATGGATAACAGCTTCAGTCAAAGCTGGCGAACCGTTCGGCCTCATCGACGAACTGCGCAAGCTCGTAAAGTCCGTGAGAAACTTTGGGGCCGCAGGTTTCGACTATTCACTTATCGCCAGCGGTGGGCTCGATGGGACCATACGCTATCACGGCCATGGCAGCCCGTGGGACTTCGCGCCGACCACCTTGCTCGTGCAAGAAGCCGACGGCAGGGTCGTGAATATCGGCAGCAATTCGTACGATTACCGGCAGAAAAATCATATTGCCGCCAGTCCCGCCATATTCGACCTGCTCAAGAAGTATATGGATACGGTGGATACGCACGGCGACGGTGCGACATAACACATAGCCCCTTAGGCCTGCTTTACCTCCGCAGGTAACCCCATGAGCGGTTAGCTATGACTCGCTTATGCTAGACTTACCTTTATGAGCGCTCGCCGGTCTCCCTCTTTACCGTCAGCCAATAGCATACGGTCCGCTATCGTGCCCGTACTGCTCCTCGTAGAGCTTGCCGTAGTCTGGTACGCGTACTACCTTATCCCGCAACGACGCTGTGGGACCGACACGATCCCAGGGATAGATTACGGCGTCTGCGCCACAGGATATGCCAACTTGCCACTCTACTATGCAGGTTTCGTAGCGCTGCTTGTCACGACCATTCTGTATATCGCCCGCGAGAGAAAACGATACGCGGCGACCATAAGCCTGCTGGCGGTCCCACTCTCCATCCTGCTTGCGACCAGGCTGGTAGGCACGGGTAACTTCCTGTTTATGTACACTTTCGTAGGGCATCTCCCGACACCCTTCGTATACTGGGCTACCGGCGTGCTGGAAAAGTCGAATATCATATACCTGGGCGCCACCTTCATCGGCATCCTGCTCATAACACCGGCGATCTTCCAACTCTTGCACAATAGAGCCTACTGCCGCCTGCTGGGCATAGCCGCATGCCTACTGTCGTTCGCCGCATACGCCGCCATACTGCTGATTCCTGGTTTTACCTCCAGCCCCTTAGTACTCCGGTTGCTCGACTAACCCGAGCCCGTAGGTGAACGTGCCTGCGCGCTCATGCGGCCGGCTAACGCGTAAGAGACCGCTGTTGTAGTTAAGTATGTACTATATATCATTGCAAATCGGGGTATTGTATACTATGCCAAAAGAAACGTTATGGGTAAGTTATTAGCCCCAGCCGAGGGACAAGTCGGCAGAAGGGTCCGTCGTGACGAAACCCCGAAAGAACTTATAGTAGCCGTCAGCGAACATAAGTTCCAGGGGCGTATTTTTGACCCGGTAGCAGACTCCACCGCAACAACCCGGCTACGAGACCTGAGGGAACGCTGGCGGGCAGAAGACAAAACCGTCGTATTTACGTCCGGCGCCTTTGACCTATTCCACCTCAACCACTCGGCATTCCTAGAGTACTCCCGCATGAGCGCCGTTCCCGTGCACTTTGAAAGGTACGATGCCGAGCGTGAAGGAGTTCTTTGGGAGGAACTGTCGCAAGGCGACAGACGTGACTACACAATCCATGCACTCTCCGCAGGTCTGGTTAAGCAAGTCGTAAGCGTCGATGGCAACGACAGTGTCTCCGCGAAGAAAAGCAGCGACCCCGCAAAAGGCGGATTACGGCCCGCATACGACTGGGAAACCCGAGCCCGGAGCGTCTTGTTAGCAGGCACCGAAGCCAACGGCAACGGCCCGAGCTTCCTCGTGGATGCCGTTACCATCCACGACAGGCTACATCCGGCACTCACCGGAACACCCCACGAAACGATTATGGCCATAGGCCAACACGTACGTCCTGATGTATGGGCGATCGGCCCCGAATCATTGGAGATCGTTGCCGCATTTGAAGCTGACGAGTTTGGAGCTGATGCGAGTGACGCGTTTAGCCAGACCGTACCCATCCTACTGCCGCACCGAGGCCCGTATATGGACAGGAATATCGGCGATATCAGTACGTCATCGGTCGTCCAAAGAATGCTTGGCGCAACTATGCTACATGAATCATAATGATTCCGGAAGACTATACGGGAAACACAAATGACAGCACATCGATCACGTAAAGAAGAGCTAGAATACGGAAGCCACAGACGGAATACGGATGCGGCTATATGTGAGTTCTGCACACCGCTCAGCGACCAGGTCGTGAAGACGACGAAGCATTTCAGGGTGCTCCGCAACAAATTCCCGTACTCACTCTGGGACGGGTTGGCCGTCGTCGACCACCTCATGGTCGTGCCTAAAGGACACACGGACACTATTGCCAACTTTAGCGATATTGCGGCGTTGGAATATTTCCGCACGCTCGCGACGTACGAAGAAATGGGCTACAACGTTTACGCCCGCGCACCAGCTTCGAAGAAAAAATCTATCATTCACCAGCACACGCACTTGATCAAAACAGAAGGCCACGAAAAAAACATCGTATTCATGGTTCGCAAGCCGTACTACTTCCGATTCCTCAAATCATAAGCCCGCGCTATCTGTGGTACACTGTACGAAAAGTCCAAGCCAGGACTGATTAAAGCAGAGCATACTACATACGATGGACACGGATTTTGACACCACCCAAGCGCGCTACGAAGAATTCCTGAAACGCGCGCCGGAACTGCTTGCAACGACACTCAAGAACACCACCGACACCGACCGCACGCAACTAGCTGGGATCCTAGCGCATAAGAAGCGCCTATTCTTCACCGGCACCGGCAGCTCCATGCCTGCCGCATGGTACGGCGCTTACGTCATGACACAGGCCGGTTACCCGGCACAGTTCCTGCCGACCGGCGCGATCTTGGGGCTGCACTCCTTGTCGAAAGACGACATCGTCATCCTGTCGAGCCAAGGTATCAACCGGGCCGATGCGCTGCTCGTCATAGATACAGTAGCCAACAGCCCGGCAGATCTCGTCGTGCTCACCGCCAACCGCGGCATCGATCTCAAAGGCAAAGCAGCCGCCGTCTATTACTTCGACCCTGCAGAGGAAAAGCTGTTCTGCCGCCCGGCAGGCGTTGCCACCAACTACGCCCTGATGGCGAAGCTGCTTGCATCATCTGAACAAGCGCTGACCGACCAAACCCTGGTAGACGCCTGGCGCGAAGGAGCTACCCGACCACTGGAGCTGCCCGCCGACTGCAGCAGGTACATCGTCTTAAGCAGCGACGCGATGATGCCGGTGGCATGGAACGTGGCTTTGGCCCTGCGCGAAGGCAGCGGGCTGTTGACGCAGCTCTTCGACATAGAAACATACGGCCACGGAAACTACGTCAGCGACCTGTATAACCGACAGCCGGGCAATACGTTCGGATATATTTTCGTCGGCGCGGCCAAAACGACAGAAACCGCGCGTTCAATCCGCCGTTTCGAGCCGTTCGCCAAATCATCCAACATCCCGTACACCATAATCGCGCCTGGCTACGAAGATGCCGCCCGCGCAGGCCTATCGATCCTGGCCAGCGTTTCGGCGAAAGTCTTCGCGCTCAATACGGCTAGCGGCTACAACATGAACCGCCCGCCAGGAAAAGAAGAAAACCGGTACTATCATGAACTCGAATCCTACGACAACTAATACGCCGCGCAAATTCACTGCTAAGAAGGAACTCCTGCAAGCAGTCGCAAGTTCAGTGAGACAAGAGTCAACCGCCCAACAACCCTATGTGATAAGCATCGTCGGCGGATCGGCCAGCGGCAAAACAACGGTGGCAAAAGACCTTGCCGCCCAGTTCGGGCCCGAAGCCACTATCCTGTCGCAGGATCTTTTTCAGTTCGGCGACGACTTTGTTGGGCGCAAAACGAGCCGTTACAAATGGGATGACCCGGATAATTTCGATCTCCCGAATTGCGCCCAAGTACTCGCCAAGCTCAGAAATAACGAGCCAGCCACAGTACCGAATTACGAGGTCGTAGCGAACAGGCGCCTGGGTACGATCGATATCCAACCTAAGCCGATACTAATCTGGGAAGGCATCTACGCAAGCCTGAGCCCCGAACTCCGTGAGCTATCCGACCTTGTCATATATATAGAAGTCCCGTATATCGTGCGGTTCGTGCGGCGCATCGCACGCTTCCTGGCACGTAAAGAAATCGATGACATGACCGTGCCGGCACGCCACATGCTTAGTTTCGTCCTACGAGCGGATGTGGATTATGTATCGACGCAGAAACAATTCGCGGATTACGTCCTTGCCTATAATCCTAAGTACGCAGCGAGTGATACGGCCACGCTCCAAGACAGGGCCGCCCGCCACACCATGGGATGGGACGCTAAAGGCCAGGCACCGATCAAGCGCGCTGCGCTTGCGGATATCACCTTGGAGCTATACAATGACGGTTTTACGGTGCGCGGCAGGAACAATACGGTCCTCTACGCCGTGCCGCTTGATAAAGCGCTGGCCCAGGAAGCAGCAATTTACTGGGATAAGGCATTGCTTTTTTAAGCATTTTAGTATATAATTTAACACAATGGATTACTCAATGCGGGCCGGCGCAGCCGAGCTCAGTACTACTATCGGCGTTGCTTACGAACGTGCGGACGAAAACTTCGCCCGCGCATTGGAGATTGCAGGTGACGCCGAATGGCTATGGGGGCCGGAAGCGTCTCTCGACACCTACGCCGACCAGAGCAAAGTTGCACATCAGTTGACGGGCGAAATAAGCGCGTTCGGCAGCGAGTATCGCGGCAGTGACTACCACCTGTGCGCTAACCCGATAGCCAAAGAACTGGTTCCTGACTTTTCTTCGTTTGTGCTCGCCGGCACGCGGCATTATGCAGAACAGGCACGCGACGGTTCGCTTCCACGTGAGCAACGCATGATACATCTTGACCACGCCAAACAGTACGGCTTGACGCTTTTCCATGCCGCCCAATACCCGGCACGCGAAGAGTTGGTATCTGACGAAGCATTTGAAGCCACGCTCCGGTTGGGTGACGCTGCCCGCCACCTGACACGCGCGTTTTACCGTGGCATCCTGGGCCAGGAAACCGACGCCATCGAGGCTGAGCTGAACCAAGCGGCAGCGATCCTGGAAGCCGACGGCATCGCGGATTTCGTGGCGGGTATCCCGCTCAAACACTTCAAAAGCCAGGAACTCGACCAGCCGCTCACCATACTCGCCGCATCCCTCCTGTCGGTAGAGGATCACCCTGAGACCGAACTCCTATACGCGCTTCCTGCCGGCGGTACGCAGCATGGTATGGCTACGCAGCTGCTCTACGAGCTGAAATACCCTGGACGCCAAGCCCCCGAGTTGCACTACCTCCCGATTTCCACACACTCAGCCAAAACCGATACGCTGAACGGCAGGGTATCGCCAACGGTTGAAAAAATCGTCAAGCAATCGGACCCGACAGGCAAGCACGTACTGATTTGTGAAGACAACTCCAACACCGGCACGACATTGTCACTGGCGACCGACATGTTAGAGGCGTCATTCCCGGCAAGCTGCCACGTATCGATGGTGGAACTAGACCCGCGACGGCTGGAAGTCAAGAACCGTCACCCAGCTCCCGTTACCACGATAACCAACTACCTGCATCCCGACTTCACTACCGCAGTAGGGATCGTGCCCATCACCACTGGCCACTATCCCGACCTACAGCTGCGCAAGATCGCCCCCTTACGGCGTGCGCGCCAGCAGCAAGAAGTAGGCTTTAGGCACGAATCATTCCCATCCTCTGAATATGGTGATCTGCCAGAGGCGTTCCTGGAAGAATTCAATGGCGTCTATAAGGGCGTCTTGCGCCGCTGCGGCGATCTGTACGGCTACCGCAATCCGTACCAGGTAGCCGCATCAATAGTCCGCCACTATGCGGAGCAGGGACTCTTGGGGGACGTCGACATCGATGAGAAGTACCGCCTTACCCAAGAAATGGCATACGCGGCGATCCATTACCCCTTCCTGCCCGACGACATCAAACCCAAGCTTGCAGCCGGCCAGGAAACGTTGGACTACGACCCGGCCGCTCCATGGATACGTAAAGGCGCCGTTGACTTCATGGGTGAACTCGCAGCCTACGCGCACGAAGCCGATTCACGCGTTATCGTATGGACGAAAGGCGACAGCGCTTATTATTCAAGCCCGCCATACATAGGCATGGAGGAACAACGGACGCGCTTTGACTTATCAGGGCTACACACCAGATTAGACGAGGTTGGGTTCTTCACTGGTGTGGGCGAGTTCGTTGCACACCCCAAGAAAACCGCGCTCCTCGGAACAAACGTGTTGCCCAAATTACGAAAATTCTCCCCGCATGTCACTGACTTGGTGATCGCCGATGATTCAGAAAAGAACCTCGCCGAAGCTGCACAGCAAGCACGCCGGTTTGGGCTCACCCCGCACCCGATAAACCCGCTCGTCCACGGCACCAACCGCGCCCGTCTGCCCGAGCTCACCTTAATGGCCGCCCAACGCGCCTGGGGACCGACGACAGCGTTCATCATAGACATGGACGATACGTTGCTCCACGAAGGCTTCCGCAAGTACCACCAGCCGCGCAACATGGCATTGTACCTACACAACGCGTTGCAGAACCTGAACTAAGAGCCGCCGGTTCAGCTCGCGTTTCGCTAGGAACCTCTGTTTTTGCTATACTTATGCTATAGGTGATGAAACCAAAACTATGGTAATGAAAATTGCGTCTATGCTTCGGTTACGGCAGCGCGGCCATGTGGACCTCGCTGACCGTGTCACAGATATTCCAGTCGAGAAAATCGGGGCGACCCTGACACCCAACCTGCGCGCCTTGCGCCTGGCCATGACCGTGAGCGACGTATTGTTGTCGATGGGCATAACGGCCAGCAGTGTAGTATCGAAAGTACTCGACATCACGGAAACCTTCTGCGACCAACCAGTGCATATAAATATCACCGCGGATATCATAACGATATCCCAGATGCGCGGCATCGAACGCGAACCGCTGACACTTGTCAGGCCCGCAACGGTCCGCGATATAAACATGATGACCCTCCAGTCGGTGCAACACCTCGTCTACGAAATCCGCACCGGAAAGCACACGCTAGCAAGCGCCGAGAAGGCATTGGACCAGATACTAAGCGAACCCATAACGTACCCGAAGTGGGTGCCGCCGCTGGCCAGCTCGCTTATTGCGCCAGCCGTAGCGCTGATGTTCACTACCAACTGGCACGTCATCCTTATCACATTCCTTATCGCCGTCGTGCTTGACCTTCTTTTGGATGCGCTCGCGCGCAAGGCAGTGGTGCCGTTCTTCCGGCAAGCTGCGGCTGGCGCCCTCGTCACGCTAGCGGCGGCAGCTATGGCATGGTTGGCAAGGGAGCATGTCCGCTTCTTCAACGGCATAGATACTACGCTGATCGTAGTCGGCGGTATCTTCATGTTGCTATCGGGCCTTGCTATCGTCGGTGCCGTCCAGGACGCTCTCGAAGAGTACTATGTGACCGCGTCATCGCGTATCCTCCGCGTGCTGATGCTGACCGGCGGTATCGTGATGGGCATCTTAGTCGGCCTATACGCCGCGCGCAAACTCGGCATCGGCATTGCCGTATCGCCGAACCCGTTGCAACTGGCGCTGCTACGTTACCAGGTAATCGGCGGCGCAGCCGCAGCCGCAGCGTTCGCGCTCGCGACACAGACACGCTTGCGGGCCATTTTGTGGGCAGGCCTGGTAGGCGGCTGCTCATTGGGCGTCATGTATATCTTCCGGGATGATTTCAGCATGTCGGTCGTACCCGCTACCGGCATAGCGGCAGTCTTCGTCGGCTTGGTCGCTTCGTTGTTCTCGCGCCTCTGGCGCACGCCATCATACGGCATCACAGCCGCCGGCATCATACCCTTGGTACCGGGTCTAAGTCTCTATACCGGCCTGATGCAGCTCGTCAGCTATCCGCCCGGCGACCCGCTCTTCTTCCGCGGCGTCGGTACAATGTTCACGGTTGCCGGCATAGCCTTGGCCATCGCCGCCGGCGCGTCGTTCGGCACCATGTTAGGCCGCCCGCTCTACCGCCACGTATCACGTGCCCGCAACCTGGAACCGTTCGTTAACTACATGCGCCTGCAAGTCCGCGCAGACAGCAAAAAGGCCAGCAAATTCATGCACTTTATTCCGCGGCGCCCAGCTGAGTAATTTTTATACTTACGAACGGTCGAAGACCGGCGGAACGCATGTAAAAAATCTCACATGAGCAACATGCATGGCATGCTATACCAATAGTGTGCCATTGCGCTTCTTAGCGCGTAAAAGAAAGACGATATGTCAGGCACAGAACCCCGCTGTGCGCGGGGTTTCAGGCTCAAGCCACGGCAACGGTAACGAGCCGCGGGTTTATTTTCGAACCATCGAAGACGAACGCCCCTTAAAAGAAAAACTACCGGGCAAATGCCGGTCTTAAATTCTACAGTCAACCCTGAGCTAGCCAGCTTATAGTAGGGTATTCAACGGTACCTAAGGGACCAAGGAGGGTATATGAAAACAAATCCCAAAAAAAGATTATCTGCATTACGCGAACGATACTACCTGAGCGAAAGCGGATTCGTAAGTTTGAAATCGAAGCTGCAAGACCTATACAAAAAGCGGGCAGAGCAGCTGAGCCGCATGCGCACCATGAAAGAGCAGCAGTCGGACAATTTGTTCATTGAAGATTCGACGTATATCCAAACTGTCAGTTCGTTGCAATTTCTGGAGAACGAATCACAGCGCATTGAGAGTGTGTTGGCAAATGCCAAGGTCGTCAGTCCCAAGCTCAACCCACGCGCACGGCGGGTAAGGCTCGGGTCGCACGTGCTTTTGGAAGGCGCAAGCAAAGAGCGCCGTGAATACACCATCGTAGACTCTGTCGAAGCCGACCCATTCAGTGGCAAAATATCCGACGAAAGCCCGCTCGGCCAGCAGCTACTCGGTAAGCATCTTGATGACATTGTCGTCGTAGGCAATATGTCAAACCGGTACAAGAAACCGCTTGCCCTACGCCTTGTCAGTATCCGATAGGCTAAGCCGGCAACGGTACACGGTTGTGAAACCGCCTTCTCTCTAACGGAAGGCGGTTTTTAAAACTTTCATTTTTATAGTTAACTCTGTATCATTATTAGTGAAATCATAGAGACTATATGTTCGCTGACACACAAATCAATCAGACGGTGCAGCAATCCAGCAACGCACTGAAGCAGATTAGCAGCACAATTTTCAATACGCATTCACTGATCGTATTGACTGTTTCGCTGGTCGTCGCGTTCTTGCTCGGCCGCATCATTGCGGCGTTCATGCGCCGTATGACGCACGTCATCAGTAAGCAGGCGGACCGCACCGAAAACCTTGCCACCGTCAACCGGCTGCGCCGCACCGAAACGCTCATCGTCCTATCGATCGCCGTCATCCGGACATTGCTGGTTATCCTGGCACTGTACTTCTGGTGGGTCTTTTCACACCCCGACCAACGCTCCGGGGCGCTCATCGGCGCCAGTGCGTTGTTCGCCATAATCCTCGGTGGCGCATTAAGCCCAATACTTCGTGACGTCGCTTTCGGTTCCGTCATGATGGCCGAACATTGGTTCGGCGTCGGTGACTTCGTAAGTATCGAGCCGTTCGCCGCCAATGTGTCAGGTGTCGTTGAACGGGTGACACTCCGCTCCACCATGATACGTACACTGAGCGGGGAAGTGATCTGGGTACAGAACCAGAGCATCATGGCCGTACACGTCGCGCCAAAGGGGACGCGCACTATCGCGCTTGAAATATTCGTGACTGACCCGGACCTGGGCGTTAAGCTGTTCGAAGAAACCAATCTGCGTTTGTCGACAGGGCGGCTTACGGTTGTCACGCCGTTCGCCGTCATGTCCAAGGTACAGGTTTCCGAAGAGCTGTGGCACATTACCGCAGTCTGTGAAGTCGCTGCAGGCCGCGAATGGATCATCGAAGATTACGGTATCACCATCCTTCAAGAGCTGGATGAAAAAAGTAAGACACCCGTGCTGATCCATAAGCCGTTGAGCCGCTACACCGACTCCGAAGCCGAAAAACGCTTCGCCCGCGCCATCAAGAACGCCCGCAAACGCAAAACGAAACGCACGCTGACAGCCCGAAAACGCCCGACGCCCAAAAAACCAAACTCGTACCATAAGAACTCTCCTGTATAATCAGGATAAATGACGGCATACGACAACCCGCCAGCGCGTGACCCATTGGTAACCGCGCTCAAAAATAGCCAGCTATTCGTAAAGCTCGCCAGCCTGTTCACGTTCGCGACCGGCCTGCTGCTTATCCTGCAGCCGCTCTTGCGCCACTCCGAAATATCGAGCCGGCTGACGCATATCGTGCTACCCCCCGATATCGAGGCGGCGAACTTCACCGACCTCATCACCGGCATGGTGCTGACGTATCTTGCCTATGAATTATCGCAACGCAAGCGCACTGCTTGGTTCATCACGCTCGTCGCTTCTGCCGTCGGCATCATCTCGCGGTCCATATTCATCGCCCCAACCGTGCATACGTTTTTCCTGCTGCTCGTCATCGCCACGTTACTTATCGGACACGACCAGTTTGTGGTCAAGGCGCCAGTAACGCACGTCGTGCAGGGCGTCCGGGCACTGGCTGCAAGCATCGTACTGGCACTCGCCTACGGCACGCTTGGGTTCTGGTTGCTTGACAAGCGGGATTTCGGGACCAACTTCTCATTGATCGAATCATTCGAGAACACGCTGCGGCAATATACGCTCATCGGCGATACCGGCCTGGTACCGCATACACGGTATAGCCACTGGTTCTTAAATTCATTGGCAGTCGTCGGCCTGGTCACGATCGCATATTGTTTGTTCAGCATCCTCCGGCCGTTACGCTATGAGCTACGCAAAGTACCTGCGGAACGTAAGCAGGCCCGCGAGATACTCGAACAGTACGGCGGCGATATCGACGACTACTTCAAGTTGTGGCCACAGGATAAGTCATACTTTTTCTCGTCCGACGGTGAAGCGTTCATCGCCTACGGCGTGGCGAGAGGTGTCGCCATCTGCCTCGGTGGCCCTGAGGGTAAGCCGGAGTCTATCGAGCCGATGCTGCAGGCGTTCAAAACCTTCTGCTTCAATAACGGCTGGCTCGTCGCGTTTATCGCGGTCAGCGAGAAGCACAAAGCACTGTTTAAGCGGCATGGCTTCAATAATCTGGTAATCGGCGCCGACGCGGTGATTAACATCGAGACTTTTTTGACCGAAACGGTGCGCAACAAATACTTCCGCAATATCGTGAACCGGTTCCAGAAGGGACATTTCACTTGCGAACATTGCCTGCCGCCCCACTCGCCGGCGCTTATAAACGAACTCCGCGCCGTATCAAACGACTGGCTCAAAGTTCCAGGCAGGAAAGAATGGCGATTCATGACCGGCCGTTTCTCCAGCCAATATTTCAGTGAAACGCCGCTGTTCGTCATGCGCGATGAGCGCGGCAGGGCGCTTGCATTCGTTAACGAACTGCCAAATTTCAAGCCAGGCGAGGCGACCATCGACCTCATGCGCCACCGTCGCGACATACCGAAGAACGCTATGGACTTCTTGTTCGTGGAACTAATGCGCCGCTTACAGGATGAAGGATTTCAGAAGTTCAACCTTGGCCTTTCACCGATGGCGCGCCAGAATCTGTCCGACAACGCAAGCAGGCGCCTACTTGACTACATCTACCTCGCAACGCAGGCCTTCGTTTCTACCAAAGGCCTGCATCAATACAAAGCCAAGTTCGACCCCGCCTGGGAACCGCGCTATGTTTTCTATACCGGCAACACGCCGTCATTACCGCAGATCGGGCTTGCATTGTCACGCCTGAGTTTACAGAAGCACCAAAACCTACGGTAGCTTTTTCAAGCTGTTGTTCAGCTAGCAACAATATAGTTCCGGAGCATGAACACATTTACACTCGGCGTGCGCAATGCGTTCCGCAACGCCACGCGAAGCTTATCAATCGTAATCATTCTGGGCTTAAGCATTGGGCTCAGTTTAGTCATGCTGATCGCCCACCAAGCGGTCGGGCAGAAAATCAACGACGTCAAAAGTTCCGTGGGCAATACCATCAGCATTTCGCCGGCTGGATTCGTCCCGGGCAGCGAAGCTAACAATGCGCTGACGACAAGCGACTTGGACAAGGTGAAATCACTCGCGCATGTTTCCGCCCTGACGGAAACACTGAACGACCGACTGACGACCATCGGCTCGGCAACGTTCGGCAGGTTCGGCAACTCCTCGCCAACCAACAACCAGACTAGCCTGAAATCACCGATCAACTTGAGCGATGTCAACAAGCAGGGTGGTGGCCTGCACGTCATGATAGATGGTAGCAGCCAGCTGCCAAGTAATTTCAGCCTGCCGATACAGATTCTCGGCACTAACGACCCGAGCCACCTGGACAACGGCACTGACATCACCATCAAAAGCGGCAAGGCGATCGATGGCAACAACGACTCCAACAACGCGCTTATCAGCACCGATATGGCCAACAAAAACAACCTGAAAGTCGGTTCGACATTCACCGCATACGGCAAGACGCTGACCGTAGCCGGTACATTCGACAGTGGCACAAAGGGCGGCAACAATACGGTCATCGTGTCACTGCCGGCCGAGCAGCGCCTAAGCGGCAACAGCGGCGACGTATCAAGCGCCACTGCCACGGTGGATTCGATCGACAACCTTGAGAGTGCCACGGCTGCCGTTAAGAATACGCTTGGCAGTAACGCCGACGTGGAAAGCTCCCAAGACCAAGTCAACAATACCATTAAGCCGTTAGAGAACATCCAGAGCGTGTCACTCTACAGCCTTGTCGGCGCAGCGATCGTCGGAGCCATCGTCATCCTACTGGTCATGATCATGATCGTTCGGGAACGGCGCCGCGAAATCGGCATCCTGAAAGCCATCGGCGGCTCAAACTCACGTATTATTTTCCAGTTCATGAGCGAAGCGCTGACGTTCACGATTCTTGGTGCGGTCATCGGCCTGATCATCGGCATTGCCGGCGGCGGCCCGGTCACCAACACGCTCGTCACCAACAGCGCCAACTCGGCCGCGAACAGCCAGCAAGCAGGGCCTGGTAGCATGGTCACCCGTATGGGCGGGCCCGGGATGGGTTTCCGGAGACCCACCGGTGGGGCTCTGAGCCGGAACGTCGGCGGCATCAGGAACACACTCACAGACATTCACGCAAACGTTGGCTGGGACATCCTCGCCTGGGGGTTAGGCGCGGCATTGTTTATCGCAGCCATCGGCAGCGCGTTCGCAGGCTGGCTGATTGCCAGGGTCAGGCCATCAGAAGTAATGAGGGCGGAATAGGAGTAAGCACATGTTGAAGGTCAAAGATTTATCGAGAACATTCCAGTCGGGCGACACGGAAGTTGCAGCGGTGGATAGCATCAACTTCGAGGTACCGGACGGCCAGTTCGCGTCCATCATCGGCAAAAGCGGCAGCGGCAAGACAACGCTGCTCAGCCTTCTCGGCACACTCGAGAAGCCGACAGGCGGGCACATCGAAATCGATGGCAAGGACGTCACTTCCTTGAGCGATCACGCACTCGTCGACTATCGGCGCAAAAAGATCGGCTTCGTATTCCAGGCGTACAACCTGATTCCGAACCTGACCGCGCTCGAAAACGTCATGCTGCCCCTCAGTTTCGAAGGCATGCACGGCACCGAGCGCAAGAAGCGTGCTACCGAGCTGCTCGAGCAAGTCGGCTTCACCGCAGACCAGATGGACCGTAAGCCCGGCCGCCTGAGCGGTGGCCAGCAACAGCGTGTCGCCATCGCCCGGGCGCTCGCCAACAAACCGAGCCTTATCCTGGCGGACGAGCCCACCGGCAACCTCGACACGGAAACCGGCAAAATGATATTCGACTTATTACACAACCTAGCAAAGACGCAAAACACCACCATCATCGTTGTCACGCACGATCTATCCATTGCCGGCAAGACCGATAAATCATTCACCCTCTCAGACGGCAAGCTCGTCTCAAAGTAGATACTTCATTTGCTAGTTGGTGTCTCGAGAACTGTGGATCTTCTTTACGACGTCATGCATGACAATGGCAAACGAAATACACATGACGCCCATGAACCCGGCTATAGCACCCACGACATGCGTGTTATTATCGCCAGAAACATTACTGAACAGGGCATGGTTCACACCTATCGCAATGTCCGCTCCAATGGCGCCTACAAACAGCCCGCTTGGCAGTCTTCTATGCGTCGGCGATACGCCCTTTCCGGCTCGCTTGCGCATAAACGCACTCATTAGTACAAAGAAAATGATAAAAGATAGGATTACTCCTGTTAGCACATAAGCATACGTGGCGACCGCATCATAGTGTTTGTAGTTATGCGGGTTAAGTGTCCCTCGTATTGTTAATGCTGAGATAAGGGCGATACATATAAAAAATATCTCACTGCCACGTGCTCTCCCCACGGTCAGCTGAGAAACGACGCTATCTTGCACGTAATACAGCTTGAACTTCTCCTTCCGCCGAGGCGGATCTGTTTGCGGTTGTGTACTTGGCTCTGACTGGTTTGGCACCAGGTTTGTGTTTTGCTGTTCGTCCATTTCTATTCCATGTTTATATGCTATGCATTCTATAGCAAACATGACGATTCCAGAATACCCACGTAAATATGTCCCACGAGCGTGTTGCGGTAAAAGTCAGCGGCGATTTACCTCCGTTTTACGTTGGGAGGTGGGCTACCTAGCGCTTGATGCGGACTTCCTGATGTGCCAGCTTGCGCTGGGCAGCGAGTACACCGGAAAAGACCACGGCCAGATATGCGAGGCCGGTGATACAGCTCGACAACAACGGCGAGTGCGTGCTCCACACCAAGTACGTACCGCTTGCCAGGGTCAGCGCCGTCAACCCGTAAGTGACACGCAACTTAGCCTTTGACGGCATAAAAAACGCGTATGTACTTGCGACGATGCTCGCTAGCGCGACGAAAATATGAGTGACTAATATCATTCTTTAATGATAACACTCACGGCAAGATGCCGCCAATCGCCACCCATAACGAGAACAAGAGCAGCGCCTTCAACGAAAAGAGGAACATCATGCGCGCCCAGGCTACATCATCCCTGGCTTTGAAACCATGGTAACCGCGCCACAACCATACGCAACCGAGAAAGCCCATGACGGTCGCATAAATGTAGCCCGTGTATCCGAATGCGCTGAGTGATACTGCCGCGATCGTGAACGCTACGGCATACAACATAATCTGCACTTTCGTACGATGCACGCCTTTCTTGATCGGCAGCACCGGGATGCCTCCGGCCGCATAGTCTTTCATACGGTATATCGCTATCGCGAAGAAGTGCGCCATCTGCCAGAATGTCATAGTCAGGTACAGGATGATCGCTCCGGCGTCGATGCGCCCCGTAACCGCACAGTAACCACCGACCATCGGTATCGAACCCGAAACCGTACCGACCAATGTGCCATGCACCGAACGGCGCTTAAAAATGCCGTATAAAACGATATAATCGAAATACGCGGCCAGCCCAAGTACTACGACCAGCCAGTTCACATAAGCCGCAAGTAAAAACATACCGCCGCCACCGAGCATTGCTGTGAAAACTAACACGTTGCGAGCTGGTACTTCACCTTTGGGCAACGCTCGCTTTTTAGTCCGAGGCATTCTCGTATCCAAGTCACGGTCAATGTAATTGTTGAGTACGCACGCCGAAGCCACAAGCAGCGACATGCCGACGAGCAACGCAAGTAGCAGCCCGACGTGTACATGCCACTTCGCCGCCAACAAAAAGCCGGCACCGGCCGTCATGACATTCGCGTACGTCCGTTCCGGCTTGGTCAGATGGTAGTAAGTGGCAGACCGCTTACGTATACCGTCAATCCTAGAGCCTAGACGGATAACCGCGACGTCGGTACCGTCTAAGCTCATTTAGATACCGCCGTTCTGGTTGATCATATATTGGTTGATCTGGTCAGGCGTCATCCGGTAATTCAAGTTATACATAATCCAGATGCTACCGATGACCACGATCAGCACTACCAGGACCATGAAGAACAGTACGAGCAATTTCCAGCGCGGCTTGGTTTCGCGGCCAAGGTGCAGGAAGAAGTAAATCTGCGCGAAGAACTGTGCCAACGCCAGCACCACCGTCGCACCAATAAGGAACTGGTGTGAAAAGACCGTGTGCCCCGAGTGAACGTGCTCCTCGACCAGCCCGAACGCCGTCAGCGTAAACAACAAAGACAGCAGGAAGCCGCTGATATACAGACCGAGCGTCGCGTGGTCGGTCTCATGCTGGGCATGTACGGGGGTTTGCATCTTAGCCATCTAAAGCACTCCTTGCAGATACACGATCGTAAAGATAAAGATCCACACCACGTCCAGGAAATGCCAGAACATGCTCAGCAGGTTGAGCCGTCGAAGCGTACCTCGTGTCAAGCCGCGGCGTTGTATCTGTGCGATCATCACCGCCATCCATATCAGGCCGGAAGTGATATGCAGCCCATGTGTGCCGACCAACGTGAAGAACGACGACAGAAAGCCGCTGCGGCGCCAGCTATCACCTTGTAGTACGAAGTCGCGGAATTCATGCAGTTCCAGCCCTAGGAACGTCAGGCCGAGCAGAGCAGTAATAGCGAAGCATGCCAGCACCAGATTCTTGTTGCGCCGCTGCGCGGCCAGTACCGCCAGGCCGCAAGTGAAACTGCTCGTCAATAGGACGAGCGTCTCGGCCAGTGCATAGGGCAAGCTGAACAACTCGTTAGAGGACGGCCCGCCGAACGTATTGCGGTGCAATACCGCGTACGTCGCGAACAGGCTAGCAAACAGCACGCAGTCGGTCATAATGTAGACCCAGAAACCGAACGTTGTCTTCACATCAGCCTCGCGCTCTTCTTCCTGGATACCTAACGCAACTTCACTCATGCCGGCCGGCTCCTCATAGCAATCTCCGCTTCCACTTTTTCAATCTCTTCGACCGTCACCATCCGTTCGATATCGTCATTACTCAACCGGACAATCAAGGTCGTGATAAGCCCGAGCAGGGCTGCGGCGGCCAACCACCAGATGTGCCAAACGATCGCGAATCCGGAGGTCAGCGCGAACCCAGCCAGGATTATCGGGGCACCCGTGTTCTTCATTTCCTGGAACGGCTGGTACTTCTGCTGCTTCATGTCTTTACCATCGTCGTGTTTCATCGCCCAGAACGCGTCGCGTTCATGCACGACCGGCTGGATCGCAAAGTTGTATGGTGGCGGCGGGGAAGCGGTCGCCCATTCGAGCGTCCGGGCGTTCCATGGGTCGCCGGTCAGGTCGCGGTTCCAGCCGCGCGTCATGATACTGAATATCAATTGCACGATCTGCAAGGCAACGCCGATGAAGATAATCACCGCCCCGATGGCCGCCACGATGAACAACGGCTGCCAGCCAAGGCTGGCATCGTAATGGTCGAGCCGGCGCGTCGCACCCATCAGCCCTAGGATGTACAGCGGGCCGAATGCCAATATAAACCCAAATATCCAGCACAACGCCGCCCACTTACCAAGCCGCTCGTTCAGCTTGAACCCGAAAATCTTCGGGAACCAGTATGTCAGCCCGGCGAAGTACCCGAACAGGACGCCGCTGACGATCATGGTGTGGAAATGAGCGACCAGGAACAGACTATTATGCACCTGGAAGTCGATTGGCGGCACCGCCATCAGCACGCCGGCCACGCCTCCCATGGTGAACAGGAAGACGAAGCCCATGAACCAATACATCGGGCTGGCAAAATGGATCCGCCCTTGGTACATCGTGAACAGCCAGTTGAAGATCTTCACGCCTGTCGGCACGGCAATTAGCATGGTCGCGATACCGAACACCGCGTTCACGTCAGCACCGGCGCCCATCGTAAAGAAATGGTGCAGCCACACGGTGAACGACAGGAACACGATCGCCCAAATGGCCCAGACCATCGATGTATAGCCGAATAGGCGTTTACGGCTGAACGTCGGCACGATTTCCGAGAACACACCGAACGCCGGCAATACCAGGATATACACTTCCGGATGCCCCCACGCCCAAATCAGGTTCACATACATCATGGCGTTCCCGCCACCGCCCGCAGTAAAGAAGTGCGTACCGATCGTGCGGTCGAGCGCTAACAGTGCCAGCGTTGCCGTCAAAATAGGGAAGGCGAAGGCGACCAACGTCATCGCCCCCATCACGCTCCAGGCGAATATCGGCATTTTCATAAGGTTCATACCTGGCGCACGCATGCGGAATATCGTCACCAAAAAGTTAATACCGCTCATAAGCGAACCTATACCGGCGATCTGTAGGCTCCAAATCCAATAATCCACGCCGGGCCCTGGGCTGTATTGCAACTCGGAAAGCGGCGGATAGGCCAACCACCCAGCTGCCGAGAAATCACCGACCACCAGTGACATATTGATAAGCACCATGCCAGCGGTGAACAACCAGAAACTCGTCGCGTTCAGGAACGGAAACGCGACATCGCGCGCACCAAGCTGCTGCGGCAGTACTAGGTTGATAAGCCCGAACATGAAACCCATGCCCACGAAGAAAATCATAATAGTGCCATGGGCAGAGAACACCTGCTGGAACGTATCCGGCGATAAAATGCCGCTATGCGAGCCGACCGACGTCGCTTGTTGAGCGCGCATCATGCCCGCATCAGCGGCACCGCGCAACAACATGAGCGCCGACACGAGTATGTACATCACACCGATCTTCTTGTGGTTCGTCGTGGTCAGCCATTCGCGCCACAGCCACGGCCATTTCTTGAAGTACGTCACCAACGCCAGCGCAGCTACCGCGCCTACGACCATCGATACGGCCGCGCCCTCGGTAATGAGCGGGTGCTGGAACGCCTGCAAATTCAATCGGCCGAGCAGATTCGCGAATATCATTCGTTCATCCCTCGCATACCCACGGCAGGCTTGCCGTCCGGCGACATGTACTTCATCACGATAGTATTATACAAATCGGTTGTGACTAGCGAATAATTTTCAGGCTTGACGCTGTCGCTCGGGCGAGCCAGCTGGTTGTACGATGCAGTATTAAGTTGCTTGGGTGATGAGCTCGCCTGACGCACCCATGCATTAAAATCCGCCTGTGAGACCGCTTTAGCCGTGAACATCATGCGCGCAAACCCGCTGCCAGCGATGTTTGCGGGTGAACCCATGAAGCTACCATTGCGGTCCGCTACCAAGTGCAAATGCGTCGACATGCCAGGCATGGCATAAATCTGCCCGCCGAGCTGCGGGATCCAGAACGAGTTCATAACCGTGTCCGACGTAATCTGGAAATCAACGGGCGTATTGGCCGGGATTTCCACCATGTTCACGCTCGCAACATGCTGCTGCGGGTAGATGAACAGCCACTTCCAATCCAGAGCCACTACCTGCACTGTGAGCGGCTGTTTGGCCGAGGCAAGCGCTTTGTACGGATCAAGTGCATGCGAGCTGTTCCATGCGACCACCGACAGTGTCCCTATGATAGCTATCGGGATACCCCACCAGATGCTCTCGAACAGCCGGCTGCCATCCCAATCGGGACTATATTTTACTTTGCGTGTCTCATGATTCTCCTCACGGTACTTCATGGCGATAACCACCGTCATGATATACACCGGCACCAGCACGATCGCTGACAGCAAGATACCGATAATCATCAGCTGGCGCTCTTTATAGCCAACCTGTCCGGCCGGTTCCAACACCGCCACCGTATGCCGATGCAGATACCATGCCAAAGCCGCCAGGATACCTAATACGATCAACACAGGCAGGGCAATTTTAAGTTTTCTCTGCGACTTTTTTCGTGTCATAGCATAACCGTTACCTATACTATACCACCCCGGACGCTAGTTCGATGCTAGAAGTGGTCACGGATGTGGCTGAAGCTGTAATCCCAATCGGCATTGGCTTTTTTGTGCGGGTTGAAGATACCCTCGGGGTCCATTATCTTCTTGGCTTCGCGGAAAATCTCGAGCATCTCATGACCGTACATCTGCTCAAGCCATGGACCGCGGACCAAACCGTCGTTGTGTTCTCCAGACAACGATCCGTGATACTTCAGTACCAAATTGTCGACCTCTTTCATTGCCGGCAAAAGTTTAGCACGCTCTTTCGGGTCTTCAATCTTCATGAGCGGGATGATATGGAAGTTACCGTCGCCGATATGACCCTGGATAGTCGCGAACAGTTTATACTTTTTGACGATACGTCGTATCTTGGGCAAAAACTCTACGAGGTACGGCGGACTGACCACAAGGTCGTCGATGAACGGCGCTGTGTGCTTGTCTTTGACTTTTTTACGCAAAACCTGGAACGCATACCGTCGCATTATCCAGAACTTTTCGGCTCTACCTTCGGTCGGGTCCTCTTCAAAGCCGTTGATTTCGTAACGGGCATGGTACTGTTTGAGCTCACGATGTAACGTCTTAACCTTGTCGCGCACTTCGTTTTCGGTTTCACCGTTGAACTCGACCATAAGGATCATTTTAGGCACGCCTCGTAGTAGCTGGGCGCCATCAGGTGCGAGCGAGAAGATCAAATGGATGAACTTCTTGAGGCCGAGCATCTTCAGGAAGTACGGCATGAACCGTATCGTCAGTATGAGCGTAGCTTGGTCGAAACACTCAAATGATGCCGGCTTGTATTCGAGCACCTTCGGAATGAGTTCGCCGAGGTCGTCAATATCTTTCAGGAATAGCACGAGCAGGCCGGAATGCGGCCGGGCGTGGACGAGCCGGAAATGAATGTCGGTCGTAAACCCGAGCGTGCCTTGCGCACCAACGATAAGTTTGTTCAAATCGAACACGCCCGCATCGCGGTCCCAAACGTCCCACAAGTTGTAGCCGGTCGAATTTTTGGTGACATGTGGCTTGGCAGCCTTGATCTTGTCGTAATGTTTTTCGACCAAATCGTAAATGCCTTTGTAGACTTTGCCCTCGAAATCTTTCTGGCCAATTTTGGCGAGCAGTTCGCGCCGGTTCAGCGGCTTCACCGTGCGCTCGACGCCATCGGCAAATACGAACTTCAGTTCGGTCACGTAATCTTCGGTCTTACCGAACTCCAGCGACTTTTCACCGCCCGAGTTGTTGTTCACCATGCCGCCAATCGTGCACAAATCGCGCGAGGCAGGGTAGGACGGCATGAGCGCCTTGTGCTTGAGCGTTTCTGGCTCGAAGTCGCGGTAAAACACGCCAGGCTGTGCGTGCGCCACCATAGCCGACACATCTTCTATCTTCGTAAAATGCCTATTAAAGTCGACGATAATCGAATCGTTAATCGCGCCACCGCCCATGTCCGTTCCGGCACTACGAGCCGTCACCGACAATTCTGGCATGTCTTTTTTCTTCTCGGCGACAAGCTTTACCAGCCGCTCGACATCGTGCGCGTCTTTGGGGCTTACCACCAACTGTGGTTTCAACTCGAACATCGACGCGTCATGGCTATAAAACTCCAGCACGTCTGCCGAATCTTCGACTTCTCCCTTGAAGCCGACTTTAACAAGTGTTTGTTTTATTTCTTCCATATTTCCAAGCTTAAGCGTATTTTATAAAACTTGCAACCAGAAGCAACTACGACGCCAGTAATCCTGCAACAAGTTCAGGTTCGTCGACCAACGTATGATGACCGGTATCTGCGAGCAGCACGTGCCAATTGGGCTTCCGGATAAGCCGCTTGAGGTTCTCAATATACTTCTGCCGTTCGTATTTTCCCTGAACCAGCGTGATGGGTAGATCCAGCTTGCGCAGATCACACAGGCTTTGCTGTGCTTCGATGACATTCCTGAGCGATCTACTTCGCGCCTCGAGCGACGCGGCGAACATGTACTGTTCCATGCCTCGATACCTCTTCGGCATGCATGCGCGCATCAGTGCTTTCATAAAAGAGAGCCGCATAAAAGGACATATAACGCGGTGGCCGCCCCAGTATAAGCTCGCCCTATAGAACAGGTTACTTGCGAGCTCGCGGCGGGCCTCCTGGGCATCCTTGAACAATGGTGGATTCAATAGCAACAACTTGCGGACATTTTCGGGATGGCACGACGCATATCGCAGCGACAGCAACGCTCCCATCGAATGACCCGCAAGTACGACCGGCCCCTGGACGCCACAGTGCTCGAGCGTTCGCTGAACCCAGGCTAAGTGATCGTCGTAGTCGTATGCCATACGCCGCGGCTTCGGTGATCCACCAAAACCAAGCAGGTCAATGGCGATAACCGTGTGGTCAGCCTCAAGTACCGCACGCAATTCGTCCCAGTATCTCAGCGAGCTCAGGTAGCCGTGCAACAGGACTACCACCGGGCCGGTACCCGATACCTCGTAGTTCAGTATGTCACCCTGTAACTTATGCACCCTAAGATGATACCACTATACGAACTTTTTAAAACTCAGGTATAATCATAACCATGACGGACCAAAACAAACACAGGGTACTTATTATTGGCGCTGGCTTTGGCGGCGTGAAGGCAGCGCTCGAGCTGGCCAAACAGGAGAATGTCGCCGTGACGCTCGTCTCGGAACGAAACGACTTTCGCTACTATCCGACGCTCTACCACACAGCAACCGGAGGCCTACGGGCGCAGTCCAGCATCCCGCTTGAGAAAATCTTGCCAGGGCAGGTGGCATTCGTGCAGGGTACTGCTGAACACCTGGACAGGGAAAAGCAGACGGTCAAAATGCACGGCGGCCAGAACTTGCACTACGACACGCTTGTCTTGGCGCTCGGAAGCGTAACAAATTATTTCGGTATCAAAGGACTCGATGAATATTCGTTCGGCATCAAATCGATCGAGGAAGTCGAGCGCTTCAAGCAGCATCTCCATGAACAGCTGACTGACGAGCAACAGCCTGACTTGAACTACATAATCGTCGGCGCCGGGCCGACCGGCATTGAGCTAGCCGGTGCGCTACCAGACTACTTACACAAGATAATGAACAACCACGGCATCAAACACAAAGCCGTACATATCGACCTGATCGAAGCCGCACCTCAGTTACTACCGCGCTCGCCCAAGCCCACCTCACGCGCAGTGCGACGACATTTGCGCAAGCTCGGCGTCAAGTTGATGCTCGGGTCTGCGGTGCAGGGAGAAACAGCTGACGCACTTATGGTGAACGGCAAGCCGCTGCCAAGCCACACTGTCGTATGGACAGCCGGCATGGCGAATAACCCGTTCTTCAGCACTAACAACTTCGCCATGAGTGAACGACACAAAGTAGTCGTCGATGAGCACTTGCAGGCCGAGCCCCATATCTATGTAGTCGGCGATAATGCCGCCACGCAATTCAGCGGCATGGCGCAAACAGCGTTGTACGACGCAAAATTCGTCAGCGAGAACCTGGAACGGCAATTCACCGGGAAGAAGCTCAAGAACTATAAACCGAAACAGCCGATATCTATCATCCCCGCCGGTCCCGAATGGGCAGCTGTTGACTGGGGTAAATTACATATCTATGGCAAGGTGGGCTGGGCACTCCGTGAAGCAGCTGACTGGGTCGGCTTTCATGATCTCGAGCCGTGGTGGAAAGCAAGCGAGCAGTGGCTCACCGAACTCGGTACCGAGGAATCGTGCGCCACCTGTGCAGCTGCAGTAACCGAATAGCCTGACTGGTCGTAAAAATTAAATCGCCCGCTGGTAATCAACGGGCGATTTTCTATAAGTGGCTTTTATTCGTTATTTCTTTTTGCCATTAGCCTTTGCTTTGACCGCTACCGGCTCAGCACCAGAGAAGAGCAAAGCGTAGAGGTTAACACCGATAATGGCGCCTAATACCGGACCAAGTACGTATGTACCCCAAGCCCACGAATTGGAACCAAATGCGACGGCCGGGTTGATGAAGCCGTTCGCTGATGCGGAAGCGACCAACACGCCAAGCGTGTATGCGCCACCGACGACTACAGCCCGGCGAGCGCCCCATACTCTTTCATATAGAACACTGGCAGCAACAAGCGTGAATACGAATGCACCAGCTGCCTCCGACACGAGAATGCGAGCTTCGTAACCGCTACTGACATGCTGCACGGTCCCATGCATAAAGTACTTGTACAACCCATAGGCAGCCCAAGCGCCAAGCATCTGGGCGACTACGTAGGCCACGGCCGTCAGCGTCTTGGTGCGACGTGCGGTCCACATTGCCAGCGTTACCGCCGGATTCAAGTGCACGTCACCTGCGAACGACACGCCAGCCATCACTACGGCCAAACCGGCAGCGATTGCCACGAAATAGGGCAGGCCGATGGTTGACCGGCTTACATCGAGTACCACGAACGCCAACGTCGCGGTACCGAGAAACTCACCGACCACCCCGGCGACTTTTCTTTTTCCAAACATACGAACTCCTCCGTACTTTTATTACTTATGCATCAAGCATAACCGTAATATTATGGTTTGTAAAGTTTCGTCAACTGTTTGCAAAGAGTATTGGCCTAAGCTGCAGGTCGGATGATGAACGTTTCCATCGAGTTGGCCAAGGTGCCATGCCCGGCGCTCGCGAAGTCCTGGCCGGCCATAAGCGCAGTGCGATAGTTATGATCATCAACAGTACCGCGGCTAAAGAGGGCAGCGAGTTGCTCTGTACGGTTATCGTTGACACCGAAGACCTGAATATCCTGTTCTGCCAATACGTTCGGGCTGACGGCGTAGCCTCGCAATCCCTGCAGGTATACCCGGACGCGCTCCAGGTGGCCGTGTACGCCACGGCCGTCATCCTCGTAGTTCTCAATCGCATGTCGGCCAACCATGCGCAGCACCGATCCGGTAACCAATTCAGGGCTATATGCGGCATACAGTC
>Ga0187809_10000239_pt1 | contig 33233 bp, 34 predicted proteins | sample NC_wetland_sal_i_8_FD_132415 | JGI IMG/M metagenome (GOLD analysis project Ga0187809, IMG submission 132415) | Wetland sediment microbial communities from Neuse River Estuary, North Carolina, USA - ASW_4 | ecosystem: Environmental > Aquatic > Freshwater > Wetlands > Sediment | place: USA: North... | reverse complement strand
GTCATGGCGTGCGCAACGCGCTCATCCCGGTCCGTACGATCCTCGGCCTGCAATTCTCCTTCCTGATCGCGGGGACCGTCATCATCGAGAACGTCTTTTACCTTCCGGGCCTCGGTCGGCTGGTCTTCCAGGCGATCGCCCAGCGCGATCTGATGGTGGTGAAAAGCGTCGTCCTTCTCATCGTGGCGGCGGTCGTCATCGTCACCTTCCTGGTCGATGTCGCTTACGCGTTCGCCGATCCGCGGCTGAAGGTGCGCCGATGACGGATCCGTCCTTCGCCAGCACGGCAATGTCCACCGAAGGCGTAGAAGCAGGGTTGATGCGCCGCCTCTTTCGCAGCCCGAGCTTCGTGATCGGAGCAATCATCACGGCGATCGTGATCCTCGCGGCGTTGGTTTCCTATTTCTGGACGCCCTATGATCCGACGGCGATGGCCATTTCAAGCCGGCTCAAGGGACCGAGCGCCAGCCATATTTTCGGCACCGACCAGTTCGGCCGCGACATCTTCTCCATGATCATGGTGGGCGCGCGCAACTCGATCGCGGTGTCGGTGTTTTCGGTCGGGATCGGCGTCATAATCGGCGTGCCGCTTGGTCTCATAGCGGCGGCGAAAGCCGGCTTACTCGATGAAATCGTCATGCGTATGAACGATCTCGTCTTCGCCTTCCCGGCCCTGCTCACGGCGGTCATGCTCGCGGCGATCATCGGGCCGGGAACGCTTGGCGCGGTGATCGCGATCGGCGTCTTCAATATCCCCGTCTTCGCGCGCCTGGCGCGCGGAAGCGCGCTCTCGGTGCTGGCGCGTGAATTCATCCTCGCCTCGCGCGCGTCGGGCAAGGGAACGGCGCTGATCCTGATCGAGCATGTGCTGCCCAACATCATGAACACGCTCATCGTGCAGGCGACGATCCAGTTCTCGCTTGGCATCCTGCTGGAAGCCGGCCTGTCCTATGTCGGTCTCGGCACGCCGCCCCCCTTCCCGAGTTGGGGCCGCATGTTGAGTGAATCGCAGACGCTGATGGCGACGGCGCCGCATCTTGCGCTCTTCCCCGGCTTGGCAATCGTTTTCACCGTTCTCGGCCTGAACCTTCTGGGAGACGGGCTTCGCGACGCGCTTGACCCGCGTCTCGCCGGCAGGAGCGCTCAAGCATGAGCCTGCTCGAAATCGAGAAGCTGTCGCTGTCGATCAATGGCGCGCCGATCCTGAAACAGATCGATCTAAGCGTCGATGCAGGCCAGACGGTCGGCCTCGTCGGCGAATCGGGTTCCGGCAAATCGATGACATCGCTTGCCGTCATGAAGCTTCTGCCGCCCGGCTCCCAAGCCTTGGGGCGAATTAGCTTCAACGGCATCGATATATCGGCCGCGCCGGAAGCCGCCATGTGCCGTCTGCGCGGCAACGAGATCGGCATGGTCTTTCAGGAGCCGATGACGGCGCTCAACCCCGTCAAGACGATCGGCGAGCAGGTGGCCGAGGGGATAAGGCTGCACACAGGCGCCAGCCGGGCCGATGCGGAGGCACGGGCGCGTAAGGTTCTTGAGCGCGTCGGGCTGCCTGTGGAGAAGTTTCCGCTGTCGCGCTACCCGCACGAGCTTTCCGGCGGCCAGCGCCAACGCGTGGTCATCGCCATCGCCTGCGCGCTGAAGCCGAAGCTCCTTATCGCCGACGAGCCGACCACGGCGCTAGACGTGGTGCTGCAAAAGCAGATCCTGGAGCTTCTGCGCGATCTCGTCGACGAAAACAGGATGGGACTGCTGCTCATCTCGCACGATCTCGCCGTCGTCACCGACATGGCCGACCGCATCACGATCATGCGGCGCGGCGAGGTAATGGAAGAAGGCGAGACGGCGCGAACGCTATCGGCGCAGGTCCACCCCTACACGCGACAACTGGCCGAAGCCTCCACGCATGTGCCAGCGCGCCTCAGGCAGGCCGAGAAGCGGGCTCCCGAACCCCTTCTCCAGCTCGACAATGTCGTCCGAGAATACCCGGGGCGCCGCGTTTCGCTTTTCCAGAAGCCGGAGCCTTTTCGCGCTGTGAATGGCGTCTCGTTTTCGCTCGCGCCGGGGCAATCCGTGGCCCTGGTCGGCCGTTCAGGCTGTGGAAAATCGACGCTCGCTCGCATGATCCTGGCGCTCGACCGGCCGACGGGCGGTGAAATCCGATTCATGGGCGATGCGGTCAGCCGCATGGGTGAATCCGCCTTGCGCCCGGCCCGGCGCAACATGCAGGTCGTATTTCAGGATCCTTACGGGTCGTTCGATCCGCGTCACAAGGTCGAGCGTCTCGTCGCCGAACCGCTGCATCTTCTGGAAAGCTCCCCTTCGCCGGCCGAAAGACGCGAACGCGTGGCGGCGGCGCTGCACGATGTCGGGCTTTCATCGCGGGACATGAACAAATATCCGCATGAATTCTCGGGCGGGCAGCGGCAGCGGCTCTCGATCGCCCGCGCCATCATCACGCGGCCGCGGCTGATCGTTGCGGACGAGCCGGTCTCGGCCCTGGACGTCTCGATCAGGGCGCAGATACTGGACCTGTTCGCCGACCTCAACCAGAGGCTCGGCGTCGCCTATCTCTTCATCACGCATGACCTCACCGTCGCGCGCGCCATCACCGACGAGGTGATGGTCATGCATGACGGCGTCATTGTCGAGGAAGGCGCGACCGGCCGCGTTCTCGATCACCCGCAATCCGAAGCCGCGCGCGACCTCGTCGCCGCCGCGCCCGATCTTCAGCGCGCAATCGCGAGACGGCTGGAGATGCAGGGGTGAGCGGGAAGCCGCATCCGATATGCGAGGAAAACGCTCTAACGTTTTGTTATTTATTGGCGATCCCGGCAGGATTCGAACCTGCGACCATCGGCTTAGAAGGCCGGTGCTCTATCCGGCTGAGCTACGGGACCGACAGGCCTTTGGCCTTTTTTCGAGCGCTGAACGGCGTTCAATGCGTCCAAGGTATCTTGCGGTCATAACGGAAATTCTCGGCATAGGAAATCTGGCGCCGCGCCGCCTCCTTCGGCAGTTCGATGCGGTAGGGAATGCCGTGTTTCCGCGCGTAGGCTACGGCCTCCTCGCGCGTGTCGAAGCTGAGCCTGATCTGGCTCTTCATGTCGCTGGAAGACGTATAGCCCATGAGCGGGTCGATCTTCTTCGGCTTCTCGGGTTCGTATTCCAGGACCCAATAGCCGGTTTTGGCTTTGCCCGACTGCATCGCCGTCTTGGCGGGGCTGTAGATGCGTGCGCTCATTCCTTCACCTTTCCACACGGCGGCGGGTAATGGTCGGAGTGGCAGGATTCGAACCTGCGACCCTCTGCTCCCAAAGCAGATGCGCTACCAGACTGCGCTACACTCCGGGCCCGCTTGCCGCGAGATTTGCCTAGATAGTCCGCTTCCAAAAGGCAAGCGTGGATTTGCATGGGAACAGAAAAGGAAGGCTGGCTCAACCCTGAAGGGAGTGCCCCCGTCGGCTGCTACGCGGTCCTGCGATTTTCGTCGAAAGCTTCCAGCACCTGCGCCGCCAAGGCGCGCGAGATGCGCGTCTTTCCCTCAAGCGCGGCGCGGTCGAGGCGATGCACAAGGGCAATTGCCGTTGAAAGCGACCGCTCCATGCGGCGCACGAGATATTGCACCACGGCAAAATCAACCTCGACCTGCCGATCGGCGAAAAGCTTGGCGATAACGGCGGCCAGCAAGGCATCGTCGGGTTCGTTAATTTCGACCGTCGTCGCCGCCTTCAGGCGCGACGCAAGGTCCGGCAATGTCACGCCCCAGGCGCCGGGAAAGAGGCGGCTCGTGAGCAGGAGATGGTCGCCCCTGGCGCGAACGGCGTTGATGAGATGGAAAAGCCCGTTCTGGTCGAAAGGCGTTGCACCTATGCCGTCGATGAGAATCGGATGCTCGGGTATCGGCATCTCGCCGCCGAGTCGGCGTGGATCGACAAGCTGCGCCCCGGCTTCGTCGCGCCAGACGGCGGCCAGATGGGATTTCCCGCAGCCGGGCGGGCCGGCAAGAATCACGACATTCGAGGGCCAGTCCGGCCAGCAATCGATCAGCGCGGCCGCAGCCGCGTTCGCGGGCGTAACGACAAGATCGTCACGCGATAATTGCTCGATATGATGCAGATCAAGCGGCAACTGCCTCGGCTGCAAAGGCATGGGCCTCAATCCTTCCCGGTTCGCCGATGCTGCGCGCTGACGGTTTTGGGCGCCGCTTTGTCGATGCCTTCCGGCCCGCGATAAAGCGGCGAGGCGAGATAACGCGACAGCCCGAAACGTACAAGAACGCCGATCGCCGCCGAGGCCGGAACCGCGATCAGGAGGCCGACGAATCCGAAAAGCGCGCCGAAGGCAAGCAGCGCGAACATCAGCCATACCGGGTGCAGGCCGACGCTCGATCCGACGAGCTTCGGCTGCAGGATGTTCCCCTCGATGAACTGGCCGGTGAAGAAAACGAGCAGCACGGCGCCGATCCAGAACCAATGCGGCGAAAACTGAACGAGCGCCACAACGACCGCCAGGAACAGCCCCGTCAGCGACCCGACATAGGGGATGAAGCTGATAAGGCCGGCGAGCAATCCGATGAGCAGGCCGAAATTCAATCCGACAATTGTCAATCCGGTGGCGTAATAGATGCCGAGGATCAGGCAAAGGGTGCCCTGCCCGCGCACGAAACCGGCGATCGAATGGTCCATCTCGCGCGCAAGCCCGCGAACGGTCTCGAGATGCTGTCTCGGGATCCAGCTATCGACCTTCGCGACCATCCGGTCCCAGTCGAGGAGCATGTAGAAAGCGACAACCGGCGTCACGATGAACAGGCTGCCCAGATTGATGATCGCGAGGCTCGAACTCCATATCGATTTGAAGAGCGTCGTCAGAAAACCGGTTCCCTGACCAAGGAAGGAATTCAGACCGGCGCGCAAATCCGCCGCGTTGACGCCAAGCGTCCGTTCCAGCCATTTCGAATCGAAATTGGTGACGAGGTCCTGCAGCGCGCTGATATAGCCAGGAATACCCTCGACCAGCCCTGCCAACTGCTTCGAGAGCGCCGGCACGACCAGCACCAGCACAAGAGCCAAAAGGATGACGAAGGCCAAAAGGATGACGATCGTCGCCCAGAAACGGGAAAGCCCGATCTTCTGAAGCCTGTCGGCCACGGGGTCCAGGAAATAGGCAAGCGCCATGCCGCAGATGAACGGCAGAAGAATGCCGCTGAAGACAAACAGGAATAGCGCGAGGAAGACGATCGCCAGGATCCAGAAAGAGGCCTGCCGGCGGAGATTGATATGAATCTCCTGCTGATAATGCTCTTCAACGATTCGGGGTGTCGCCTTCGGCATATCCTGCCATGTGCTTGAGCCAGGCTACGAGATACGCAGCAGCGGAAGCCACGGTCAAGATGCCTGACAGGATAACGAGCCAATAGCGCACGGGGCCGAAGGCCGAGGCGAAAGCCAATTCCGCAAGGACCCAGGCGGCCAGAACGATCTGGACCGCCGTATTCGCCTTGGAGACGAAGAATGGCCTGACCTCGACGGGATGCCCCATCAGGTTGGAAATCAAAACCGCCCCGACGATCAGCGCATCGCGGGAAACGGCAACGAACACCAGCCAGAGCGGCAATGCGCCCATGACGCCCAGCATAACGAAGACGCTGACCAAAAGAAGCTTGTCGGCCACCGGGTCGAGATAGGCTCCGAGCTTCGAACGCTGGTTGAAATGACGCGCGATGAAGCCGTCCACGCCATCTGATATGCCGGCGACGAGAAAGCCGGCGAACGCCCAGCCCATATGGCCGGACATCATGGCGAAAACGACCGCCGGCACCAGGAAAAAACGCATCAGGGTGATGATATTCGGGATCGTCACCTTGCCGGACCCTCTCCTGCCGCCTCATTATAATTTGGCACGGTCAAAATGGATAATGCGCGGACGGCCTGCAAGTACCAGCGAAACTCCGGAGCTTCGGCCATCGCTCGTGACGGTATCGTTTTCCACCCATTTGGCGATCCTCTATAATGGGTATAGTTGCGGCATTTCACGCTTCGTGCGAAGAGCGCCCACCACCGAACGCGGACGGAGCACCGTCATGACCGACAAGAAGAACGGCCTCACCTACGCCGCGGCCGGCGTCGATATCGACGCGGGAAACGCCATGGTGGAAATGATCAAGCCGCTGGTGAAGGCGACGCGGCGGACAGGCGCGGATGCGGAGATCGGCGGGTTCGGCGGCGTCTTCGACCTGAAGGCCGCGGGCTTCAACGATCCGCTGCTGGTCGCGGCGAATGATGGCGTCGGCACCAAGCTCAAGGTGGCGATCGAATCCGGCCGGCACGACACGATCGGCATCGATCTCGTCGCGATGTGCGTCAACGACCTTGTCGTCCAGGGCGCGGAGCCGCTGTTCTTTCTCGACTATCTGGCGACAGGCAAGCTCGACCCGGCGCAGGGGACCGCAATCGTTTCCGGCATAGCGGCAGGCTGCCGGGAGGCAGGCTGCGCGCTGATCGGCGGCGAAACGGCTGAAATGCCCGGCATGTATCAGGAAAAAGACTATGATCTTGCCGGCTTCGCGGTGGGCGCCGTCGAGCGCGGGCAATTGCTGCCGACCGACGACATTGTGGAGGGAGACGTCATTCTCGGCATTGCGTCGTCGGGGCTTCACTCCAACGGGTTTTCACTCGTCCGGCGCATCGTCGCGCTTTCCGGCCTCTCCTGGGGCGACGAGGCTCCCTTCGCGGCCGGCCGCGCGCTTGCCGAGGCCCTGCTCGAGCCGACGCGCATCTACGTGAAATCGGTCCTCGGCGCGATCCGCGGAACGCATGGCATCAAGGCGCTCGCCCACATCACCGGCGGCGGCTTTCCGGACAATATTCCGCGCGTTCTGCCTCGGGACTATGCCGCTGAGCTCGATCTCGAGAGCATCGACGTTCCATCCGTCTTTTCCTGGCTGGCCAAGACCGGAGGGGTGAAGCCGGAGGAAATGATGCGGACCTTTAATTGCGGCATCGGCTTCGTGGCCGTGGTGGCGGCCGGACAGGCGGCCCAGGTCGCGGCGGTGCTCCAGCAGGCGGGCGAAACCGTCACGCCCATCGGGCGGATCGTGCCCAGACGCCAGGCCGGCGTGATCTATAGGGGGGCGATCGCGTTATGACGGCGGAACGGAAACGCGTCGTCGTACTCATATCGGGCCGCGGCTCCAACATGGCGGCGCTGATCGACGCGGCGAAGGATGACAGCTACTCGGCGGAGATCGTCGCCGTGATGGCGGACAATCCGGATGCGCATGGCTTGAAGATCGCCGAGGCGAATGGTCTGCCGACGCGGATTTTCGTCCGTTCAGATTTTCTCAACAAGGTGGCGCATGAAGCGGCGCTCGAAGAGGCGCTGCACGGCTTTGACGCCGAGATCGTCGCGCTGGCTGGCTATATGCGGCTTCTCTCTCCCGCTTTCGTGGGCCGGTGGGCAGGAAGGCTCGTCAACATCCACCCTGCCCTGCTGCCCTGCTTTACCGGGCTCGATACGCATCGCCGGGCCTTGGAAGCTGGCATCCGGGTGCATGGCTGCACCGTCCATTTCGTCACCGCAGCGACGGATTCGGGACCGATCATCGCGCAGGCCGCTGTCCCCGTGCTGTCGAGTGATGACGAGGCGTCGCTGTCGGCGCGAGTCCTCAAAGCAGAGCACAGGCTCTATCCGGTGGCGCTGGCGCTGGTCGCGGAGGGAAAGGCGCGGATGGAAAATGGCAGAACCGTGCTGACGGGTATCGCAGAGGCGGACCGACAGGGTCTTCTGCTTTCACCGTCCGACCGCATGGCCGAGCCGGATGGCGAGACAGACCTGGAACATCTGGCGCGCTTCACGCCATAGCAGGCCTTCGCGGCACAAAAAGTCGAAATCATTCCCGTGGTCCACGGAGCCCGCGATCTGGTATAGCCCTACGCCGGTCGCACCCAGACCTTGTTGTCGTGCACCGGCGCACCTCCATAGGGCGCGGGCGCGTCGGAGCCGGTGAGCACGTTGATGCCCTCGCCGCGTTCATGCGCGCTGTTCGGCCAGATGCCTTCCGCGATCACAACGCCACGGCGCAGCCCGTCGAAGAACTTCGCGTGTAGCACGACCTCGCCCCGCGTATTGCCGATTTCGACGCGGCCACCCTCCTCTATGCCGAGCGCGGCAGCATCGTCGGAATGGATCAGGAGCAGGGGCTGCCCTTCCTTCGCCTTCGACACCGGCGTTTCGGTGAAGCTCGAATTCAGGAAATTGCGCGCCGGCGACGTAGCGAGCCGGAACGGATGCTCCTCGTCGGCCACCTCGATCAGATCGACATGGTCGGGAAATTCCGGCAGCCGCTCATAAGGGCCGAAGATGCCCATGGAGCGGGGTGGCCTGTTCGGCGCGGCTTGGCCGGTCCAGTTCGGCCTGAAATGAAACTTCTTGTCGGCATGGCCGAAGCCATTCAGATAATGGGCCTCCTCGAAGGGTGGCTGCAAATCGGCCCATTTCTCCTCGCGAAACGTGTCAAAGGCGCCGAGGCCCTTCTTCTCCAGCATCACGTCGATATGCTCGCGCTCGGTCATGCCGAAGCCCGGCAGGTGCGAGACGCCCAACCGCTTCGCCAGTTCCTCAATGACGAAATGGTTTGTCCTCGGCCCTTCCGGTGGCTCGACCAGCTTCGGGCCAAGCGTGATGTGCTGGTTGCCGCCGCCCTTGTAGATGTCGTCATGCTCAAGGAACATCGTCGCCGGCAGCACGACGTCCGCGAGCTTCGCCGTGTCGGTCATGAACTGTTCATGCACGCAGGTGAAGAGGTCGTCGCGCAGAAAACCCTGTTTCACCAGGCGCTGTTCGGGCGCTACATTGGCCGGGTTGGTGTTCTGGATCAGCATTGCCGTCACCGGCGGTCCGCCATAAAGCGCGTCCGGCCTGCCCACCAGCACCGGACCGATGCGCGAATGATCGAGATAGCGGATCTTCGGGTCGCGGAGCCGCGTGCCCTCGACAAGTTCCATGTTCAGCTTGAGGATGCCGGAATTGGAATGGAAGGCGCCGCCGCCTTCATATTGCCAGGCGCCGGTGACGGCGGCGATGCAGGAGGCCGCATGCATGGCGACGGAGCCGTTGCGCTGACGCGAAAAACCGTAACCAAGACGGAAAAAAGTCCGCTTGGTCGTGCCGACAAGCCGGGCGAACGCCTCGATTTCTGAAACCGGAAGCCCGGTGATGGCCGAAGCCCATTCCGGCGTCCGCGTCCTGAGATGCGCTTCCAGCCCTTTCGGGTCGTCGGTGTATTTTTCGAGATAGATCCAATCGGCCATTCCATCGCGGAACAGCACATGCATGGCGGCGCAGGCAAGCGCCGCATCCGTGCCGGGTTTGACCACCAGGCCCATATCGGCCTGCTTCATCGTCGCGTTTTCGTAGATGTCGACGACGACGATCTTCGCGCCGCGTTCCTTGCGCGCCCTGATGGCATGGGTCATCACATTGACCTGCGTGACCACGGCGTTCGTGCCCCAGATCACCACGCAATCGGACTTTGCCATCTCGCGCGGGTCGGGGCCGGCGAGTCTCCCTGTGCCCATCATCCAGCCCGTCCAGGCGAGATTGGTGCAGATCGAGCCGAAGAAGCCGGAATATTTCTTGGCGTGGCGCAGCCGCTCGATGCCGTCGCGCTGCACCAGCCCCATCGTGCCGGCGTAGAAATAGGGCCAGACCGTCTCGGAGCCGTATCTTTCCTCCGCCGCGACGAACTTTTCGGCGACGAGATCGAGCGCCGCCTCCCAGCTTGCCTCTTTCCAGCCGCCCTCGCCCTTGGCGCCAGCACGGATGAGAGGCTTCAGGAGGCGATCTGGATGATGCAGACGATCGACATAGCGCGCGACCTTGGCGCAAACGACGCCGGCTGTGTAGCTGTTCGTCCTTGCGCCATGGATGCGGCCGATCCGGTTGCCGCCGAGAAGTTCCACCTCCAGCGCGCAGGTGGAAGGGCAATCATGCGGACAGGCTGAATGGCCGATATCGAGCTTGGCGAGCGTGTTCATACGTTCTCTCTACCGGATTTCGGCATGGCGTTGTAGAGCCGGAGAATGAATTACCGCCATATCTACCACGCCGGGAATTTCGCCGATGTGTTCAAGCATGCCGTGCTTGTCCGTATCATGGAATATCTGAAGAAGAAGGAGAAGGCTTTCCGGATCATCGACACCCATGCGGGCGTCGGCCGTTATGATCTCTCCTCACCGGAGGCCCAAAAGACCGGGGAATGGCGAGGCGGCATCGGCAGGCTTCTCCATGCCCCGCTTCCCGCCCCGGCGGCGGACCTGCTTGGAAACTATCTTGCTCTTATCAGGGAGATGAACCCTGGTGATGCGCTCGATGTCTATCCCGGTTCGCCGCTGATCGCGCGAAAGCTGCTGCGTCGGCAGGATCGGCTGAGCGCGATCGAACTCCACCCCGCTGATGCAAAGAGCCTCAGGGATCTTTTCTCCGGCGATCACCAGGTGAAGGTGATGGAACTTGATGGCTGGCTAGCGCTCGGCGCCCATGTGCCGCCGAAGGAAAAGCGCGGCCTTGTGCTCGTGGATCCGCCTTTCGAGGAAGAGGGAGAGTTCGATCGTCTGACGGCCTACCTTGCCAAAGCTTACCGTCGCTGGCCCGGAGGTATTTATGCGCTCTGGTATCCGGTCAAGGATCGCGCCGGGGTCGAAAGGTTCCGCGATGCGCTCAGACGAAGCAGCATCGCGAGGATGCTCGACATGGTCTTGATGGTCAGGCGTCCTCAACCGGAAGAGAGGCTTGACGGATCGGGCATGATCATCATCAATCCGCCCTACACGCTGGAAGCGGAACTCAACGCCATCCTTCCGCCGCTCGCCGATGTCCTCGGTAAAGACAATGGCGGAAATTGGTCGCTGGAGTGGCTGGCCGGCGAGTAGCGGGTGACTTGACCGGCAAGCCGGGGCGCAGCATTCTGCCGGCGGTTTGAATCGTCCGCACTGGACCAAGCGAGGGTTTCATGGGGAAAGTTTCGACATACGGCCTCACGGCTTCCTTTCTTCTTGCCGCCTTCGGTGCGGCGGCGCTCCCGGCGAAGGCTGCGGATTATATCCGTACGGCGCCACGCTATGTGTCGCCTTATGCGACGACGAACATTTGCGCCGAAAGCGGTTATCTCTCGCGCGTAAGGAGCAAATTCCGATACCAGGTTTCGCATGTGCCTTATCTGCCGGACGTGGAGATCGCCGATTTCCAGGGCGTGCATGAGAACCGCTACCTCCCCGCCGACGAGGATCATCCGATTGCGCGCCGCTATTGCGAAGCGACCGCGGTGATGTCGAACGGCCGGCGCCATCAGGTTTTCTACCTGATCGAATATGGAATGGGCTTCGCTGGCGTCGGTGGAACCAATGTCGAGTTCTGCGTCAACGGCTTCGACCGTTGGAAAGTTTATGACGGCCGCTGCCGGGTTCTCTGGTAGGCGACAAGACGGATCATGGGAGAAGGGAGCATCGGCAGGCTGGCTGCCGCGCTGATCCTGCTTCTGGCCGGCTCAACCGTGGCGTCAGCGGGAGACGCGACCATTCGGGAAACCGCTCCCCGCCGGAAAATCGACTTCTACGTCCTGTCGCTTGCGTGGGCGCCCAGCTATTGCGCCCGCCGCGGAGACAAGGCCGACGAGGATCTGTGCGACGTGGTTCCCGCCTACGGTTTCGTCGTTCACGGCCTGTGGCCGCAATACAATCAGGGCTATCCGCTCAACTGTACTGGCGCCGATGGCGAAAAGGTTTCGGAAGACAATCTGCGGATGATCGCCCATATCATGCCGCGCCGTGGATTGGTCGCGAGCGAGTGGCAAAGCCATGGGCGCTGCACGAGCCTCAGTCAAAACGACTATTTCGCCAAGATCGAGGCGGCCTACAAGGCCGTGAAAATGCCGCATGACATTCCCCGCCTTGGAAAGAGCGTTCGGCCGCTCGATGTCGAAAACGCGTTTCTGAAGGCAAATCCCCAATTGCCGCGCACCGGCATCAGCATCGGCTGTGATAGCCGGTTCCTGCGCGAGGTCCGTCTCTGCCTGACGACAAATCTGAAATTTCGTTCCTGCCCCGAAATCCAGCAAGGGATGTGCCGCCAGCAGAGGGTGGCAATGCCTCCACGATAACGCCCTGTCTGAACAAACGACCCGGAGTAGTCATGCCTAAAATTCTTTACGCCTCCCCTTCCCCTTATAGCGCGAAGGTGCGCATGGGGGCCGCCTATGCAGGCGTGAATCTCGATATGGAAACCGTTAGCACCGAGGCCGAGCCGGCGCTTTTGATCGACAACAATCCTCTCGGCAAAATCCCCGTCCTCATTACCGACGATGGCGAAAACGTCTTCGACAGCCGCGCGATCATGCAATATCTGAACCGTGTATCGGGAAATGCGCTATTCCCGCGCAATCCCGTCAAGCGTCTCGAAGCGGAGCGGCTGGAGGCGCTTGCCGACGGCATTTGCGATTGTCTTTTGGCGCATGTCTATGAACGACGGCACCGGCCCGAGGAAAAAATCCATAACGGCTGGCTGGAAAGGCAATGGAAGAAGGTGTCGCGCGCGCTTGATGCGCTGGAAGCCGATTTGCCAAAGCTGCCCAAGAAGATCACCGGCGGCCAGATCGCCCTTCGCGCCTGCCTAGGCTACCTGGCGCTCCGTTTCGACGGAAAATGGGAAAAAGGGCACTCCAAGCTGAAGCGCTGGGCGAAGCGTTTCGACGAAAAATTCCCGGAACTCGCGGCTTATCTGCCGAAATAAGCGGGTGCATGAATGAAAAAGGCCGGGACATGCCCGGCCTTTTCCAGCGTATTTTCAGGGATCAGAACTTGACGCCGATGCCGGCTTCGATCGTGTTCGACGTGTCGCTGACATGCTGCTTGATGCCACCGACATTGAAGTCTTGCCGGCCATAATCAGTGTAGCGATATTCGACGCGGGCGAAGACCTTGTCGGTGATCTTCGCGTCGATGCCGGCGCCGGCGGTCCAGCCATACATGGCATTGCGGTCGCTGGAAACCGGCGTGGTCACGCCCATGCTTTTCACCGCCGCGCCAGCGGTGCCATAAACGAGGATCCTGTCGGTCGGGGCGTAACCAACGCGGCCACGCAACGATCCATCCATACCGCCCTTGGTGTGGAAGCCAGCGCGGGAACCCGTCGAGCCGTCATAGCCGACATCACCTTCGACGCCGTAGACGAACTGGCCGTTCTGCATATTGAAGCCGCCGAAGCCATGCACAGTGCCGCCGCTCGTGTTGGCATGAGCACCGCGTGTCCTTGACTGGCCGCTGATATTGCCGCCGCCCTCAATACCGGCATAGGCGCCGGCCCATCCGCTTGCCGGCACAACGACGGGCGCTGCCGGGGGCTGCGGCGCCTGTTCGACGACGTCGGCTGCATTTGCCGGAAGAATACCGAGCATGGCGACTGCGCCCAAGGCCGCAGCGAAAGGCGCCGCCTTGATGAATTTGTTTCTGATAGCGTTCATTCCACTCACTCCTTGCGAAAGCCAAATATGTGCTTTCGAACAATTTAGGCGCCCGAAACCGCCAGGGGAGGACACGGCGGGTCGCCAGACAAAGTGGAATCTGATGAGCAAATGCGGCTGAACCACACCAAAATTTGGGTGATTTACCGGCGAGCTTGAGGCAGAATCTTGACGTTGCAATTCCGCAACATCCATTAAGGAAGATTACCAAACGGTTGATTTTATTCAAGTCTAAAAGTGAGAACTTTCCAAATTTGCGCTGCCCAGCCGCCTGGCAAATTCCGTCGCAAGGTGGCTTTTGACCGCGGCGCTTGTATTGTCGGTGTGGTAGAGCGGAAGAGGAGCCGATGTCGGCAAGCTATAAGACGGCCCTGGTCACCGGGGGCGCCAGGCGAATAGGGCGCGCCATTGCCGCAGACCTGGCACAACGTGGATTCGCAGTGGCGATCCACTACCGGTCTTCGCAAGCCGATGCCGAATCGCTCGCTGCGGAAATCCGCAATCATGGCGGCCACGCCCACGTTTTTGAAGCGGACCTGACGCGTCCCAAAGAAGCCGAAACCATGTTCGAGAAGATTGTCGGCCGCCTCGGGCCTGTCGATCTTCTCGTGAACAACGCCTCTATCTTCGGCGACGACGCGTTTCAAAGCTTCGATTGGGATATTTGGGAAAGGCATTTCGCCGTCCATGTGAAGGTCCCTGTCCTTCTCTCGCGGCTTTTCGCTGAAGCGCTGCCCGCATCGTCGAGCGGTCTGATTGTCAACATGATCGATCAGCGCGTCTGGAAACTGACCCCGCAATTCTTTACCTATACGCTGTCGAAATCCGCGCTTTGGACGGCAACGCGGACCATCGCCCAGGCGCTGGCGCCGAGAATCCGGGTGAACGCCATCGGACCGGGGCCGACATTATTGGGCGAGCGCCAAAGCCAAGCCGATTTCGAGGCACAGATAAAAGGGCTTATCCTGGAACGGCCGGCCGATCTTTCCGAATTCGGCGCGACGATAGCCTATCTCTGGGATGCGGTCTCGGTTACCGGCCAGATGATCGCTCTCGATGGCGGTCAGCATCTCGCCTGGGAAACGCCGGACATTATGGGAATGCGGGAATGAATGGCGCGGCGGACGCGATAACCGGCGAGACGGAACAGGTGGAGCACAAGAACGCGATCCAGGGCGCCGAGAGCCATTCCGCTCCCGCGGAAAAGGCGGCGAATGACCATGGCGTCGCCTGGGACCAAGGTGATGGCGAAATCGCGGGCCTGCATGGCGCCGAACTCATCCAGGCGCTCGTCAGGCGGTTGCCGAACAGACCCGGCGTCTATCGGATGATGAACGCCGGCGGCGACGTGCTCTATGTCGGCAAGGCCCGCAGCCTGAAGAAGCGCGTCAGCAATTACGCCCAGGGCAGATACCATACGAACCGAATCGGCCGCATGGTGGCGCAGACGGCGGCAATGGAATTTGTCGTCACCCGCACGGAAACGGAAGCACTGCTGCTCGAAGCCAATCTCATCAAGAGATTGCGGCCGCGTTTCAACGTCCTGATGCGGGATGACAAGTCATTTCCCTATATCCTGATCACTGGCGATCATCGCGCCCCCGGCATATTCAAGCATCGCGGCGCCCATTCGCGCAAAGGCGATTATTTCGGTCCCTTCGCCTCCGCCGGCGCGGTCGGCCGCACGATAAACGCGCTGCAAAAGGCTTTCCTGCTCAGGAGCTGCACCAATTCGGTCTTCGAAACCCGCACGCGGCCCTGCCTGCTCTACCAGATCAAGCGCTGCTCGGCTCCCTGCACGGGAGAAATCGACGAGGCCGGCTACCTGGGGCTCGTGAAGGAAGCGAAGAACTTCCTCTCCGGACGAAGCCAGAAGGTGAAGGCGGAGATGGCGCGGGCGATGCAGGACGCATCCGAATCGCTCGATTTCGAACGCGCGGCGATCTTCCGCGACAGGCTGGCGGCGCTGTCGCATGTGCAGTCTCATCAGGGCATCAATCCGCAATCGACCGAGGAGGCCGATGTCTTCGCCATCCATCAGGAAGGCGGACAGACCTGCATCGAGGTCTTCTTCTTCAGAACCGGCCAGAACTGGGGAAACAAGGCGTATTTCCCGAAAGCCGATCCTTCGATCGAGCCGGCGGAAGTGCTCGGCGCGTTCGTCGCGCAGTTCTATGACAATCGCCCGGCGCCGAAATCGATCCTGCTCTCCACCATGGTGGAGGACCAGGATCTGCTCGCCGAGGCGTTTTCAATCCGCTCGGGCAGGAAGATTTCCGTGTCCGTTGCCCAACGGGGGGAAAAGAAGGACCTTACCGACCACGCGCTCCAGAACGCGCGCGAAGCACTCGGGCGGCGTTTGGCGGAGACCTCTTCGCAAGCGAGGTTGCTCAAGGGCTTTGCCGAAACCTTCAACCTCGAGAGGGCGCCACGGCGGATTGAGGTTTATGACAATTCGCACATCATGGGCGCCAATGCTGTCGGCGCCATGGTCGTGGCGGGGGCGGACGGCTTTGTGAAGAACCAGTACCGGAAGTTCAATATCCGCTCCGAGGCGATCACGCCGGGCGACGATTTCGGCATGATGCGCGAGGTGATGGAGCGCCGCTTCTCACGGCTTCTCAAGGAAGAAGGCTTACCCGGCGCGACCATGGCATCCGAAGAGGAGGATGACGACAACCCCGCGCCGACTGATACCTTCCCGGCTTGGCCGGACGTAATTCTCATCGACGGCGGCAAGGGACAGCTTTCGGCCGTCCGCACCATCCTGGAAAATCTCGGCATCACCGATTTCGTCACGGCGGTAGGCGTCGCCAAGGGAATGGACCGCGAGGCTGGCCGCGAACGCTTTTTCATCGAAGGCCGGGAAAGCTTTTCCCTGCCCGTGCGTGATCCCGTTCTCTATTTCATCCAGCGCCTTCGCGACGAGGCTCATCGGTTTGCGATCGGCTCACACCGCGCCCGGCGCAAGAAGGATATGGTGAGAAACCCTCTCGACGAAATCACCGGTATCGGACCTGGACGCAAGCGCGCGCTCCTCCATCATTTCGGAACGGCGAAAGCGGTCAGCCGGGCAGCGATCGGCGATCTTATGGCGGTGTCCGGCATATCGGAGTCGATTGCACGACAGATTTACGGGCATTTTCATGAAAAAGGCTGATTGCAGGCACTAGTAACAAAGTGAGACAATGCCGGCGCGATGTTGACCCGACAGGGAGAAATCTGGTTTGACTGTTCAGGATACACCCCGTGGCAACATCTTGCGTAGACCGGCGTTCAACCTGCCCAACATATTGACCTACGGCCGCATCGTCGCGGTCGTCCTGGTCTGCCTTTGCTTCTTCGCGGAGGGACGGCTTGCATCGAGCGAGACAGCCCGCTGGACTGCGGTTGTCATCTTCCTCTTTGCGAGCATCACAGATTTCCTCGATGGCTATCTCGCGCGTATATGGAAACAGACCTCCAATATAGGGCGCATGCTCGATCCGATCGCCGACAAGCTGCTGGTTGCAACCTGTCTTCTTCTGCTGGCCGCGGATTCGGAAAAGACGATCGCCGGATGGACGTTGTGGGCGGCGATCATCATTCTCTGCCGGGAAATCCTCGTTTCAGGCCTTCGCGAATATCTCGCTGGGCTGAAGGTCTCGGTTCCGGTGACGCGGCTCGCCAAATGGAAGACGACCGTGCAGATGCTGGCCATCGGCTTCCTGCTCGCCGGCCCTGCGGGGGAAAAAGTCCTGCCCCATACGATCGCGATCGGAATAACGCTTCTATGGATCGCGGCGCTGCTGACCCTTTATACCGGCTACGACTATTTCCGCGCCGGGCTGAAACATGTGATCGATGAATGAGCGCCATGACCAAGCTCGTTTATTTCGCCTGGGTAAGGGAGAGGATCGGAGTTCCGGAAGAGGAAATCGCGCTGCCGGCCGAGGTCGAAACAGTGCGCGACCTTCTCCATTGGCTGAAGGGCCGGGGCGAGGAATATGCCTCCGCCCTCGCCCACGAGGAGGTCATCCGCGTCGCCCTCGACCGCGAGCATACCGAACATGGCGCAAAACTTGACGGGGTAAGGGAAATCGCGCTCTTCCCCCCGATGACGGGCGGCTGAGATGGGCCAGCACGTTCAGCCCTCCATCCAAATCCAGAAAGAGGATTTCGACCTCGCGCTGGAAGCGGAACGGCTGACGCGAGGACGCCCTGATGTCGGCGCTGTCGTCACGTTCACCGGCCTTTGCCGCGACGAGCAGGGCGCGCTTGCCGCTCTCGAGCTCGAGCATTATCCGGGGATGGCGGAGGCTGAGATCACCGGTATTGCCGCCGAAGCGATGGGACGCTGGCCGTTGGCCGGGCTGACCGTAATCCATCGCTACGGCATGATCAGGCCCGGCGAAAACATCGTCATGGTGGCGGCCACGGCGGAACATCGGCAAGCAGCGTTCGAGGCCGCCAGCTTCGTCATGGATTTCCTGAAGACGGAAGCGCCGTTCTGGAAAAAGCGGCACCTTGCCGACGGAACCGAGGGCGGATGGGTCGAGGCAAAGGACAGCGATACCGACCTGACACGGCGCTGGGGCATGCCGGGCTGAAACTCTCCTGGCAATCCCTCGATCGGGCGTCGGGAATCGAGTTCCTTGGCTGTCAGATTCCTTTCATTCTCCCGCGACCTGCCCCTCCGTCGTATAGCGCCGATATTGCTCGGAACACTTCGGTAGTCCTTGCCGGTGGCCGCGAAACAAAGAAAATCCCGTCAATTTACGTTTCTTCGTGCGTCATCGGCGGTCGCTGGAAAGAATTAGCCGTCGTTTATTCTCTGGAAACACCCTCACGTTAGATTGCCGGTGGGTAGAGGGTTCTTTCACGCATGGGTTTTGATCCGGTACAGCTTTTCAGCCCCGCTGGAGCAGTCATTACCGCCGCGTCCGGATTAGCTGTCTCGGCGGTCCTGGGCTGCGCGGCGCTTCGCTATCGAAGGCTTTTTCTGCACGCGCAGGGCGAACAGGAGAACAGCCACGCCCTGATCGAAAATCTGCACGAAGGCATATACCGCACATCGATGGAAGGAAGCCTGATCTTCGCGAATCCTTCATTCGTGAAGCTCAACGGCTACCAAACCGAGGCCGACATGCTTTCGATGGCCAGGAATATCGGAGACGAATGGTATGTCGTGCCGGGAAGAAGGGACGAGTTCCGCGCGATCCTCGACCGGGAGCATGCCGTCGAGGACTTCGTTTCTGAAGTCCATCGGCACGGGACTCGCGAACGGATATGGGTGTCTGAATCGGCGCGGCTGGTGCGCGATCCGAGGACGAGGCAGCCACTCTATTACGAAGGTTCGGTCCGGGAAATCACGGAGACCGTCAAGCGCCTGGAACTCGAGGAATTGTTCAGCAAGCTTACCAGTCAGCTGCCGGGCGTCGTTTTCCAGTTCTTTTCCGACGATGGCGGCGGTCTCGTCATCTCTCATCTCAGCCCTGCCTTCGAGCGGCTCTGCGGTCTGAGCGCTTCGGCGGTGCGTGCAAAGCCCGCTCTCTTTCATGCCAACATCCACGAAGATGACCGTCAGGGATATTTCAAGTCCTTCGCCGAAGCCGCGAAAGCTCCTCATCGATGGGAATTCGAATGCCGATACAGGCAGCCGTCAGGGAAAGAGAAATGGATTCATATAACCGCCGCTCCGGAGCGATTCGGCGCAGCAGTCTGCTGGCATGGTTACATGCACGATATCTCGCTGCGCAAATGCCAGGAGATGGAAATTGAAAAGCTGGCTTTCTTCGATTCCCTTACCGGATTGCTGAATCGGCGGGCGCTGCTCACCCGACTGGAAAATGCCTTCTCCGCGCGGCGGGCGGATGGCGGGCTCGGAGTGCTCCTCTTCATTGATCTCGACAATTTCAAGACGCTGAATGACAGCCAGGGGCATCATATCGGCGACGAATATCTCGTCCAGGTGGCGCAACGGATACGCAACGGGACCCGGGAGGACACCATTGTCGCGCGCATCGGCGGGGATGAGTTCATCGTTCTGATTCCGCGGATTCCCGGTGAGCGCAAAGACGCGGACCGGGCCGCCAACGATATCGCCAACCGAATCCTGTGGGCGCTCAGGCCAAATTTCCGGTTCGGCCCTATCCGTCACCACGCGTCCGCCAGCATCGGCGCGGTGGTCTTCGACGGCAGCGAAGCGAATTCGAACGAAGTCCTTAAAAGGGCCGACATCGCAATGTACCGCGCCAAAAATGCCGGGCGCAATACGATCGCGATTTACGATCCGCAGGCCATGGCAGCCGAGGCGATGCAGGCCAAGCTCCTCAACGATCTGCGCAGCGCCATCGCCGCAGCCGAGTTCGACCTTCATTTCCAGCCTCAGATAGACCGGGCGGGGGAGATTCGCGGTGCGGAGGCCTTTCTGTGCTGGCGCGATCCCGCCTTGGGGCAACTGTCGCCGGCGGAGTTCCCGGCAGCCGAAAGGCCCGATCTGATCAACGAGATCGATCGCCTGGTGGTGCGTAGCGGGATCGAAACGCTTGCGTCCTGGCAACGGGACGAACTCAAGGCCCCCCTAAGGCTTTCGCTGAACATCAGCGCGCTCTCGCTTCTGCGTCCGCAATTCATGCAGGAACTGGCCGGGCTCGTTGCTCAACATGACGTCGATGCGTCGGCACTGGTGTTGGAGCTAACCGAGCATGTGATGACCAGGGACCGGGCGCTCATCGCGGGACAGATGCGCGAAATACGCAAACTCGGGATTCGCTTCGCGCTCGACAATTTCGGAACCGGGTATTTCTCGCTCACGGATTTGAAAGGAATGCCCTTCGACGCAATCAAGATCGCCGGAAATTTTGTCAGCGACCTGCAAACGAGCGAGAGCGACCGGACACTGGTGAAGACCATGCTGGCGATGGCGCGCACGCTTGAATTGGAAAGTATCGCCGAATGCGTCGAAACGGACCAGCAGCGCATCTTCCTGCAGCTCTTCGGCTGCAACGTCTTTCAAGGCCCGCTGTTCAGCCCCGCCCTTCCCTTACAGGCCTTCCAAGGCTTTCTCGATGAACGTTCGAGAAAGCTCGAACTGCCCGAATCCCCACCGATCGCGCTTGTCGCGACAAAAAAAGCCGGATGACGGCCCGGCTTTCTCCTGATGCTTTTGGCGCTGGTTATCCGACGATCTCGGTGTCCGAGAACCAGTATTTGATTTCCTGCGCGGCGGTTTCGGGAGCATCCGACCCGTGGACCGAATTCTCGCCGATCGAAAGCGCGAACGTCTTTCTTATGGTTCCCTCGTCCGCATTGGCGGGATTGGTCGCGCCCATCACTTCGCGGTTCCTGGCGATGACGTTTTCGCCTTCCAGGACCTGAACCACGGTCGGGCCTGACGACATGAATTCGCAAAGCTCGTCGAAGAAGGGCCGGCCCTTATGGACGGCATAGAAACCCTCGGCCTCGCGCCGGCTCATCCATACGCGGCGGGAAGCGACGATACGCAGGCCGGCCTCCTCCAGCATTCTGGTGATGGCGCCGGTAAGATTGCGCCGGGTGGCGTCCGGCTTGATCATGGAAAAAGTACGCTCGATGGCCATGGAAAATCCCTTGGAGGAGATGGATGGAGTGGCCGGCTGCATAACCCGGTGGTCGTAGATTGTGAAGGGGGCATATGATTCAGGACGCGAAACCAAGTCGAATGTGGCAGGGTGATGAAAAATCCGATCCTTCGCCGCGCATGGCAGCCATGCAAAATGCTGCACTGCAATATGTTGGATTGTGCCGCTAATTTGCCCTCAGGGAGGTCAAGCAACGGAGCCTGACCCATGGGGTTTTTCACCGAAATGTTTTCACGGCCGCGCCCACGCGAACATGGCCGCTATCGCGCCGCTCTTGCCGTTATCAACGCGATAAGGGCGGCCGAGCGAAACGAAATCGATATCAAACCCGTCGACTTCCCGCGGGTGGCGCGACAGGCGGCCTGGCGCTGATCGTTTTCGACGCGGTTGCCGGCGTTTCATTCCCGTCCGAAGAAATCGGCCTTTCCGAGCGGCACACCATTGTGCCGCAGGATGTCGTAGGCGGTGGTCACGTGGAAATAGAAATTCGGCACGGCGAAATGGAGGAGATATTGCATGCCTGGCATGGCCAAATCCTTGCCGCCGAGCTTCAGGACGATTTCGCGAGCTTCCGATCCGTCTATATCGGAGCGCTCGAATTCCTTGAGATAACCGCAGACCCGTTCTATCCGCGCGTGGAGTTCGGTAAAGCTCGCCTCATTGTCCTCGATGGACAGGGGCGTCCGCCCGGATAGTCTCGCAGCCGCGCCCTTGGCGTGATCGGTGGCGATCTGTACCTGCCGGACAAGGGGGAACATGTCGGGAGCGAGCCTGTCGTTCAGAAAAACGGCCGGCTCTATCTTGCGCTGCGCAGCATTCGTTTCGCCCTTCGTCAGGAAGTGGGAAAGACTTTTCAGCATCGTCAGGAAGACGGGCACCGACGCGTCGTACATGGAAATCGTCATACTGGAAATTCCTTCACACAGGCTGCAATAACTGCAGCGGGACAATACTCCACCAGCAATCGCTGACAAGTCTTCGACGTGCCGCATTCCTGCGCTACACCATGGAGCGGGTCCGGCTCCATGATTCGGAGGCTCCATGCGTGTCGTCCACCTTGCTTGCCTGTTCGCGGCGCTCTTCGCAAGCGCTGGTCCGGCCTTGGCCAAAGTGCCCTACTTCGATGACCGCAGCACGCCGGAGGCGGTGGTGCGCTCCCTCTATAATGCCATTAACCGGCACGAATACTCTCGTGCCTACAGCTATTTTTCCGAGCCGCCGGCGAAAGATCTGGATGCCTTCGCGAAAGGCTACGACAACACTGCCAGCGTGAAGATATTGGAGGGCGCCGCTTCGAGCGAGGGCGCGGCGGGAAGCACCTATTTCTCGTTGCCGGTCGCGATTGAGGCGACGGACAAATCAGGAAAGAAGCAGGTCTTTGCCGGATGCTATACGTTGCGGCTTGCCGATCCGACGATCCAGACTACGCCCTTTGCGCCGCTTCACATCGAGAAGGGTGATCTTGAGCCGGCCAAGGGCGACCTCACGGCCGCCTTACCGAACCGGTGCGGCGATACGCCGCCCCCGGCCGATGCGACGCTCGAGAAAGCAAAAGCGGCATTCCTGAAGGATTATGCCGGTTCCTGCCCGGTCATCGACGCGACGACTGGCGATATGACGCCGGGAAAGTGGGATATCGGCTTCAACTACGAATCCGACCCCCGCGGAACGCCCGAGAGGAAGGCGACGCTTTTTCGCTTTGCCTGCGCTCAGGACGCCAACAACGATACGGCCGTCTATTATCTGGCGGACGATAAGGGCGACATTCGCAATTTGCGTTTTGCAGTGCCTCAACTCGATATCCGCTATGGCAACGAAGAGACCAAAAAGAAAGTCGACCGCATCTATCTCATCGGATTCAAGGTTGTGAGCCAATTACCGGGGTCGGACTTCGACACGCAGGACCAGGCCATCACAGCGCACGATAAATGGGATGCGAAGGGCGACGCGGGCACGAGCGGCAAATGGATTTTCCGCTATGGCGAAACATCGCTGGTCCATTACGATGTCGATGCCGCCTTCGACGGCAAGGAGAATATGAAGCCGGTGGTCAATTACGACGCCTCGCCCTAACCGACCCGGAGGATCCGATCAGCGCCTGAGCGACAGCATCCAGTTAAGCGCCTTGCGCCAATCGACCATGCGGATTGGCGTTCCGTGCGTGCCGGTTTCAAAACGCACGAATTCAGTCGGATAACCGGGCGAGCGTTTGCGGATTTCCTCGAAGAAGGCTTCCTGGCGCCCCACCGGAAAAACCACGTCATGGCTTCCCTGCGCGAAGAAGACCGGCACCTTCAGGCGATAGGCTGAGCTCTTGAAGAAATCCTCGTCCCAGAGCGAGCCGAGGAGCAGCAGACCGGAAAGTCTCGGCGCGATAGCGGGATCTTCGGCAAGCCGCCAGCAGATATGGCCGCCCATCGAGCCGCAGGCGACGAAAAGCGCCGCATTGGGCGAGGTCTTCAGATAATGTTCGATGATAGCGCCGGTCTGGGCCGCGCCCTTGGCGCCGAAATCGGAGAAATCCGGCGAAAGATAAAGCCCGCCATTTCCCGCCATCAGATTCTTGATGCGGTTGAAATTGCCGCCGAAGGTGAAGTCGTCGACGCCCTGGCTGCGGCTGCCGCCCTGTCCATGCAGATAGACCGTGATGATTTTCGCGTCTTTTTCCGCGCCGACGGCGAAGTAGCGCAGCCAGCCTGTATCCGAAGGGAGGTAGCGGTCGTGCTGGACGCGAAGCACGCCAAGCGAGACATATTTCTCCTGCACTTTCTTTTCGGGTATCGTATCGCGGCCGTTGATGTCGCGCAGTTCTCGATAGTCGAAGACCCGATAGGCGCCGCCGTCCCTTTCCGATAATTGCGCTGGATAGGCGAAGAGGTCGTCCTTGAATGGCTTCAGGACAAACGGATCGGCGCGGCTGTTTGCTACAGAATTGACGAGCAAAGCGAGCGCGAGGACGGCTGCGGAAATCCCCCTAAATCGTCTCAACCGGCCAGTACTCCGCCCGCGCGCTCCATGGCGTCCGGAGTGTCCACGTCCAGTTCAGCTCCCTCCCCGATCTCGACGTCGATGACCGGTGCGCTTCCGCCCTCTACGAGATGCCGGGCGCCGACATCACCCTGGAGCCATTCAACGGCGGGGAAAAGCGATCTCGGCAGGACCACAGGATTGCCGCGCTTGCCCTGGTGTGCCGCCCGTGCGATCGCCTTTCCGCCGGCATTGCCGAAGGCTTTCAGGAGGGAGCGATAGTCGGCTTCGGTGACGCCCGGCATGTCGCCGAGCACAATCATGGCGCCCGCCGCATCGCCGGCAAGTCCCTGAATTCCCGCCTTGAGCGAGCCGGAAAGGCCGTCGGCGAAGTCAGGATTGTGGGCGAAGGAAACATCGAGATCGGCCAGGGCTTCGCGGATGCGGGCGGCCTGATGCCCGGTGACGACGACAAGTCCCTCGACGCCGCTTGCCAGGACGCGTTCGGCTGTCCTGCGCACCAGAGGCTTGCCGTCGAAACCCGCGAGAAGTTTGTTCGGCCCTCCCATGCGGCTCGACTGGCCTGCTGCGAGCAGCACAGCATGGATCTTGGGCCGTGCCGCCTTGGCAACGGATTTTTCGCGGGGTTCTGGCCGGCTCGGGATTTCCATCAAAAGGCCGCCGACGCCCATCGCGGAGATATCCTCCGAATGGACCGGCACACCGGCCGCGATGCGGTCGAGCACCCAGTCGAAGCCGTTCTCCTTGGGGCTGCGGGCGCATCCGGGTGCGCCGAGGACAGGCTTGCCCTCGCGCTCGCCGAGGATGAAGAGATTGCCGGGATCGACCGGCATGCCGACATGCAGCACATTGCCGCCCGCGCGGCGGATGGCGGCGGGAAGGACATCCTCGCCGTCGGCCATTGCCGAAGCGCCGAAAACGAGCACCATGTCGCTTTCGTCGAAAATGGCGTCGATAGCGGCGGCCACGTCCTCCGCCCGATGCGGCGTGCGCCTTTCCGCGCCCACATGGCTACCGGAACGCGCCAGCCTTGCTTCCGTTATCCTGACCGTCTTGTCGAGGACGCTGTCCTTGACCGTCGGCAGCACGGTCTGAACCACGCCCACCCGAAGCGGGCGGAAAGGATGTGCGGCGAAAGCCTCGCTGCTTCTGGCGATCTCAATAACCCTATCGAGCACTTCTTGGCGAACCGCGAAGGGGATGATCTTCACCGTTGCGACCATCTGGTCGGGAACGATCGTCGCGTGTTGCGCCCGCGTCGCGATCGTCACGCTCGGATCGATGCCGTTGATGGCGTCGATCAATTCCTTGTTGACCGTGAAGACACCGGCCTCCGGAGCATGGAGATTGACCCGGCCAGTCGCCGCCGGGCGAGCCTCTATACCGCTGAATTGAAGGGCTTCCGCGATCCGCGTCGCGGCGAGATTCTCCTCCACGTCGCCCGGCTCCAGCCTGGCGACGACGAGTTCCTTGACGCCTTCCTCCACCAGTTGAGCAATGTCCTCTTTGGTGAGAAGCCGCGCCTTGCGCATGCGGAGTTTTCCGGTGGCAAGGGAGTGGGCCAGAATGGTTCCCTCCGCTTCGGCAACCGGAACAGGCCCGAATTTCATGCCGCCTTCTCCATTTCCGTGGCGCCGACGCCGCGCGAACGGAAGGCTGCGATGATTTGGGCGAGTATGGCAACGGCGATCTCGGCCGGGCTTGCGGCGCCGATGGAAAGGCCGATCGGCGCGTGGATGCGTCCGATCTGCTCGTTCGTCAGACCTGCGTCGCTCAGGCGTTCGACCCGCCTAGCGTGCGTTTTCCTGCTTCCGAGCGCGCCGACATAGAAGGCCTTCGCCTTCAGCGCAGAGGCAAGCGCGAAATCGTCGATCTTCGGATCATGCGTCAGTGCCGCGACCCCCGTATAGGCGTCGAAAGGCCTCTCCTTCAGCACTTCCTCCGGCCATTCGGCATGGAGAACAACAGCGGGGAAACGCTCCGGCGTCGCGAAGGCCGTGCGCGGATCGATGATCTCCGTGTCGAAGCCGGCGAGTTTCGCCATCGGCGCCAGAACCTGGCTGATATGGACGGCGCCGATGAGGACAAGTTTGGGCGGTGGCAAATGGACGTTGAGGAAGAAGTTCCTTCCTTCCGCCTCGACCGTTCCGGATTTGCCCGAGCGGAATGCCTTTTCGACAGCCGCTCCGAGATCGCCAGCAATCTGATCGCCCTCCCTGACGAGGCGGTCACGTCCATCACCGAGATCGGTGACGAGCATTGCTGCACGGCGCGCCTGCCGCTCCGCGTTGAGTTGCTTGAGAAGATGAGGATCCATCAGAACATGACCTCTCGGTAAGCCTAGCGCCCCTTCGCGCCCCCCTCTGGCCTGCCGGCCATCTCCCCCACAAGGGGGGAGATTATGCCGGCCGCTGTCGCCACGCCTATTCTGCGGCTTTGGCGATTTGACGAGGCGGAGATGAAGGTCTGCTCTCCCCCCTTGTGGGGGAGATGGCCGGCAGGCCAGAGGGGGCAACGTAGGACATTTCGCTTGCAATTATGTTCTTATCCCAGTCTTTCGACATAGACCCTGATCCTGCCGCCGCAGGAAAGGCCGACCCGCCAGGCGGTCTCGTCGGCGACGCCGAAATCGAGCATGCGCGGCTTGCCGCTCTCGATCACGTCGGCGGCCTCGGCGACGACCGCGCCCTCGACGCAGCCGCCCGATACCGAACCTTCGAAATTCCCTTCCCGATCGATGACGAGATGGCTGCCGACGGGACGTGGCGCCGACCCCCAGGTCTCGACCACGGTCGCGATCGCGACGTCCTTGCCTTCGTGCATCCATCCTTCCGCGATCATCAGCGGATCGCGGGTTTCATCAAGTCCTTGAACGTTTCCCATGAAAGAACCTCCTTTGAGGCAGGATTGCTAATCAGCATATGGCCGTCCGCCGGGAAAGTCGCCAGTTTTCATCCACAATTTCGGATCGTCGCTTCGCCGCGCATCGCCCGAGAGCGAAACGCACAGATCGGAAAGCGCCTCCAGCGTATGGACAGGCCGGAACTCGTCCACATGAGGCAGCATCGCCCTGACGCCGCGCGCCTTCGCCTCGAAGCCATCGAAGCGCAGGAGCGGGTTCAGCCAGATCAGCTTGCGGCAGGATTTGTGCAGCCGTTCCATTTCGCGCCCGAGGCTTGAAATATCATCCCGCTCCAGCCCATCGGTGATGAGGAGAACGACGGCCCCCTGCCCCAGCACGCGGCGCGACCAGAGGCGATTGAATTCGCCGATCGCCTCGCCAATGCGTGTGCCGCCCGACCAGTCCTTGACGACCGACGAGGATTGCGCAAGCGCCTCGTCCGGGTCGCGATACCGCATCTGCCGTGTCAGATTGGTCAACCGCGTGCCGAAGACGAAGGTGTGGACGTTATGGCGCTTTTCCGCCAGCGCGTGCATGAAATGCAGAAAGATGCGCGTGTATTGGCTCATCGAGCCTGAAATATCGGCAAGCACCACCAGCGGCGGATGGACCATACGCGTCGAGCGGAAGCGCGGCAGGATGAGGTCCCCGCCGGTCCTGAGCGCGGAGCGCATCATGGCCCGCTGGTCGATCTTCCGGCCACGAGGATCGGGCTTGAAGCGGCGGGTGCGCACGAGATCGACGGGAAGCTTCAATTCCGCGATCGCCCGGCGCGCTTCGGCGAGTTCCCGGGCAGTCATCTGCGCGAAATCCTTTTGCCGCAGCACCTCGTTGCCGGAAAAGGTGAAACGCGCGTCGATTTCGATCTCAGGCTCCTCCTCCCGCCTGCGCTGGTTCTCTCGTCCTTCCATCATTGCATCGCTCACACGCGATTCGGCGGCGCGCGGCTTCTGCCGTTCGCGGGAGTCCATCACGACCGGGGAAAAGAGCGCCAGCATCTTCTCGATCAACTCGCGCGAACGCCAGAAAAGCCGGAACGCCTCGTCGAAGACGGCATGGTCCTCATGCCGCGTGACGAGAACGGAATGAAGCGTCCAGTAGAAATCGTCACGACTGCCGATGCCGGACGTCAGGACCGCGTCGATGGCATCGACGACCGCCGCCGGCCCGACCCGCATGCCTGCTTTCCTGAGCGTGCGGGCGAAATAGACGATATTGTCGGCGAGCCGGCCGTCGGGGTTTGCTGCGGGGATGCTCATCGAGGCGCTCCCCACTACTCCGCCGCCGCCAGCTCCGCCTTGACCTCGCTAAGGATGCGGCGGCCCTCGCCTTCGCCGATCCTGGCAATGTCGTCCTGATATTTGAGAAGCACGCCGATCGTGTCTGAGATGGTTTCGGGATCGAGCGCGAGCCTGTCGAGTTCCGTCAGCGCGCCGGCCCAGTCGATCGTCTCGGCAACGCCCGGCGCCTTGAAAAGGTCGATCTTGCGCAGCTTCTGGATGAAGTGCACGATTTCCGCCGATAGCCGCTGGTTGGCGTTCGGCACCTTGCGCCGCACGATCTCCAGTTCGCGCTCCGCGTTTGGATAATCCACCCAATGATAAAGGCAGCGCCGTTTCAGCGCGTCGTGGATTTCGCGCGTCCGGTTGGTGGTGATGATGACGATCGGCGGCTCCTCGGCGCGGATCGTGCCAAGTTCCGGCACCGTCACCTGGTAATCGGAGAGGATTTCCAGCAGAAAAGCCTCGAACGCCTCGTCCGTACGGTCGAGTTCATCGATGAGGAAGACCGGAGCCGCGCCCTTTTCGCCGCCGAGCGCGTCAAGGACCGGGCGGCGGATAAGATATTTTTCCGAAAAGACGTTCTTTTCCATGGCCGAGCGATCGACGCCGCCCGTTGCTTCGCCGATGCGGATCTCGATCATCTGCGCCGCGTAGTTCCACTCATATACGGCAGAGGAAATGTCGAGGCCTTCATAACATTGCAGGCGGATCAGCCGCCGGCCGAGCGCCGAAGCAAGCACCTTGGCGATCTCGGTCTTGCCGACGCCCGCCTCGCCTTCGAGGAAGAGCGGGCGCTTCATGCGCAGGCCAAGAAACAGGACGGTCGCCAGCGCCCTGTCCGCGACGTAATCCTGGCCTTCGAGAAGCGCTAAAGTCTCGTCGATCGTTTCAGGCAGGAGCTTTGCGTTTACTTTGGACATCCAGTCTCCGAACGGAATACCGGTCACAAGCGATGATAGTTGCGGCCGTGATAGATGAGCGGACGGACCTTATCGCCGAGGCGCAGGCCTGTCACCTTGCCGAAAAGCACGCGATGGGTGGCGACGTCCTTGGTCTCCGTGATGACGCAGTCGAAAACCGACAGCGCGTCTGTCAGGGTCGGCGAACCCGTGGAAAGCGTATCCCATGTCCCGTGGGCGAACCGCTCGTCCTGGTCGAGCTTGCCCAGCCCGCTAAACGCATTCGCGAGGTCCTGGTGCTGTTCGCCAAGCGTATTGAGGGCGAAGACGCCGTTCTTGACAAAGATGTCGTTCGCCGGATTGGCGCGCATAAGGCAAACGAGCACGGTCGGGGGATCGTCCGACACCGAGCAGGCGGCGATGATCGTCGCGCCGCGCCGGCCGGCCGTGCCGTCCGTCGTGACGACATGGACATGGCCGGCGAAATTCGCCATCGCGTCGCGGTAAAGCTGCGGCTGTATCTCGAACTTCTTGAGCACTGCAGGTTCCAAAATCTCGACTGCTATATAGGCGTAACAGGTTAACGCACAAACAGCGCCGGCTCTGCATGCGCGCGAGTTGCGCCGAACGGCAACAGCATCTACAGCATTTTTTCGGTTTCGCGACCGTCCGAACCGGTGGGTGGGCAAATATTTTCCAATGCGTCTGGCGATAGCTCTTCTGATACTTTCCGGTCTTCTGGCAATCCGCCATGCCAGTGCAGCGGACGTGACGGTCGGCGTGGCCGCGCCGCTCAGCGGCGGTTTTGCTCTCCTGGGCGAGCAGATGCGGCAGGGCGCCGAAACGGCCGCCGGCAATTTTCCCGGCGGTGCGATAACGCTCGATGTCCAGGACGACCGCTGTTCCTCCGAAGGCGGCGCAGCGGCGGCCAATGAATTCGTTCAAAGCCACGTCAATGTCGTTATCGGCTTCCTGTGTAACGAGGCCATCGATGCGGCCATGCCGATCCTAAAAAAGGCCGGCATAGCGGCGATCACGCCCGGCGTTCGCACAGATAGCCTGACCGACGACCGAAAGAAGACAGGCTGGCCGGTCTTCCGTCTCGCCCCGCGCAATGATGAGGAAGGCGCGGCGATCGGCTCGATCCTGGCCGACCACTGGCGCAATGTGCTTTTCGCGATTGTCGATGACGGAACGGTTTACGGGCGCGGGCTCGCTGATGCTCTCCGCGCCGACGCCGAGCAAAAGGGAATGAAGCCGGCCTTCGTCGATAATTACCGTCCGGGCATGGACAATCAGGTTGGGCTTGTGTTCCGGCTGCGGCGCGCCGGCGTCAATCATGTTTTCGTCGGCGGCGCGCGCGACGATACAGCCATCATCGCCCGCGACGCCGCGAAGATCCACCTCAAGCTCGAGATCGCGGGCGGGGAAGCCCTGCGCGCCCCGGCCGGGGATGTGCCGCTCGCCGCCGGCACTCTGATGATCGCGCCACCGGACTGGACGAAGCCCATCGATGCCGCCGTGGCGGAGCAATTGAAGAAAGCCGAAATCACGCCTGAGGGCTATGTCTTGCCGGACTATGCGGCGCTTCAGGTGGCGGCATCGGCGGTATCGCAATCGATCGATAAGAAAGAGCCGGTGATTGATATCCTCTCGAACGAGATGTTCCAGACGGCCATTGGCCCAATCCGCTTCGACGACAAGGGCGATCTGGCGCAAAATCCCTATCGACTTTTCCGCTATGACGGGAACGCGTTTGTGGAAGTAAAAAAATAATGGCGTTTCGAACTGGCCCTATGAATCTGATCACGGATGTCGCCGGTCTTCTGGTCGGCAACGCCGCCGACGAAAAGGTGAAGTCGGGCACGACGGTTCTTCTCTGCGATGAGCCGGCGGTGGCGGGCGTCCAGGTGTTGGGCGGAGCGCCCGGCACGCGCGAAACCGACCTGCTTGAAGCGCATAATTCCGTCGAGGCGATCGACGCGCTCGTTCTTTCCGGGGGATCGGCCTTCGGACTCGACGCTGCGTCCGGCGTACAGGCGGCGCTGAGGGAGGACGGCAAGGGCTATGAGGTCAGAACCGGCCTTCGCATTCCGATCGTGCCCGCCGCCATTCTCTTCGACATGATGAATGGCGGCGACAAGGATTGGGGCCGCTATCCGCCCTTCCGCGAACTCGGCTACGAAGCGGCACGCGCCGCCTCGCGCGACTTCGCCATCGGCACTGCGGGCGCCGGTACGGGGGCATTGACGGCAGGGCTGAAGGGCGGCCTCGGTTCCGCTTCTTGCGTTCTCGATAACGGCGTGACCGTCGGCGCGCTCGTCGCCGCGAACCCGACGGGCTCGGTAACGGTCGGGAAGACACGGCATTTCTGGGCGGCGCCGTTCGAGATCGGCGAGGAATTCGGCGGGCTCGGTTTCCCCGCGCCACTCCCGACTGATGCGACCGATCTCGTCATCAAATACCGCGAAATGCGCGGCGCGATTGCCAATACCGCGATCGGCATCGTCGCGACGGACGCAAAACTGACGAAAGCGCAGGCCAAGCGGCTTGCCGTCGCCGCCCATGACGGTTTCGCCCACGCCATCTGGCCGACGCATACGCCGGTCGACGGCGATTTGGTCTTTGGCGTCGCCACGGGCAGGAGCGGCGCGATGATCGATCCGGACATCGCGCTTGATCTCTACGCCGCGGCAGGCGCGGCAATGGCGCGCGCGATCGCCAGGGCCGTTTTCCTCGCGACGCCGGCACCAGGCGATCTGATGCCCTGCTGGTCGGAGCGCTGATCATCTCCCAAGCGTGTGTTGAGCAATGGCCTCCTGTCTGTTAGGAGGCGCCGAGCATTCTCCGAAAGAAAGGCCGTCCCATGATCCCGCGCTATTCGCGGCCGGAAATGGTCGCCATCTGGTCGCCGGAAACCCGGTTCCGCATCTGGTTCGAGATAGAGGCGCATGCGTGCGATGCGCTGGCCGAGTTGGGCGTCATCCCGAAGGAAGCGGCGCGCACGATCTGGGAGAAAGGCGGCAAGGCGGTCTTCGACGTCGCGCGGATCGACGAGATCGAGCGTGTAACCAAGCACGACGTCATCGCTTTCCTGACGCATCTCGCCGAATTCGTCGGCCCCGAGGCGCGCTTCATCCATCAGGGCATGACCTCGTCCGATGTGCTCGACACCTGCCTCAGCGTGCAATTGACGCGGGCGAGCGACATTTTGCTCGCCGACATCGATAGTCTGCTCGGCGCGCTGAAGAAGCGGGCGTTCGAGCACAAGGACACGATTACCATCGGCCGCAGCCACGGCATCCATGGCGAGCCGACCACGTTCGGCGTGAAACTGGCGGAAGCCTTTGCGGAGTTCTCCCGCGCCCGCGAGCGCCTCGTCCGTGCGCGTGAGGAGATCGCCGTCTGCGCCATTTCCGGCGCGGTCGGCACCTTCGCCAACATCGATCCCTTTGTCGAAGAGCATGTTGCGAAGAAGCTCGGCCTGAAGCCTGAGCCGGTCTCGACGCAGGTGATCCCGCGCGACCGGCATGCCATGTTCTTCGCCACGCTCGGCGTCATCGCCTCGTCAATCGAGCGGCTGGCGACCGAAATCCGCCATCTCCAGCGCACCGAGGTGCTGGAGGCGGAGGAATATTTCTCGCCGGGCCAGAAGGGCTCCTCGGCCATGCCGCACAAGCGCAATCCGGTGCTGAGCGAGAATCTGACCGGGTTGGCGCGCATGGTGCGTTCCTATGCAATGCCGGCAATGGAGAATGTCGCGCTCTGGCATGAACGCGACATCTCGCATTCCTCCGTCGAACGCATGATCGGCCCCGATGCAACGGTGACGCTCGATTTCGCGTTGGCCCGTCTCGCCGGCGTCATCGACAAACTGGTGGTCTATCCCGAAAACATGCTCGCAAATCTGAACCGTTTCCGCGGCCTCGTGCATTCGCAGCGCGTGCTGCTCGCCCTCACCCAGGCCGGCGTCTCACGCGAGGATGCCTATCGGCTGGTGCAGAGAAACGCCATGAAGGTCTGGGAGCAAGGCAAGGATTT
>Ga0187809_10000238_pt1 | contig 33427 bp, 31 predicted proteins | sample NC_wetland_sal_i_8_FD_132415 | JGI IMG/M metagenome (GOLD analysis project Ga0187809, IMG submission 132415) | Wetland sediment microbial communities from Neuse River Estuary, North Carolina, USA - ASW_4 | ecosystem: Environmental > Aquatic > Freshwater > Wetlands > Sediment | place: USA: North... | reverse complement strand
GGTCGAAGTTGGCGGTATGGCCCAGGATGTGGCTGGAGCTGGAGTTGGCGATATGGCCCAGGATGTGGCTGAAGCCCTAGGCGTTACGGAATTCCTGTCCAAGCAGTACAGGCAACTGTCCACAGGCCAACAACGAAGATTGCACTTGTACCTGGCTCTGGTCAACCGGCCAGAGGTCCTCATCCTGGACGAGCCTACAGCCGGCCTGGACGTGCAGAGCCGACTGCAACTGCACGCTCAGATTCGACGCATTCAAAAACAGGGCGTAACCGTGATTTTGGCAACGCACGACATGGCCGAAGCGGAGCAACTGTGCAACAGAATTGCCATTGTCATCCGCGGCAGAATTGCTGTGTGCGGCACCCCCCGCGAGGTCACCGCCATGGGCCGTAAAGACATACGAGTTGGAATCCGAACCCAGAACGGTTGTCTCCTTCCAGGCGCAGACATTGGCAGCGCCAGGTTTCTTGGAGAAAAGGATGGTTACCTGCAGTGGCAGTGTACGGACATCGCCTCCACGGTCATGGAACTCCTGAATCAGGTGGCAACCGCAGGCGATACCGTCGAAGACCTGCTGGTAGAACGCCCCACTTTGGAGGAGAGATTTCTGCAGTTAATTGAAGGGAGAGATGAGCAATGACGGCATTTTCAAGATACCTCTGGCTGCAATTAAAAATGGATCTGCGGGACAAAGGGACTCTGCTGAATTATTACCTCGTTCCGCTCCTCTTTTTCTTCGTCGTAGGAGCGGTCTTTGCGTCCATCAACCCCACCATGAAGGCCACCCTGTCCGCCACCATGACCATTTTTGCCGTCACCATGGGTGCCGTCATGGGATTTCCTACGCCCATCGTGAAGCTGCGCGAGTCAGGGACGATGCGTGCGCTGAAGGTCAATGGGATCCCGAACTCTGCCGTCCTTGCCGTTCACGCACTCAGCGCCTTCATTCACTTGCTCATCGTAAGTGTCATCATCTACGTTGCGGCGCCTATTGCCTTTAAATCGAATCTTCCGGACCGCCCAGCCATCTACCTGGCGGTTCTGGCGTCGCTGTTGTTTACCAGCATCTCTGTTGGCCTACTGCTGGGCGTTGCCAGCAAGAGTCATTCCTTTGCAACAATGTTCTCCATGATTGTGTTTCTGCCGTCGCTCCTGCTCAGTGGCATCATGTTTCCATCCACCATGCTGCCGCGAGCACTGGAATGGGTTGGACGGATATTTCCGGCAACCTACGTCCTTCAGGCATTCTACGGACTGGCTTACCATGTGCCAACTGCGCTAAGTGGGGGCTGGTCCTTAGCCGTGGTCCTGGGCATGGGGTTGGCGTTGTTCGCCGTCTCGCTGTGGAAGTTTGGCCAGCGGGCCTGGCAGTAGCCACCATGGGGAGAAGTAGCCGCGAGGTGGAGACGCAAACCTTCATTAGGAAGGATGTGCACGTTATTCCTTGTCGTCCGATATCGGAGTCAAATATGACTGCATGTGACACTTTGGGCACCTAATCAACTGCATGCCCATGCTGTGTGGCGAAATCGCCAATATTAAACCCGAGACCTTAAACGAACTTCCGCAGGCGGGGCACTGGAAGTGCACCCGCCTAGATTTGTACACCATAAACACTGCGACTAAGCCGATTACGACGATGGGCGTCAAAAAGCGTGCCATGCTAAAACACCTTCCCTATGTGGTGGCTGAAAAGTTTTTGTCATATCCTGCCAATACACAGATTACGGTGAATCAGATGCCTGTGCGTTTCCCAATTCCCTCTCCAACAAGGCAATGCGTTCTCGAATCGCCTGGTCTTCCACTGTGCCATGGCCAAGCCCCCTGCGGTAGATTCGTAGCGCCTTCTCAGCATCCACATATGCTGGGGCAGCAGCGAAAGTAGGGCTGTACTCGTCTCCCCATCCCAGGTACGCCCAAGCGTCATCCGGGAACTGTTCAATCAGCGATTTATAGACCGCATCTCCTTGAATTGGATTGCCCAGCCGAAAGAGTGATTCTCCCTCTGCTCGGCCCCAATTAAGCAGATTGAAATTCGATTCAGAAAACTGTAACTGTACCGTTCGAGAAAGTTCCAAACGCCTGAGAATATACGCCTTTCCCCGTTGCCACAGATTACCCAGCAGTTCCTCCAGGTCCGTTAACCAATTGGACACGAATTCATCAACATAGTCCTCCCAGCCGTCGTCCAGTTTTTCGAGGGAGCGAATGTCGTGCTTCCTAGACCAAGCAATCACGAATTCCCAGGCCCGCCACCAAAGATGGCACGCCTTTTGTTCATCAATATGCTGCATACTGTAACCGTCCATAATCCAGAATCCGACGTGATTCAGGAATGGCTTGTCCGGACAGATCCGTTCTGCCAGCGTGTAAATCGCAAGCCAAGGAAAATCTGCGTCTTCACCCAGTTCCAAAAGGGCATCGCCGGTTTTCCATCTACCCAAAAACTCCTCCACAGATTCGATGTCATCGGACCTTCTTAGGAATTCGTCTTCATCCACTGCAATCCCCAACGTCTTGAGCTTCTCACAAATTGCAGGTGTGCTCATGGCACCCACATTATCAAAGCTCCAGCGAAATCCTTGTATGCGATAGGTCTCTCTCCTAGCATTGAGCACGTCGACGGGTCGCCTTTGTGGATTCGTCGGCTGCTTAGGTTCCGGTGGTTGCCACTTGTACTCCGGCTTATCAATACAGCACTTTTTGAACTTCTTTCCGCTTCCGCACGGACACCTATCGTTGCGTCCAACCTTCATGGAAATCATCGACTCCCTTTGCAGAGTGATTTCGGTCTTCGGCGTGATGTCGACTCTGTACGCTCGTTGTTTGGTTGTTTTATCCTTCACACCTGTGGACTTGTGGGTCGTTTAAGGTCTCAAACAACGTTGCCCGCAAATGCGCCGTTGCTATATGAACGAAAATGCGCCGCTGTTATATAATCGAAAACGAGGTATACCCCAGACCGTACAGCTTCGTACATCGACGTTTTCCGTGAACGGAGAAGCATGTACGATACAGTCTAGACGTATACCCCGTTACTCTGATGGAGCGGGTGATGGGAATCGAACCCACGCTCTCAGCTTGGAAGGCTGGAGTTCTACCATTGAACTACACCCGCATGAGGCGAACCGTGTCGTCGTGAAAACTACCGGCTAGCCCTAGCTATTCGCCCTGGTTGCTAGCCCTGGCTGCTCGCCTTGGCTATTCGCCCTAGCTATTCGCCCTGGCTGCTCGCCATGCCTGCTGAGCCAACAGTCTACGCGAACGACAAGTTGGATTATACCGTGCCGTGGCCTGGAACGCAAGGATGTCCGCGATGCGCTTGCATATCCCTACGCTCCACCGGTCACGCGCCTTCGGGATGATGAAGTCTTACGTAGTCTATCAAGAATTGCTGAAATTCCAGCGCTACCTTCGACTCAAAGGTAGACTCCTGTTTCAACAGGTAGAAGGGGCGCTTGACGCCTTTGTCGGACAGGACCACCAGAGTCTGCTGCTCCAGTTCACTGCGAATCACGAGATTGGACAGCACCGACAATCCGAGACCGGCCTGAACGGACGTCTTAATCACTTGGGTGCTGCTGAACTCCATGATGGATTTCGGATGAACCCCCAGTTCCTTTAAGGTGGCGTCGGCTGCGGTGCGAGTTCCGGATCCCTCTTCCCGCAAAATCCAAGTGGTGTTCGGCGAATGTAAGACATGTGCTTCAGGGTCGCAGTTGGAGTGCTGAGGAGATGCAATGACCACCATCCTGTCCTCCATCAACTCGATACTCTGGACGCGAGGCATGTGCACGGTGCCTTCCACAATACCCACGTCAATGGTCTCCTCCTGAATACTCTTCGCCACGTGGACGGTGTTGGCAATGGTGATAGTTGGGCGGACATCAGGAAATTTTTCGCAGAATTTTGCCACCACCCAGGGCAGTACATATTCGCCAAAGGTGTAGCTGGCGCCAATCACCAAAGTTCCTGCAACCACATTCTTCAACTCGTCAATGCGCCGGCGCATGGCCGTGTAGCCCGTTTCAATCTCCCCGCCATAGTGCTCCACAACACGTCCTGCCCGCGTCAGGACCACCCGCTTTGTGGTGCGTTCAAACAGGAGAGCGCCCAGGTCTTCTTCCAGCGCCTGAATCTGTTGACTCACCGCCGGCTGGGACATATGCAACGCTTCCGCGGCGCGAGAGAAATTTCCGTATTTAGCTACCATGAGAAAGGCTCTCAGTTTGTGATCCATCGCCATCACCTATTTGCAGTGCTTATTATTCATATTTCAATTATTGATTTCAAATATAACTCAGTCTGTCGTATTCTGCAAATAACACTTTTTTCGGAGGTGCATGCATGGGAGATCCACAATTGGATGAATCGCAATTTGAAATTACCCCTTTCCGCCCCAAAGGCAGACAATGGAAGTGGCTTGCCGGAGTGGGCTTTACAGTAGCCATTGCAGGCGTGGGAACGGCGCTGGCCGAAGTGCCCGGTCTGAACCGAATCGGCCCACTGGCGTGCTCCATACTCCTCGCCGTTGTGTACCGTCAGGTTTTCGGTTATCCTACGGCCATTCGCAACGGCATCCAGTTTTCGTCAAAACGGTTGCTCCGTGTCGCCATCATTCTCTATGGGCTGAAGCTGAACATCGACGTCATTTTTCACAAGGGGCTGCCTCTCCTAGGCAGGGACGTGGTTACCATCGCCTTTTCCATGGGGGTGATGTGGCTCCTGGCAAGGGTGTTCAAGGCGGAGAAGGGCATCAGCCTGCTCCTGGGGATTGGTACGGGAGTCTGCGGTGCCGCAGCCATCGCTGCGGTCTCTCCTATTTTGAAAGCGGACGAAGAAGATACGGCAGTGAGCGTGGGCATTATTGCCCTGGTAGGTACGGTGTTTGCTGTGGCCTACACCTTACTGCGACCGCTGCTGCCGCTGACACCCATTCAGTACGGCGTCTGGTCAGGAATTAGCATTCACGAAGTGGCACAGGTGGCACTGGCCGGCGCGCCGGCTGGCGTTTCCGCGCTGGACATTGCCCTGCTGGCGAAGCTGGGGCGCGTGTTTCTGCTGGTACCGCTGTCGTTTATCCTCATGATTTGGATGCGCCGCAAAGGAACTTTGTCCGGAGGCACGAAAATCGAATTTCCCTGGTTTCTGCTAGGGTTCATTGCCACCAGCCTGCTGGGCAGCTACGTCATTGGCAAATCCATCCTCATACCTGCGCCGCTCATGAACGCAATCTCCGTGGTGAGCGCGTTCATCCTCACCACGGCCATGGTGGGCCTGGGACTGAACGTGCATCTGTCGCATCTGCGCACCAAGGCTGCCCGTCCGTTGCTGGCCATGGTGAGTACCTCCGTTTTGCTTTCCGTTGTTTCTTTTGTAGGTGTGCGCTGGTTCTAGGGTACCTGCTAGGCGTTTACAGCCAAAACCAGCGCGTGCCCCTGAGGGGGACTCAGCAATATTCAAAGGGCTGTTGCCCCTCCCTTTTCGGGAAGCAACAGCCCTGATTTCTTTCCACAGGCCCTCCAGTAGACGCGGTGTTTGCATCATTGCGTCACGGCCGCCATTGCGTCACAGACCACGGGCACAAATGTTACTTGGCGGCGGAAGGTTCCAACTCTTTACCGGCCTCAGCTTTCAGTGACTGCACGAAATAGCCACCAGAGAGGTTATAGACGTGCTCAAAACCCAGTCCCTGCAGCTGCTTGCAGGCAAAGTAGCTGCGGTGCCCGCTGCGGCAGTACACCACATAGTGAGCGGATTTATCCAAACTCGACGCGCGGGCCCGCAAATGGTCCAGCGGAATGTGGATGGCGTTGGGCAGCACACCCTCTGCGACTTCGTCGTCATTGCGCACATCCAACACCTGAACGTCAGAAGCCTCGACTTCCGCGGGATGGTGAACAATGGCTACTTCCTTGTGCCAAATGTCTTCGGCGGCCATGCCGGCCATAATGACCGGATCTTTGGCAGAAGAGAACGGCGGCGCATAAGCCAAGTCTAGTGAGGCCAAGTCCGATACCGTAAATCCTGCATAGATGGAGGTGGCAATGACGTCGATGCGCTTGTCGACCCCGCTTCGGCCAACAATCTGAGCACCCAGCACCTTGCCTGTATCGGGATGGGTCAGAAGTTTGATGGTAATATCCTGTGCGCCAGGGTAGTAACTGGCGTGGTGTCCGGCCGTGTTGTAGGACACAAAGTAGGGTTGGCCTACCTGTTTTGCCGCTTTTTCCGTAAAGCCCGTCTGCGCCAGGGTCACTTCTCCCAGTCTGACAATGGCAGTTCCCTGAGCCCCTCGGAACTGGATGTCGTTGTGAAACAGGTTGTGACCAATGATGCGGCCTTGTTTGTTGGCTGCGGCGGCTAGCGGGATCCACCGTGGCTGACCATCCACCAGATATGGAATTTCCGCTAAATCGCCACCGCTATAAATGTCCGGATCGCTGGTTTGCAAAAACTCATTGACCCGGAGTGCTCCGGCAATCCCCGTATCCAGGCCGGCTTCCTGGGCCAAGCGCGTGTCCGGACGGACACCCAAGCCCATGATGACCATTTCCGTTTCCACGGTAGCGCCGCTCTCCAGCAGTACGGACTCCACCTGGGTGTTTCCGCGAAATCCCGAAATGCCGTCGCCAATAATGACGCTCACACCCATTTTTTCCAGTTCCGCAAGCACGGGCATGGTCATTTCTTCGTCAAAGGGCGGTAGCACCTGTGGGGCCTTCTCAATCAAAGTGACGTTCAGTCCGCGGTGCACCAGGTTTTCCACAGCCTCTAGGCCAATGAAGCCTGCGCCAATAACAGCTACGTTCTTGACCTCACCGGCGTCTATCCAGGACTTCATCTCATCTGCATCCGGCACCGTTCGCATATTGAAAATGCCTTTCAGGTCTTTGCCCGGCAGATTGGGGAAAATAGGCCGAGCGCCCATGGCCAGAACCAGCTTGTCGTAGGATTCTTCATAAACTTCGTCCGTGTCAATACGGAGGACAGTGACAATCTTTCGCTGCCTGTCAATTTTCACAACTTCCTGCAGGACCCGCACATCGATGTTGAAGCGGGCCTTCAGGGACGCGGGCGTGTGCAGCAGCAAGGCGTCCCTGTCCTCAATGACACCGCCCAAGTAGTAGGGCAGACCACAGTTGGCGAATGACACGTAAGGTCCCCGTTCAATGAGGACTATTTCCGCCTCTTCACTCATTCTTCGCGCCTTCGCTGCAACGCCTGCACCCAGTGCCACACCGCCGACGACGACAATTTTTTGCTGATTTACGGAAGCTCCCAACAGTATTCGCTCCTTCGTCTTACTCAATTCACTTTCCCGATTTCAATTTACCCATTTCAATTTGCCCACTTCAATTTGCCCATTTAAAATTTGCAACTTCCAACTCGTTATATACCCCATAGGGTATCCACGGCACATTATAACACAGGTTCCCACAGTTGCAACAAGATTAGGGGTCTAGCTTTTTGTGAAACGTCACACAAACTCCACATTGTCCTGCTACAATGTAAATAACGTTCTACTCGAGTTTTATGAGAATCGGAGGTATATACAGTGGGAATGGATATTAATTCCATTTTGGGCAACGCCAATCAAGCTACAGGTACCAATCTCACTTCCGGCACCACACAAAGCACGCCGTCCAACGCGCTGGATGCCAACTCATTTATGCAGCTGTTCCTGGCTGAGTTGCAGAACCAGGATCCAACGCAAACCATGAACACATCTGACATGATTAACCAGTTTGCACAGATTAACACCATTGAGGCCCTGAGCACATTGACCCAAAGTGAACAGAATACACAGAACGCGGTACAATCCATGTTTGCTCATCAACTTCTGGGGACCACAGTTACCGTTCAAGATGCCAACGGCAATACGGTGACGGGGACGGTCAATTCCATTACCTTTAATAACGGCGCCCCCAACCTGATGGTGAACAACCAGGCGTATCCAATGTCCAACCTCGTCAGCATGTCGTAACTGCGAAACAAGAAAGGAACTCGGCGTATTAACGGGTTCCCTTCAAACAGGCATCGCCAAGGCGGTGAATCATTCAATGTGCCATACAAGGAAAGCACCCCAGGGGTGCTTTCCTTTCAGTACCGCCTATTCATGACTGTGTTTCTTGCACAATCCCAGCGGAATGTCTTGAGGTTTCAAGCTGTTGCAGTGCAAACCACACGCTGGCTCCTGCAGGGCCTGAACATGACCCTGAACATGACCCTGAACATGATGAACCAAATTGAATCAGTTCCCAGCCATTTTCCGTTCACCCGGCATCCACCATGTGAGCAAAAACGCGAGGATGGGTAGATAGACCAGGTATTGAAAGACCGTAGAGACGCCATAGATGTCGGCGATGTGCCCCATGAGCGTGGCGCCAATTCCCCCTGCGCCAACGCCGAAGCCAATCATCAACCCCGCTGCCAGAGACAGGTTGCGCGGCAACAGCCGCTGCGCATAGACCACGGTGACGGCGAAGGAAGACAGGGTGAAAAATCCAAACAGAATCAGGACGACGACACTCATGACCCCGTTGGTGTAAGGCAGGAACAGCCCAAAGGGTATAGCCATGCCCATGGAAATTACCAAAATCCACTTGCTGCCCAGCCTGTCTGAACTTACGCCACCAAGGAACGTGCCAATGGCGCCCGCCGCCAGAAAGAGAAAGTCGAACAACTCCGCATGCGAGAGGGAAATATGGTGGTGCATGTAGAAAAACGGAAGGAAGCCGGCGACGCCGATTTGCACCCACGATCGGACCAGCACAAACCCCACCAACAACGACACGGCGCCAATGCGGTTGCGGCCCTGGGCTGACCGTTTACGGGCGTGATTGTCTCTCAGACTTTGCCGATACCACGGGAGAATTCGCCATGTGAAAAGCAGTGCAGCCAAGGATAGCACCAGCAGCCAAATCAGTCTGTGCAGGCCTGCGCTGAGTATGAACAATTGAACCATGAGCGGCCCAAGGGCCTGCCCGCCGTTGCCCCCCACCTGAAAGATGGCTTGGGCGAGACCCCTGCGCGATCCCGCTGCCATAACCGCAACTCGCGACGCCTCCGGGTGAAACAATCCCGACCCCAGGCCGGATATGGAAATCAGCAACAATAGCCAGCCAAAGGACGGCACAACGCCGGTAAACGCCAGCGCTGCGCTGGACGTCATGACGCCCAAGGGGAGAAACCAGACGAAGGGGCGTCGATCGGTAATGAGTCCAATGAGGGGTTGCATCACGGAGGACGTGATATAGGAAACCAGTATAATGAGTCCACTTTGCGTGTAGCTGAGGTGGAAAGCCGCCTTATACAAGGGCAGCAGTGCCGGCACAATGCCCACAGTCATCATGTCGTTGACCAAATGGGCGCCGCTCACCGTCCAAATGGCATCTCTCTTCAGGCCCACCTTGGCAGGAATCCTTGCATGCCCTGGCGCGGCCAATTCTGTCTCTGTCGCCAAGCATCTCCGCCTCCTTGTGAATATCAATAGATTTCATATTAGCGTTTGTGGAGGGGGTTTGCCAGTCCGGTGTTTCTGGAAACAAAAACCCTTGATTTCTCAAGGGCTTCCGCGTTTTTTGGTGGGCCCACTAGGACTCGAACCTAGGACCAACCGGTTATGAGCCGGCCGCTCTGACCAACTGAGCTATGGGCCCGCAGCGCAGATAACAAGAGTCATTTTACACGTTCTTTGCGGTATTTTCAATTGGTTCCTCTGGCCATCCTCAGCCCGTCCTCGGCCTGTCCTCGGCCCATCCTCTGCCCTGTTCCATGTTCTCTCCTAATTTTCCCAATACTTGCGTTTGTTCCCCCCCGCGTCTGGGCCCGCGGAGCCATTGGCTGCCTGTGCTACAATGAGGATTGTGACCACGATGCTTAGGGGGATAACCTTGAAAAGAGCCATCATCTTTGACTTCGACGGTACATTGGCCGATACTCTGCCGCTTGAGTTTCATTGCTTCCGCCAAATCTTTGGAAAGTACGTGTCTGAGCATCAGTATCACCTGACTGACGGACAAATTGTGGCGATGTTTGGCCCCACCGAGGTGGAAATGCTACAGCAGCACGTACCGGCTGAGCACGTCTCTGACGCCATAGAGGAATTTCTTGCACTTTATGACCAACTGCATACCACCTACGTCAAGCCCTACCCTGAGATTGATGAGATGTTGCGGCAACTGCACAGCAGGGGCGTCAAAATGGGGGTCTTTACCGGCAAGGGACGTCTCACCTACAACATCTCCGTACATAAGCTGGGGTTTGCGGAACTTCTCCCTGTGAGCATCACCGGAGACGAGGTCACTCAACGCAAGCCCCACCCAGAGGGCATCTGGTCCGCCCTGAAGGCGCTGAACGTTCCGGCCGCCGATGCTGTCATGGTGGGCGACAGCAACGGTGACCTGATTGCGGCCCGGGATGCGGGCATTCCCTGCGTTGCGGTCCAATGGCTGGGCACACCGCAGACCAAGCACTTCAACATTCAACCGGACTTCCAGACCCAGAGCGTCCACGACTTCCTCCAATGGCTGGAACGCTCCTAACCCATGGCCATGGGACAGTCCAATGACTACCCGCGCCTGTGCTTGGCCGGCCTGGGCTGCACGTCGTGCTTTGGGCCTGTGCTGCTCTCCTATGCGCGTTTGTGCTTGGCCGCCTCGGCTGCGCGTCTTGCTGCAGGCCCGTGCTGGCCGCCCGTGCTACGCTCCTATGCCCTCCTATAGGTCAAAATCGTCATCCAGAGTCTCCACCGCACGCCCCTGCTGAATGGCCAACTGCCAGCGCAGGTAGGCATCGATGAAACCATCGAGATCGCCATCGACAACGGCCTGGACGTTGCCCACTTCGTGTTTCGTCCGGTGATCCTTCACCATGGAGTAGGGGTGGAACACGTAAGACCGAATTTGGCTGCCCCAGCCGATATCCTTCTGCTCCCCGCGCAGCTTTGCCATTTCTTCCTCTTGCTCGCGCCGCTTCCTCTCCGCCAGACGCGCCTTCAACAGATTCATGGCGACGTTTCGGTTTTGAATCTGCGATCGCTCACTTTGACAGGTCACCACTGTATTTGTGGGCAGGTGCGTGATGCGCACCGCGGAGTCCGTGGTGTTGACGTGTTGGCCGCCGGCGCCGCTCGATCGATAGGTGTCAATGCGCAGGTCTTCCATCCGGATTTCAATGCTATTGTCCTCGTCTGTCACTTCAGGAATGACATCCACGGATGCAAAGGAAGTGTGCCGCCGCCCGGACGCGTCGAAGGGTGAAATTCGAACCAGTCTGTGCACGCCTTTTTCCGCCTTCAAATAACCGAAGGCGTTGTGCCCCTTAATAAGCAGCGTGGCACTCTTCAGGCCTGCTTCGTCGCCGGGGAGGTAGTCCACAGTTTCCACTTTGTATCCCTTGTCTTCTGCCCAGCGGGTATACATGCGCATCAAAATCAGCGCCCAGTCCTGGGATTCCGTTCCTCCTGCACCGGGATGCAACTCCAGGATGGCGTTGTTTCCGTCGTAGTCTCCTGAGAGCATCAATTGCAACTCAAAGTTCTCAATGGCCTTCTGCTGCTGGCCGGCAGCCTTGTTGGCCTCGGCAAACATGTCCATATCGTTTTCTTCCGTAGCCAACTCCAGCATGACGGCCAGGTCTTCCTGCGCCGAATCCAGCTTCTCCATGTGTTGCACAATTTCTCGGAGGCCATTGGCTTCGTTGATGATGCGTTGCGCCACTGCCTGGTCGTCCCAAAATCCGGGGCCGGTCATCTTCTCTTCGAGGCTGGCAATGCGTTGTTGCTTGCCGGCAACGTCAAAGAGACCTCCCGATATCCGCTAAACGTCTAGCCATAGTCTGTAATTCGTTACGAAGTTCTCCCAATGTTTCCGCCAAACAAAATCACCTCATCAAGATACTCAAATCCAGTTTCAATCCATCCGCCGTCGCCGGCGTTTTGTCTTCTCCGGTAACGCTTCATTGCCATCTTCCGTAGGACATTGTCTTCGTAGGCGCCACATCAGCCCCCCTGAATGGGCACAGAGTCGTTCATTGGCAAGGGCTGGGGTGTCATTTCCACCGACGCCTTGAACACATACAGCACGATTTCTTCCTCCATGCTGTGAATCATGGCCTCAAACATTTCGTAGCCTTCCTTCTGGTAAATTACCAGGGGATCGGCCTGGCCATAGGACCTCAGGTGCACGCCCTGACGGAACTGGTCCATGGCATCAATGTGATCCATCCACTTAGAGTCCACCGTTCTCAGCACTACAACCCGTTCCAAATCGCGGAGCACGTTTTCCAACTCGCTCTCGCGGGCATCGTAGTTCTGCGTCATAAGATCGTTGAGTCGTTGGGAAACCTCATCGCGCTCCATGAGCCGCAGTTCCTCTTCCGTGACCTGGCCGGGCATGAGAAAGTGATTTTCCGCGTAGGTAATCAGCGCGGGGATTTCCCAATCCTCCGGAACCTGCTCCAAGGAACAGTAGACGTCCATCATGTGGGCAATGAGGTCGGCGGCCATTCCTTCCACAATGGGGCGCAGGTTCTGCTCTTCGAGAATCTGGCGGCGTTGTTTATAGATGACTTCGCGCTGCTTGTTCATGACGTCGTCGTAGCGCAAAACGTGTTTGCGGATGTCGTAGTTGTTGGACTCCACTTTCTTCTGTGCCCGCTCCATGGCGCGAGTCAGCATCCGGTTTTCAATGGGCTGATCTTCTTCCAGCCCCAGACGGTCCATCAGTCGCTTGATGTTGTCCGACCCGAACAAGCGCAGCAAATCGTCTTCAAGGGAGAGGAAAAACTGGGACGTGCCGGGATCGCCCTGACGCCCCGAACGACCGCGTAGCTGGTTGTCAATGCGACGGCTTTCGTGACGCTCAGTACCAAGGATATGCAGCCCTCCTAGGTCTGCCACACCTTCGCCGAGAATAATGTCCGTGCCACGGCCTGCCATGTTGGTGGCGATGGTCACGGTGCCCATCTGTCCGGCCTGGGCGATGATGGCCGCCTCGCGTTCATGCTGCTTGGCGTTCAGGACCTGGTGGACAATGCCTCGGTGTTTCAATAAATCGGAAAGGTACTCGGACTTGTCAATGGAGGTGGTGCCTACCAGTACCGGCTGCCCCTTCTTGTGGCGCTCCACAATTTCCTCCACGGCAGCGTTAAACTTCGCCCGTTGTGTCTTGTAGATGACGTCGCTCATGTCGGAGCGAACCATAGGCTTATTGGTGGGAACGACAATGACGTCCATTCCGTAAATTTCCTGCAGCTCTTTCTCCTCTGTCTTGGCCGTGCCGGTCATGCCGGAGAGTTTGCCGTACATGCGGAAGTAGTTCTGCAACGTAATGGTGGCCAGCGTTTTGGATTCGTTCTGGACGCGGACAGCCTCTTTTGCCTCAATGGCCTGATGCAGGCCTTCGCTGTACCGGCGGCCCTGCATCAGACGGCCTGTGAACTCGTCCACAATGACGATTTCATCGTCGTGAACCACGTAGTCCTTGTCTCTGTGCATCAAACCGTGGGCCTTCAGAGCCTGGGTCACGTGGTGCATGAGCGTGACGTTGTCCGGATCGAACAAATTTTTCACACCAAAGAACCGCTCCGCTTTGACCACGCCGGAATCGGTGAGGTTGGCCGTCCGCATTTTCTCGTCAATTTCGTAGTCGTCCTTGGATAGCGACCGAACGAGAACGTCGGCACGGAAATACAGGTCTGCGGATTTTTCCGCTGGACCGGAAATAATGAGTGGGGTCCTGGCTTCGTCAATGAGAATTGAGTCCACTTCGTCCACGATGGCATAGTGCAATGGGCGCTGCACCATTTCCTGAACGCTCATAACCATGTTGTCGCGGAGGTAGTCGAAGCCAAATTCGTTGTTGGTGCCGTAGGTGACATCGGCTGCATAGGCTTCCTGCTTTTGCTGATGAGTCATGCCGTTGACATTGAGCCCCACCGTCAGCCCCAGAAAGCTGTGTAGCCTGCCCGCAAATTCACTGTCGCGTCTGGCCAGGTAGTCATTGACGGTCACCACGTGAACGCCTTCTCCTGTCAGACCATTTAGATAGGACGGCAGAGTTGCCGCCAAAGTTTTTCCTTCGCCTGTCGCCATCTCAGCAGTTCGGCCCTCGTGAAGTACAATGCCGCCCATGAGCTGCACGTCAAACGGCCGTTGCCCCAGTACCCGCTTGGATCCTTCGCGTGCCACCGCAAAGGCTTCCACCAGCAGGTTGTCCAATTTTTCACCCTGATTGAGCCGATTGCGAAATTCATCGGTCTTGGCCCGCAAGTCTTCATCGGACAACTTTTCGTAATCGGATTCCAATGCGTTAATCCGATTGACTGTTCTGCGTAAGCGGGCGACTTCGCGTTCGTTTGCATCGAACAAATTTGTCAGGAAACTCACCTGACAACACGCCCCTTTCTGAACCTGGTTCAGTCCAACCCTATCGATAAACAGGAGAATCCTGTTACCAGCGACCAAACGTCTCCTAGTTTACGATTGTACAGATTGGGGCCAAATATCACAACCGCATTCCGTGAAGGATTTTTCCCATGTGCTGTACCCGCTTTGTCAGCGGGTATCTGCCTTGGCGGCCAGGGTGACCCCGGTCATGACGCCAATCACAGCTCCGGCAAATGCCATGACCCACCAAGCATTGTGCGTCGCGTGCACCACGATAAGCAGAACCAGCGCAGACACCACGTCCACAACAATGGTAATGAGCATTGTAGTTCCAGATGCCAAGACCTGTTCCGTTCCCCACATGAGCAATCGCCAGAGTATGAAAAACAGTACAATCTGGCCAATCCAATCAAGAACTATCACGCCAAGTCACTCCTTTGCCGGCGGCAGATTCGCGAACAAGTGCCGAGCGAATCCGGGCTATCGCCCATTTGATTTTACCTTATGCACCGTGGACAGTGCCAGTGCATTGTTGCTGAAAAAGGCGCCCCACAAAGGGACGCCCTGGTTATCTCATTCAGGTGAAGCCAGGCATTCTGTACGAATTTCAAGCATGCCACTCACTGTGGATACTCTCAGAGCACCGTGCATTAACGCGGCTCAATGAGTCCGTAATTCCCTTCCTTACGTTTGTAAATGACATTGACTTCATCCGTGTTGGCATTGGTGAACATGAAAAAGTTGTGACCGAGCAAGTCCATTTGCAGCATGGCTTCCTCAACGTCCATGGGTTTCATGGGGAAACGCTTGATACGGACAATTTGTTGGCTCAGTTCGTCCTCATGGGAGGACTGGGTAAAAGCGCCGTTTCCTGCAGACTCCCTGATTCGCGTTCGCAGCCCTCTGTCCCGGAACCGCGCATTCAGTTTGTTCTTGTGGCGGAGAATTTGTTCCTCCAACTTGTCCACCACAAGGTCGATGGAAGCGTACATGTCAGGCGACTGTTCCTCGGCGCGGAACAACACACCGTGCAACTGCAGGGTAACTTCGACCCTGTGCATGCCCCCGACAACCGACATGGTAACACTGACGTCTTTTTCAGGTGGAGCATCGAAGTACCGCTCTAAGCGACCCAGTTTTTTCTGCGCGTACTCCTCCAGCGCAGGTGTTACGTCCAGATGGTCACCGCGTACTTGAATCTGCATAAAAATCACTCCTCCTTCGTATCTACATTATACACTTAGAAGGAGGCAGAATTACCTTAATAGATTGCGAACTTTAGGATTTTTCATCGACCACCAGACCGCGATAGTCCCCGCTTTCCACCATCTGCCGAAAAACCTCTGGCGGAAACTTTTGAATGACCTCTCCAGTCGACTGGTCGACCACGTTAATCCACAACTGGCTCACCGGCGCAGTAGAGTCTATCTCTACCTTCAGGCCAGAGGAACTGGCAACTTGGTTCATCTGCTCCAGAGCCTTGGCAACAGCTGCCGGGCTGAGGGAAGCAGAAGCGGGACTGCCAGACGTGTTCTGTGCCCCTTCACCCGCCGCAATCTGAGCAGAAGACGTGTTACCGGCACTGCTGGCAACCGGACCTGATGGAGCCGCACTTTGTGCGCCACTGTGACTTGCGGCAGGTGTTGCAGGTTGAATGTTCACACGAATCTCCTCTTTTCGACGTAGCATCGCGGAACCGATTGCCAAGGGTGCACTATGAGCACGGGGTAAGTCTCTGCAACGGGTCCCAGAAGCCTGCGTTGTTATGGCAGTAGTTCTGCGTACCTGGTACGAGGATTAAGAATTCTCCTGAGTCTCTTGAAAGGACATCGTGCGAACCTTAATAGACGCTTGCACCCAGGCCTCCCGCAACTCTTCGATGCGAGGCAGTATCTCCTCAATAGGTTGGACAGACTTTTGCACATTGGCCTCCACCAAGCGGCGGTAGTAGTAATCGTACAAGGAGGACAAGGCGTGTGAAATCTCGTACTCCATCTTGAGAGAATTGCGCAGCTCCAGAATAATGTTCTGGCACTTCACCAATTGGGTGTGAGCCTCAATCAGGTTGTTGCCTTCAATGGCCCGCTGTGCAAGCTTCATCTTCTGAATTAGGCCGTCGTAAAGCATAATCAACAACTTGTCTTGGCTGGCGGTCATTACGGATGCGTTTCGATACTGTTGATAGGCTCGATTCCCTACGGCCACAATAAACCCCTCCTCAAATTCGCGAACGGCGTGTTTCCCGTCACCCATGGTACAGTCGTGGGTTCGTCTGTCAAATGAAGTGCTGCGCTCCTTCATCATCTTGCATCTACTGTGATTCATCGAACCGCAGTCCACGCGCTATGGTCCTCAGTGGTGCACTGCTCACATAAAGTCTGCTGGCTTGGCGCACCTTGTCCGTCTGCTCCATGTGCTCCTTTACGAGAGCGAGATGCTGCTTCAACACGGGCTCGACCTGTGCATTCTGTTGAATCAATTGCTGAATAAGGCTTCGAATATCTGCCAGAATCTTCTGCTCCTCCGCTGAGGACCTGCTCGAGTCGTGTGCTTTCAATCTCTCCAACAGGGGATTCAGAGTCTTGAGCTGACAGAATAATTGGTTTCGCTGATCCATCCAATCTAGAACCAAACTTTCTTCAGAAACCTCCATCGGTGCATCCAGAATCTCCCGGCCAAGGGTCAACATTTTGCCTATGAGGCTGGTGGCGTTCTCCGCTGCTTCGTGAAGGTCCTGCAAACTTCTCACCTACTCCGGAACTCCGGGATTGTCTGATTATGAACCTAGCATGCCAATGAGTTCAGACTGCTGGCTGTTCAGTGACTGAATGGCCGTTTCCATTTGCGCAAACTGGTTTTGCCACATGGTCTGCTGACTGCTAATTTGCTTCTGCAAAGCCTCGGCCTGAGTATCAATGGCGCTGATTTGCTCACCTATGAGACTGGTGTTATATGAATCAGAACTAAACAGCGAGGTAAAGTCCGCATTGGGATCGATACCCGTTGACGGCAGAAGAATCTGGCCGGTATTGGCGTTTGGCGTAGTGGGCAGCACCACCTGGCTAGTCCCAGCGTCTTGGCTGATGTTTTGCGCTGCATTGGATACAGCAGTATACAGCTGTTTCGCCAATCCCTGCTGCGTCGAGTCCGTGGATGTATTGGTGAACAGGTTCATCACCGCTGTGGGATTGGACTGTACCGCCTGTGTCAACTGCGCCGTATCAATTTGTAGCAATCCATAGGTGTTTACACCTGTGGTTGTCACGCCCGGTGCTGTGGCGCCTGCACTGACACCATTCAGCACGCTGATAGGCGTGATACCAATGTCGGACAGTGACGTTATGCTGCCATTGTCGGTCAATCCGCTGAGCACGGTGGACGCAGTTTGCTGGATGCTGCTCAGAGCGCGCCCCAAGTCCGGATCGTACCCCAATAGACCCGCCTGAGCCTTCTGGTTCCATTGGTCAATCTGGGTCTGCGTCATCTGCGATTCCTGGGCGGCTGTCAAGGGTTGATAACTGTAGTTCCGCTGTTGATTATACAGCCCCTGCAAAGTCTGCAGGGTTTGATTGTATGTTTGCACGAAGTTCGTGATGTTTTGCACAATTTGGTTGGTGTTGGTGGACACCGTGATGGTGACCGGACTGGATGCGGAAATAGTTCCTTGCAGGTTCAGTGTGACGCCGTTAAACACGGGACTGTTGCTGGAGCTACTGGAACTCACTCCGTTTACTGCATAGACGGCATCCTGAGACGCCATGTCTCCGGTTGGAACATTCGCGGTCATTTGAAGAATTGAGCTGGTGTCCGAAGACAAGCTCAGAGGCGAATAAAGGTCAGTGGTCAGAAGTGACAGGGTGCCGTCTCCGTTGTCTTGTGCTGTAACGCCTGCAATGCCCGCGCCGTTGTTGGCTCCATTGATGGCGCTAGCGACATCGGTCAGCGACTCTCCCTGGGTGACCGTGATTTTTGTGCCGTTAATGTCCAACGTCCCGCCGGTCGTCAACTGGCTGTTGGTGAAAGATGCAGATGTGACGGTAGTAGCCGGTTGCTGAAGCCCCATGATATTTTGAAACAGTTCTGTAGCGTCGCTAGTGGTGTCTGCAGACAGTTGAATCTGTGCGCCACTGCCTGTGGCTGTGGTCTGCATGACCACTTTGCCGGAGTTGGAATCGTAGAAGCCGGCAACACCAGTATTGGTATCTGAAGTAATTTTCTGAAGAACCGTATTGATGGTATCCGCATTAGGATTGACGGAAATGGATTCGCCATTGACCGTGATATTGAATGGACTCGAAGGTAAGTTGCTGGAAATCTGGCTCAGGGTCTCGTCTCCGTAGCCTGAATCTGTAGATAATGACGACTGCGACGATATGGTGGCTGCCTGCGCTAGCTGACTGACACTGACGCTGTAGGTGCCGTTGGGTGCCAATCCAGTAGACGTGGCCGACACCAACGATGGGTTGGTTGACGACGTCTGCTGGGCTAGGTAGGAGGACTGAAGGCGCATGCTGGACAATGAATTCTGCAAATTGGACAACGCAGTGTTCACCTGCTGGTACTGCTCCGATTTCCACAGCAACACCTGCCGCTGCTGCAGCATGGAAATCAAGGGCGCCTGTGCCGCCTCCACCATGCTGTCTACCATACTCTGAGTGTCTATTCCTGAGGCCAGACCCTGAATAGAGTTGGTGCTCTGTGGCAGCGTGTAGCTGCTGCTGGAGCTAGTGGATCCCGACAATGCACCGATAAACGTCACTCGACTTCACCTCCGACGCTTACGCTTCATACCTGCGACGCAGTCAAACGCCCTAAAAATAATGGAGCAAAGAGAGCCGACCGACGAATCGGTCGGCACCCTGACCCACGGAAGAATCAACCCAAGAGCTTAAGAACCAACTGCGGCTGTTGATTGGCCTGAGCCAACATGGAAACTGCAGCCTGCTGCAACACATTGTCCTGTGTAAAGGTGGCCATTTCCTGAGCCATATCTACATCTGTGATGCCGGACTGTGCTGTGGTCAGGTTTTGCGAAGACGTGTTCAGGTTGTTAATGGTGCTCTGCAAGCGGTTCTGGACAGCGCCCAAGTTAGCTTGCTCATTGGTGACCGTCTGAATCGCAGTGTCAATGACGTTAATGGCACTGTCAGCGTTGCTGGTGGTAGTGATATCTAGAGCCGCCTCTGTATCTGAGTTGTCCGTACCGTTGGTCACATTGTTACTAGCAGAATATCCGGAAGCACCAGCGGTACTTGTGATGTCAAGTGCTTTCGCCCGCATGTCTGCGATATTAAGAGTCATGGTTTGGCCGGTGTTTGCACCGATTTGGAATGTCACACCGCCCGATTGTGAAGACGAGGTATCATTGGCAAGTCCCAGAAGTTGCGCAGCCTGACTATCGTCAAATCCTACACTGCTTCCACTGCCGGACGTGCCGCTGGTTACCTCTAGCTCACCATTCTTCACGCTGACGGAGACCTGATTCAACTGCGATGAAGAAGGCACGGTTCCGTTGTAGCTGGTAATTGCAGCGTTAATGTCCGTCTGAAGGTTGGTTGCCAATTGGCTCATATCATTGGCACCACCAGATGAGTAAGCCACGCCGCCTGTGTTAGCTAGGGTCACATTGATTGTGGTTCCGTCAATGGTTACTCCCATCGAGTCTGTGGCTTGAAGCGCGCTTGCTTCTGCTGCCCCGGCCACGGAGAATGTGCCCTCTGTGCCAGTAGCGGACTGTGCACCTGCGTACCCCAAGGCTGTGAAAAGATCGTTTGCGTCAGTGGGGGTAAATTGTATTGTTGAGGTGTCTCCTGTAGTACCGGAACTAATGGTGATTTTACCGTCCGTGGCGGCGCTGGAAGAAACAGCAACGTGCGCGATGTTAGTACCGTTCGCAGTGTTGTAGGTATCAATGCCGGCATTGATGTCCTTTTGCATTTGCGCGGCTAAACCGTCAGTGTTTACATTCGTGCCGTTGTCGAAACCAGCATACGTGGCTTGATCTGTGTTAAAGGTGATGTTGGCGCCATCCACCTGAATGGTGTCTGTGGTGTCCGAAAGAGCGCTAAAAGCCCCAGTAGCCAGGGCAGAAGACTGGATGCTCGCTGCGGTCGGCGTACCCAATGCCGAGCTGTATACCGTTGCGTTCGTTGTTCCCTGTGCATCCTGAGTACCCAAGCTACCGTCCAACAGATTCTTAGTGTTAAACTGTGTGGTATTCCCAATGTTGTTCAGTTGGCTGGCCAATTGATTAAACTGTGTCTGCAGATCCTGCCGGTCACTCGTAGTAGTGGTGCCGTTGGACGCCTGCACTGCGAGTTGGCGCATATTCTGTAGGATGCTCGTTGTTTCGTTCAGTGCGCCAGAAGCAGTTTGAATCATGGAAATGCCATCCTGCGCGTTGGACGACGCTTGATCCAGGCCGTTAATTTGCGCCTGCATCTTCTGCGAGATGGCGTACCCAGAAGCATTATCTGCGGCGCTATTGATTTTCTTGCCGGTAGACAATTGTTGGAGGGCGCTGTTCAACGCATTGGAATTCGAGTTCAACGCGGAGAGGGCATTCATGGCGCCCAAGTTGTGATTGATAATCATGTCCGTTTCGCTCCCTTACTTTGGTGTCCGCCATAATAGCGGTAGTGCAGCGTTACCCGTACACACTGTATATCGGCATGAGTCGACAAAAACTTGCACAATTTCATATTAAAACGCCATAGAAATCTCATGGAAGACTCCCAACACCAGACGCCGGCGGCGCGGGGAATGGACACTCTCAGGCAAGAATGTTGAAGGCAGAGGAGGACTGGGGCGAAGACAGGCCAATCGACACACGATTCTCCTGGGCAGTGTACACCTGAACTTTGGCAGGCTGGTAGCTGAAAGAAACAGGGGAGACGTGCACCTGTGGATGAACGCTCCCTAGCTGAACATTGGATTCGAGGTGTCCAGGGGTATAGTGGACTTTAACTGAAAAGGGGCTAGGTACGAGGGTGGGCGTCAAGGTCACCTGGCTCTGGTAGCGTGATAACCAGGCTGAGACTGAAGCGTGACTTTTGGGGTTCACAAAACTTTCCGCCCAGGCTGCGGTATTCGCGACGCCTTGTTCAGCGGCCTCTTCTGCAGCATGGGCCTGAAGCTCCGCTTCTTCCAGCGGCGGGTTTAGACCTTCATCGCTGAAAGCTTGGCTCTGGTCAATTTGCAAATCACCTGGAACGGAGTGCAGTTCCAGGTCCGTCGGCGTATATTCCAGAGCCATGTTTACCGGAGGTGTCTGAATCTCCAAATCAGACGGCTGATACCGCAGCCCGATTTGACCAAATGTCTGGTGAATCTGAATCTGTGGTATGTTCATTGCAGGGGTCTCCCCAGGCCGGCCGCGTACAACGCCTGCCGACTATTTCAAAAAGTCCGCTAGAGTGGGGACCAGTACCTGCGCACCCACCTCCAGCGAAGCTGTTTGGACGTTTTGGGCGGATTCGTAGTTTGTGATGACCTGCGCCAGATTTGCATCCTGAACGTTTGACAGCAATGTGGTCACATTGTTCGTTAAATCAGAGAGGCGCGAAGTCGCAAACTGAATGCGGTCTTGTCGAGTCGCCACGTCGGTTTGTGCTGCCTCCATGGCGGAGCTTCGGGAATCAATCTGAGTAATAGCCTGCTCGATGCCACTCTGGTCATTGTTGTTCAGTGCATTCTGCAGGTTCTGTAGGATGGAAAAGGCGTTATCCGCATCTGCGGAACTTCCAAAAAAGTCCTGACCGGAAGTATTGACCTGCAGTGGACTGCCTGTGCCCACGTCGTAGAGGACACCCCCGGTATTGGGGTTCACAGAAGCAGCGTCGGCATTCGTATACGGCGCGTTGGTCACGTCCTGACCATTAAAAATGTACTGGCCGTTGTACTGGGAGTTCCCTGTGGTGACCAGCTCTTGGTACAGTTCTTGAACCTGCGTGGCAATGTCCTGACGGTCTGATTGGGTCTCTGTATCATTGGCTCCCTGTACTGCCAGCGTGCGGGCCTGTTGCATGATTTGCTGAGCCTCGTTCATAACGGAGGAGGCGTTCTGAAGCCACCCCTGCGCACTGGTGGCGTTAGCCTGGTACTGCTGATATGAGGCTAATTGGGAATTGTACTGCATAACCATTCCGACGCCAACGGGACTGTCCGCAGGCGTATTGATTTGGTGCCCTGTGGCGATTTCGTTTTGCAATTGACTCAGTTGTTGATAGTTATTTTGAATATCGTTAATCATTTGGCTGTTCAACATACCCTGAGTAATGCGCATTTCAATTCCTCCTACGGCCCTGGCCAGGCCATGCTTCTGCTTGGCGCTTCAGGGAAACTGGAAGTTTCAACTACTGCCCCAGACTTACCACAGTCTGCAGCATACTGTTAATGGTAGAGACAATACGAGCCGAGGCATTGTACGCCTGCTGGTACTGAATCATGTTGGACAGCTCTTGGTCAATAGAGACTCCGGAGATGGATTGCCGTTGATTGTCAATTTGCTGCAGCAGGGTCTGTTGATTCGTGACCTGCTGGTTGGCAGTTTGCGACTGAACACCCAAAGTACCCACAATGGACTGCATCATTTGGTCCGGTGTTCCCTGCATCGTCTGATTTACGTCTGAAGGAGACTGGAACGAAAAGTAAGAGTTCGCCAGGTTGCTCACCGCCATGGCCAAAGTCCCGTCCCCCGCCATCGCCGTATTGGTCCCTGGCTGATTGTTAAACGCCGCCGCGATGTCCGCCGGCGAGATACTTACCGCAATGTTGTCGGCGGTAATGGTTGAACTTCCGTCGGAAGTCGAAAAGAACGCCTGCCCCTGTCCGTTCTGCGAGTATCCCAGTTCCTCCAGGCCATTAATCCCCGACACATTGACCGTGACACCTGCCGGAATGGTGGCTGTCTGCTGTCCCGTGGTAGACGTGGCAATCTGGATATTCTCGTTGCTGAGGGAGGGGTCCGTAACAGACTCGCCTGCAGTGAATTGAGTGCCGTCCGGGAACTGTCCGGAAACTGGAAAGGTGGGTGTGTTTCCACTAGCATCGCCTTCAATGGGCCATGTGCCGGTAATGGTTACCGGCGCGGTTCCTGGAACCATGGTCCCGGTGGTAGCATCCATGTGCTCTCCACCGGTGGCAAGGGTGTTCGCGAAATCGTTCAGGTAGCTGTTGTAAGAATCCACAGTAGCGATGGAATCGGATAATCCTCCCAGAACCCCGTTTGTTACCGTGACAGGATTACCTGTCGTGGGGTCCAGGATAGGGTTTCCTGAGGTGTCGGTAAGAATTGCAGCAGTGACATCAGCAGGAGTGGTGGAGTTCGGTGCGAGTTCTGCAGTGACCTGAGTATCCTGCAGGACTTGCTGCCCCGCAATGGACAGAGTGAATACCCCGCCGTTGGTAGAAGTCTGTATGTTCGCCAGATTGGAGAGTTGGTCCAGCAGTTGTCCCCGTTGATCTAACAAATCATTGGGCTCGTCGCCAACCTGCTGAATCGCATTAATCTGCTTGTTAATGTCCGCAATTTGACTGACCAAGGTGTTGGCTTGTGTGATGTTGTCCTGCAAATTGGTCTGCGTGTCACCCTTCAAGGTGTCCAGCTGCTGCGCGGTCTGATTTAACGTCTGGGCCAGGGTGATACCGGTTTGCTGAACCTGGGTTCTTGCGCTCAAGTCGCTGGGGTTGGCGGACAATGAAGACCAGGCGCTGAAGAAGTTTTGCATCACTGTGGAGATGCCTGTATCTGACGGTTCGTTAATGATGGCGGTGATATTGTTTAAGGTACTTTGCTGTGTGTTCCAATACCCGGAGTAACTGTTCTGGCCTTGATACTGCTCGTCCAGATAGTTGCTGCGCATGCGGGAAATTTGCTGCACCTGCACGCCGGTCCCAATTTGTCCCGGATTGGCAGACAGCAGCCCCGGCATGTCAATGGCCGGCGTTGCCGACAAATTTACCGTTTGTCGACTGTAACCAGGCGTGTCGGCATTAGCCACATTGTGTGAAACCGTATCAATGGCAGCCTGTGACGCTTGCAAACCCGACACAGCTGTTTGTAGTCCTAAAAATGTTCCGAACACCGCCGCCACTCCTTATTGATGGGATACCTCACACTTGCGTATCAAACAGTCTTCCCGAAGCCCTGTTAGCGGGCTTGGAACCGTAGTTGGATGAGTTCAGTGCCAAGGTTACAATGTCTAGGGTCTTCTTGAAAAAGTGGATGGATTGGTTCACCAGTTCTGCGTTCAAGCGGTTGAGTCCTGCGATTTCCTCAAAAATCACGCGCAGCTCGCCGGCTGCCTTCTCCAATTGTTGGGCCTGGAGAGGTGGCAGGACGGTGAGCAGATACGGAACCGTCAGCTCCGCCACATCCATCCGTGCTTCTGCAGCCATGTCTTCCGAAAGACCCTGTCGTTCAGATTCCAGTTGATGAATGACGTCCAAGTGCTCAGTGACGTCAGCCAAGGCCTGCTCCATTTTCTGAACGTCGTTTTCAACCAGGCCGTCTTTGTTCAGTCGACTTGCCGCCAAGACATAGCGATACTGCGCCAGCAACTGATTCATCAAGCGCAGTAACCTTTTCACTTCAAGTTCACTCCAAGGATAGCTCGGCTCTTGGACCGTACGTTCCTGTTCACTGGCCATGAATTCTGTCACGCCTTTGTGTTCGAGAATATGCCGCTCTCCACCAACTTGTCCGCAAGTTTTTGAACGTCAATGGGTTGCCCAGCCTGGAACATGGCCTTCAGTTGTTCAATGCGCTGACTGCGCGTTGTCCCCTGCGAAAAGCCGTCATCAGGAGGCTGTTGAACAGATTGGCTACTGCTTTTATCTTTCGAAGACTTGACGCTGCTGGAATTAGAATTCCTCGTGACGTCAATTTTCGATAATCCGGAATCATCGATTCTCATTGTGCCACCGCCTTCGGTGCATCTTCATTTAAACCCTTCTATCAATACATGTGCAATTGCGGCATAGAAGTTGCATTCGCTTCATAATGTCACGATAAAGCGGCCCTGAATAAATGATATCCATTTCAATTCCCCTGTCAGGCGCCGAAGTCCTCTCTCTGCCCGGCCAGCATAGTGCGGAGACGGACAATGGCCTTGCTGTGAATTCTGGAAATTTGCGATTCGCTGAGATCCATGACGTACGCGATTTCCTTCAGAGTAAGGTCTTCCTCATAGTACGCGTAGAGAATCTGCTGCTCCCGCAACGACAGTTGGCGCAGCGCCTGCACCAGCAAACTCCGGTTTTCCGCCTTGTTCAAGGCGCTTTCCGGCAAGGCGTCTTCAGAGTTTTCCTGAACGTCCAGAACACCACCGGCTTCCAAATCATCCACAGACCACACTGTGGTCCATCCTAAATCTGTCATCCAGTGGCCCAGTTGTTCGTCACTGAGGCCCAAGCGTCGCGCAATTTCACTGTCCGTGGGCTCCCGCTTCAGCTCCTGGCTCAATGCCTCAAAGGCTTCGCGCACCCGCTTATTCTTCTCCCGCAGCCCCCGCGGAATCTGCGTCGTTTTCCGGACTTCGTCCAGCATGGCTCCGCGAACATAGTGGGATGCGTAACTGCCGAAGGGCACTCCCCTGCTTTCGTCAAACCTATCCAGCGCCTTGTACAGTCCGAGCACGCCGGATTGAACGAGATCGCTCAGTTCCAGCGATTGTGATACGGTTGCGTTCATGACATGCCGGGCAATGGAGTAGACTAGCGGCAAGTGATTCCGTACCAGGGTGTCCCGCTTCTGCTTTTCCGCCGTCTGATAGGCCTCATATCCCGTCAAGCCTCTCCCTCCTTGCAGAGTGCGTGGCTACTGCTTGTGGTTAACATCACGGGAAAAGTACCCCACTCGCTTTTGCTTCTCCAAAGCAGCCTTCTGTTGCATTTCCTGGGCTGCGCTGGCGAAGGTTTCATTCAGCTTGTTGGAACACTTGGCGCAAAATCTGCCGGATTGAATGGGTTCACCGCAGTTTTCGCAGGTGGCGAAGAGATTGGGATGATCGCGTAAGATAAGCCGCCCATCCCGAATCATGTCAACAATCCACTCCTCCGGTACACCTGTTCCTTCGGCCAAATCTGATAGGAAGACATCCTTGTTCTTTCTCAAGTATTCCCGAATGGCCTTGTATGCTTCATCTTCGGCGCGGACGCACTTTGGACAGATGTCACGTCCTATGCGATTAAAAATCGCGCCACACCGTCGACAGTTGGTCACTGCCATGGCTCAGTCCCCATTTCTTCTCACAGGAAGGTTCACTTTTCTAATAGAGGTTGTCCGAATCGGACACGCACCTATAGAAGTTCTCCTTTATTATACTGGACTGTCTACTAGATTCGACAAGAGGGAGAGGAATTCTTGCAATTACCCGGGAAATTTGCAGAAAACTTGGCTGACGGCGGTCCCTAGCCTGCCGTTTCATGTCACTGAACATGGGCTGAATCAGCGTCTGACGTGCTCATTCAACGTAGCTCATTGAACATGGGCCACCGCCACGCAGAGCAGCCGGTTGACCCCTGCGGCTACCAGGACTTCCGCGCAGGTGGCCATGGTGGCGCCCGTGGTAACGACGTCGTCTACCAGAATGATATTCTTCCCCCTGACGTCCTCGCCTGCTTTCAGGGAGTACTGCCCCATGAGGCTGCTTCGACGGCTGGCCCTGGACTTGGCCGTCTGGGACTGCGTAAAGCCGGCGGTAGCCTGGCGCTGTAGCAGGCTTTTGCAGGGCCGGTTCAGGATGTGTTCCAGCTCGCGCGCCAGCAGTCCTACGTGATGGTAGCCCCGTTTCCGATACCTGTCCATGGACGTGGGCACCTCTACCAAGTAGTCCCATTCTTCCTGGCCATAGACTGGGTAGTCTGCCAGGGCGCTGCCAAGGAGTGTGGCGAGGTACGCCGTGAATCCGATTCTCCCGTCGTACTTCCAGTGGCGAATGGTGTCCCGCAGAATTCCCTCGTAGGTGACGGCGCAAAAAAGAGGCACTTCCTTGGTCTGGCCTTTGGTCTGGCCCTTGGTCTGGCCCTTGGTCTGGCCGTCTACCAGAGGCAGGGCCATCCGCCCTGTCCACGGCGTGAAGGAAGAAAGCTTTGCAGTCTGAAGACAGAAGAGGCACACGCCGTCCAGTTTGGCGTGGGCCAGATTATCTGCGCCGCTTTCGTTTTTTTCTTCGTCCTTCGGCTTCTGCGGGCTCATGGGTCGTTGACACAGAGCACAAACACTTTGCGTGTCCGGGTACAGTAGATTCAAAAAACGCTGCCAGTACCGCTGCAAGCGAAACCGCCAGGTGAAACCCGATGCTGTCGCTGTCATTTTTCCGCCAGGCCATCGGGGTGAAAAACGAAGGACAGAAGTTGCGGACCTGTGTGCGTGCCGACGACGGGTCCCAGTTCATAGACTTCCGCTTTCACATGAGGATACTTTGCCATAACCTCATCTCGCAGTGCATTTGCGTCGGCGAGGCGTGCCGAATGAATGACTCCCAGTTTCAGTGGCTGGCCATTGGACGCTGTATCGTCCAACAGTTGCCAGATTCTATCCATGGCTCGGCGGTGAGTCCGAACCTTTTCAAACAAGTCGATTTTTCCGTCCACCATGGTAAGAATGGGCTTAATTTGCAGGAGCGACCCAAAGATTGCCGCCGCCCCGCCGATACGACCACCCTTGTGGAGAAATTCCAGCGTATCCACCACAAAGTAGGCCTGCTCGCGACTTAATTCGTATTCCCACAAGTCGAGAATTTCCTGTACACTTGCGCCCCGTCGTGCCAACTCCACTCCGTCCAGCAGCGGTCCGGCAATTCCGAAGCTGGAAATCCGCGAGTCTACAACCTTAATGTGCTCAGGGTTGACCATTTCTGCGGCGGTTTGCGCCGACTGAAAAGTGCCACTGAGATTGGCAGACAGCGTTAAGCAGAGAACGTCGTCATAATTCTGCAGCATCTCTTCAAAAACCGTCTTAAACTGCCCCACCGACGGCTGTGACGTGGTGGGCAGTTCCTTCAGCGTGGGCAGCACCGTGTAAAATTCGGCGTTGCTGATGTCCACACCCTCACTGTAGGCCTTGCCGTTGATGACTACGGACAAGGGCACAATGCGAATGCCCAATTCATCTACTTGGTTCTGATGCAAGTACGCCGTACTGTCTGTTACAAATCCGATTTTTCCCATAACGACCCCACCTGTTCCATCATTAAACCACACTTCTGTGTTCGTGTCTTTCTCGTTAAGGCAACGTTTTCTCCAGTCTGGGAAGCGTGAACCAAAAATCCGATCCTTCCCCCACCCGGCTGTCCACGCCCACCTGACCGCCATGGGCACTGATGATGTGCTTCACAATCGCCAAGCCCAGGCCGGTGCCGCCCGTAATGCGGCTTCTGTCGCGGTTGACTCGGTAAAAACGCTCAAACACTCGGCTTTGATGCTCCGGGGCAATGCCAATACCGGTATCCTGCACGTGAATCTTGACCTTGTCCAGCAGTTCCTCTTTCCAGACCTTCACCCTGCCGCCTTGGGGCGTATAGTTGATGGCGTTAGTCATGAGGTTCAACAGCACCTGCAGCAACTTGTCCTCGTCTGCCCACACCAGTGCTTCCATGGGCTCAACCACCAGGGCAATGGACTTTTTCTCCGCCGCCTGCTTGACTCTGTCGTAGGCCCTTTCTGTGACACTTGCCAGCTCAATGCGCTCAGGCTGCACTGCCTGCCGTGTGCCCTCCAGTTTGGATAACTCCAACAAATCCGATACCAGATTTCCCATTCGATAAGCTTCATCGTAAATCGTCTGCAGGAAGTGCCGGTAGACTTCGTCGTCGTCCACATCGCCCTCCAGCAACGTTTCCGCGAAACCGCGAATTGCCGCCACAGGTGTCTTCAGCTCATGAGAGACATTGGCCACGAATTCCGTGCGCATGTGCTCCAGGCGATACCATTCCGAGACGTCGTTGCAAATCATCAAAACGTCGTGGCGGACAACGGTGAAATACGAGGCCTGCGGCGAAGCCACGGGAATCAGTTGCACATCTACGATGCGCCCCTCGGCCAACTCAATCTCCCGCTGTGACGGTTTCCCTTCAATGCTGGTCTCTTCAATATATGCCCCCACGGGATACTGGCGAAAGACCGACCAGTGATTGTGCCCAATCCACTGCTGATTGGGCCGCATGAACATTCGCTCCGCGGCTTCGTTAACCATGGTAATGCGGCCGCGGTTGCTGATGTACACCACCCCTGTGGTCATGGATTTGAGAATGTGGCGCAGAACGTCGCGTTCGTTGGCGACGGTAATAAACTGATTCTCCATGCGCCGGGCCATTTCGTTAAACTCGTCCACAATTCGCATGTAGCCGGGCAGGTTTCTGTGCGTCACAATCCGCGTCTGATACTTGCCTTCCGCCAGCGCGCGCAAGTTTGTCCACAGTTGTTCCACCAGTTCCGTGCGGTACCGTCCCCACAGCCACCAGCCCAGGGCCAATCCTGCCGCCGCGCAGACCAGACAGAGGATGACTGTCACCATTTCAGTCCGTTGCCTCCACAAACTTGTAGCCAATGCCACGCACAGTCTTCAGGTACACAGGGTTTTTCGGATCGCGCTCAATTTTCTCCCGCAAGTGAGACATGTGCACGTCTACAATGCGTGTGTCTGTGGCGGATTCGTACCCCCAAACCCTGTCGAGCAACTGATCTCGCGACAGCACCCGCCCCTTGTGCTCCATCAACTGCCGCAGCAGTTCAAACTCGCGGGGTGTCAAGTCCACCACAACGCCGTAGGCGGTCACCTCGTGCCGTTCCGTGTCCAGGTGAATCTTGGACACTTCCAGCTCGTCCCTGGCTCCGAAATCCACAGAGGATTCCACATTGGGCGAGGTTTCCACGCGGCGGAGTACCGCTTTTGCCCTTGCCACCAACTCCCGTGGGCTGAAGGGTTTCGTGACGTAGTCGTCGGCGCCCACTTCCAGGCCAAGAACGAGATCGACTTCCTCCTGCCGCGCCGTCAGCAGGATAATGGGCGTCCTCACGCCCCGGTGCCGCAGTCGCTTACACACCTCCAGCCCGTCCATACCTGGCAACATCCAGTCCAAAATGAGCAAGTCGAACTCATTGGGGGAATTGAGGACCCGCTCGTAGGCCTCTTCCCCATCGCTTGCCACAGCAACCTCGAACCCGGCCCGCTGAAAATTGTAGGCCACCAGAGTCGCAATGGACTGCTCGTCGTCAATGATGTAAACCGCCGTCATGGTGGTGCCTCCTGTCTCTACGTGTGGGGCAACCTTTGAACAGTCTTTGAACACTGGGATTGCCCGTCATGGTTGAGCTGCCAGCCAATATACGATTATTAGTGCACGTGGTAATATTAGGTTGCTTGGCATTGCCAATGCACACCCTCTGCGCGAAATCAACTGCCTTCAACTTATCATATTTGAAAGGTAATTCGTAGAAGAGACTGAGACATTCCACCTGAACAACCACAGTATGCGTAGGTATAGGGAGGCTTAACATGACCAGCATTGGGGAAAAAATTCGTGAACTTCGCCGGCAAAGGGGTATGACGCAATCAAGCCTGGGCCAGGGAATTGTGTCCGCCAGTATGATGAGTCAAATTGAGTCCGGCCGGACTCGTCCCTCATACACACTGCTCAAAAGTATCGCCAACAAACTGGATGTGCCTGTGGAGTACTTTCTGAACGATCTCGAAGACCACTTTGCCACCTCCGCCCGTCTCCAGTTGGCTGAGTTCTGGTTCCTGACCCAACAGTACGAGAAGGTCTTCGGCGTCCTTAACGACATGCCCATTCCGGAGCCCCCAGGGGCCGACTACTTTCTCTACCGGTTTCTCTTGGCCCGTCTCTACCGCACCCGAGGAGACTACGACGCGGCGGTGGAAACACTGGAAGAACTGCGGGAGTACGGACTGCGAACTCTGGATGAGCGGATTCTGTTTTCCGTCATGAAGGAATCCGGTTACGTGGAAGCAGAGATGAGCAACCCCATGGGCGCGGAACACGAATGGAAAATGGCCCTGGAAACAGGAAAGAAACTGTCTTCGGCACGGACTTTCTCCATGATTCACTACAACGCCGAACTGGCGGAGGTATGCCTACAGTTGTCGCGGCTCCTCGCCCGCAGCGAGAAACACGATGAAGCACAATCATACCTGATTCAGGCTAAGGAGTTTTCTGCAGGACACGCCAGCTACCTGGAAATTGCGCAGGCTCTGGCCAAGGAAGGACTGGCTTCTCTGGAAGAGGACGCCGGTAAATCGCGCAGCCTCATTGATGCCGCCGTGCACCTGATACACTTTACCAGCTTTGTGGAACAACATATCCTTGTGAAGACACAGCTCAACACCCTGGTGGGGGAGGGCACAAAAACCCTGGACGATCCATGGGACGCCGCAGCCAAAGCGACCACTCTGCTGCACCCGGCGCGCTTCATCCAGGGAGAAATTCAGCGCATTGAACAGCTTTTGCTGGCGCGTCAAGCATCGGTAGCACTGCAGCGAATTGGCAGGTGCTACGATATCATTGAAGACTACCGGAAAGAAGACGGTCAGTTCCTAAATGGCGACGCCTATGAACTGATTGACCTGAAACTTGCGGAAGCCCAAGCCGCTCTCCAACTGGACGACAGCGAATACGCCCTGACTATACTCCTGCAGCTACTGGAGGATGAAGCTATCCAGCAGCACAAGCAGCAGGAACTTCGCGCCTGCCGCCTGCTACTCAAGGCCGCAGACAACTTGGCCGACAGCGCTCGCTTTCAGGAAATTGAACAGCGAGTACGCCACGTCCTCCTGACGGCACCCTAATTAGACCTACAAGATTGCGGCCAGGTCCTCCCGACGACGCTGGAATCATAAACTAGAGGATTGCCGCCATGTCTTTCAGGACGTCGTCCACCGCGCCCTCCCGGCGCAAGTCGTAGATGACGCTGACAGGTTGCACGTCAATGTTGTAGCGCTCCAACTCTTCCGCTAGGTGATGGTCACTGCTCAACCTGCGATAGGTGATGCGTGGATTGGCCAAAGCCAGCCTGGCAACGATTTCTCCGGTTTCGTCGCCTGTGGACAAGTCGAGAACATGGAGTGAAGCCTCTCGGGCACCAAGAGAAAACTGAACAGTGAGACTGCGAATGAGCCCTTCAATTTGAGCTTCGCAGTCTTCCACTATGAAAACCACCGAAATTGGAGTATTAGCGCGATGTTGGCGGTGCTGAAGCCCCTTGGCCGCAAGATAGACAATGGTAACGGCTCCCACCAGTGCAAGTCCCCAGAAGATGAGTGTCTCAACCAAGTTCCTCACCTCCGCTACAATATATGCAGCGGCGCCAGGAAGGAACTACGAGAGCGGATTCATGCCTGCAGCCAGTGGTTTCGCAGCGCCAGAATCGCTGCCTGGGTCCTGTCGGACACTTCCAGTTTGGCGAGGATATTGGATACGTGGGTTTTCACGGTTTGCGTGGATATGTTCAGGGCCGCGGCAATGTCCTCGTTAGACTTGCCCGTGGCCAGTTCCGTCAGTACGTCCATCTCCCGGTTGGTGAGAATTTCCCGCCAGGAGTCGTTGGTGAGGTCGGTATCGTAAAACTGGGAAATCACCGTGCGCGTCACCTGGGGATGAACAATGGCTCGGCCGGCGGCGACTTCGCGAATGCCGTGAATGACTTCCGTGGCCGATCCGTCCTTCACCAGGTAGCCCGAGGCGCCATGGCGGAGCGTCTCCAGCACGTAACCTTCATCGTCGTAAATGCTGAGGATAATAATCCTGACGTCGGGATACTGCGCTTCCAGCCGCTTTGTGGCCTCCACCCCGTTGAGCAAAGGCATGTTGATGTCCAGGAGAAGAATATCCGGCTGAATGGTCTTCAAACCGTCCAGGACCTCCAGCCCGTCATGCCAAAGAGCCACCACTTCAATGTCCGGTTCGTACTGCAACACCTCGCGCAGGGTTTCGCGGAAGGTGTCGTTATCGTCTGCAATGGCAATCTTCAGAATGTGACCGGACTTCATCAGGCGGCGCCCCTCGAAATTGGAAG
>Ga0187809_10000237_pt1 | contig 33851 bp, 31 predicted proteins | sample NC_wetland_sal_i_8_FD_132415 | JGI IMG/M metagenome (GOLD analysis project Ga0187809, IMG submission 132415) | Wetland sediment microbial communities from Neuse River Estuary, North Carolina, USA - ASW_4 | ecosystem: Environmental > Aquatic > Freshwater > Wetlands > Sediment | place: USA: North... | reverse complement strand
TCACGCTCAGGGGGCCGAGACTCCCTGACCGTGGCGCGTACGCCCAGCTTCGGGGGTCGAGGCCTCGCTCGGGAGATCGACTTGCGCCGGTTCGGGCCGGTCGCAGCTGAGGAAATTCGAAACACGCCGGGGGCGTCGTTGACCTGCCAGGGGACGAGCCCTAATCTCCATGGCACTTTCAGGTTGACATAACTATAACGGTCTACCTGAGGGTGAGGGTCTGAAAAGGCCATGATCGCACGACCGTCGGTGGTGGCTTCCCCGCATCATCGCCGCACCCAGCTGCCCCTGCCACGGGGTCGCGGCGCCGCGCGAACCGCGGACCGCGGCCTCGGTCGGCCACCGCGTCGAGCGGTGTCGAAACACAGGGGCCGAACTCCTAGGGAAGGCAAGGCGAATAGGCCGTGGCAGCACCGCAGAACTACCTCGCGGTCATCAAGGTCGTGGGCATCGGCGGCGGCGGCGTCAACGCCGTCAACCGGATGATCGAGGTCGGCCTCAAGGGCGTCGAGTTCATCGCGATCAACACCGACGCGCAGGCGCTGTTGATGAGCGACGCGGACGTCAAGCTCGACGTCGGGCGCGAGCTCACCCGCGGTCTTGGCGCCGGCGCCGATCCGGAGGTCGGCCGGCAGGCTGCCGAGGATCACGCGGAGGAGATCGAGGAGGTGCTCAAGGGCGCCGACATGGTCTTCGTCACGGCCGGCGAGGGCGGCGGCACCGGCACCGGCGGCGCGCCGGTGGTGGCCCGGATCGCCCGCTCCCTCGGCGCGCTGACCATCGGTGTGGTCACCCGGCCGTTCGGTTTCGAAGGCCGGCGGCGGGCTGAGCAGTCCGAGCTCGGCATCGAGAACCTGCGCGACGAGGTCGACACCCTCATCGTCATCCCTAACGACCGGCTGCTGTCGATCTCTGACCGCAAGATCAGCGTGCTCGACGCGTTCAAGTCGGCCGACCAGGTGTTGCTGCAGGGCGTGTCCGGCATCACCGATCTGATCACCACGCCGGGCCTGATCAACCTCGACTTCGCCGACGTGAAGTCGATCATGGCAGGCGCCGGCTCGGCGTTGATGGGCATCGGCTCCGCGCGCGGCGAAGACCGTGCGGTCTCGGCGGCCGAGATGGCCATCTCCAGCCCGCTGCTGGAAGCCTCCATCGAGGGCGCGCACGGTGTGCTGCTGTCGGTCGCCGGTGGATCGGACCTCGGCCTGTTCGAGATCAACGAGGCCGCCCAACTCGTCGCGGAGGCAGCCCACCCCGAGGCGAACATCATCTTCGGCGCGGTCATCGACGACGCGCTCGGCGACGAGGTGCGGGTCACCGTCATCGCGGCCGGCTTCGACGGCGGCGCGCCGCGGCCGGCCCGCCAAGCGCGGCGGGCGCAGGCCGAGGCGGCCGCGGCGGCGCCGACCCCTGGTCGCACCGACCCGGTCGAGCAGGCCATCAACATCAGCACCGCGCCCGCGGCGCCGTCAACGCCCCGCATCGACCCGCAGCGCACCGAGCCACGCGTCGAGCCACAACACGTCGACCTGCCGGCCGCGCACAGCCGGCTTGGCTTGGACGACGAGGTCCCGGTTCGCCGCGAGCCCGTCGTCCCCAAGCGCACCATCGTGTTCGACGACGACGCCGACGAGCTCGACGTCCCCGACTTTTTGAAATAGGGGAGTGCTCGCCCTCGGCGGTCTCGGCGGCGGGGTTCGGTACGCGTTCACCACCCGCTCCGGCGGCGTCAGCGCCGCGCCGTTCGACTCGTTGAACCTGAGCTTGGACGTCGGCGACGATCCGGCCGCGGTCGCGACCAACCGGGGTCGGGTGCTCGACCGGCTCGGGCTGCCCGACGCGGTCTGGCTCAAGGCGCGGCACAGCGGCGAGGTCGCACGGGTAGACCGCCCGGACGTCGGCGTGCCGGAGGTCGACGCGACGGTCACCGCGCAGGCTGGTCTGCCGCTCGCCGCGCTGTCGGCCGACTGCGCGCTTATCGTGCTCGCCGATCCCGCGGCCGGCGTCGTCGGCGTCGCGCATTGCGGGCGACCTGGGTTGACCGCGGGGGTCGTGGCGAACGCGGTCGCCGCGCTGCGCGACCTTGGCGGGGTGGCGATTCGGGCGGCACTCGGTCCGTCGATCTGCGCGTCATGTTACGAGGTTCCTGGGGCAATGGCCGAGGCGGTGTGGTCGGCGGTTCCCGCCTCGCGCGCGCGCAGCCGCGCCGGCCGGCCGGCCATCGACATCGCGGCGGGCGTGGTCGCGCAGCTTGCCGGCGCGGGCGTCGAGGTCGCCCGACACGTCGGCGGCTGCACCCTCGAAGACCCGTCGCTGTTTTCCTATCGGCGCGACGGCCTGACCGGCCGGATGGCGGCGGTCGTGTGGCGGTCGACGTGACCGCGCTCGATCCGGCGGCACGGCAACGTGAGCTGGCCGGCAACCTGGCAGCGTTGCGCGACCGGATCGCGGCCGCGTGTGACATCGCTCACCGCGACCCCGCCGAACTCACGCTGGTCGCGGTGACCAAGACGTTTCCGTCGTCCGACATCGAACTTCTCGTCGAACTCGGTGTCACCGACATCGGCGAGAACCGCGACCAGGAGGCGCGCGAGAAGGTCGCCGAGCTCACCGAGGCGTGGGGCGAGCCGGCGCAACGGCGGGTGCGGTGGCACTTCATCGGCGGGTTGCAGACCAACAAGTGCCGTTCTGTCGCGAGTTACGCGCACCTGGTGCACTCGGTCGACCGGCCTCGCCTGGTGGGCGCCCTGGCGGCGGCTACCGAGGGTCGCGCCACGCCGCTGCAGTGCCTGGTGCAGGTCAACCTCGACCTTGAGCCGGAGCCGGGCCGCTCGGGCGCATCGGTCGCTGACGTGCCGGCGATCGCCGGCGCGATCGCCGCGTCGTCCGGCTTGGAACTGCGCGGCTTGATGGCGGTGGCGCCACGTGATGAGGACCCTTGGCAGGCGTTCAAACGGCTCGCCGAGGTGACCGCGATCCTCCGGCGCGACCACCCCGAGGCGACGGTGGTGTCCGCTGGAATGAGCGGCGACTTCGAGGCGGCCATCGCGAACGGCGCGACTCACCTGCGTGTCGGAGCCGGGTTACTCGGTTCGCGGCCGCATGCTAGGTAGGGTCCGAAACGGAATCCGGCTGCACCCGAGCCGGCGGTAAGCGGTAAAGAGCGAGGAGACACCGATGGCCTTCATGCGCAAGGCGGCTGTCTACCTCGGCCTGGTCGAAGACGGCGAGCAGTACGACGAGCAGTACGAGGCGTACGACGAGTACGACGCCCCTGCTCCGGCTTCCGCGCACTCCGGCCGCCGAGCGAGCGCTAGCGCCCACGACACCGCCGTCGACCTCGATTACGGACGACGCGGGCCCGATCATCGCGACAGCCGGCACGAGCTGAGCCGACCCGACCCGCGGGACCGCGGCGCCGCGGGGTACCCGGCGACCCGCTCCGCGCTCGCCACGGCGCCGGCGCCCGCTCCGACTCGACTCGGGTGGACCGACGGCAGCCCGTCGGTGCGGGTGACCACCCTGCACCCGCGCACGTACAACGAGGCACGCGCGATCGGCGAGCATTTCCGCGAGGGCACGCCGGTGATCATGAACCTCACCGAGATGGACGACGCCGACGCCAAGCGGCTGGTCGACTTCGCGGCTGGCCTGATCTTCGGTCTTCGTGGCAGCATCGACCGGGTCACTGCCAAGGTCTTCTTGCTCTCGCCGCACAATGTTGAGGTGACCGCTGAAGACAAGCAGCGGCTCGCCGAAGGCGGATTCTTTAACCAGAGCTAGCGCACCCGATCGGGTCTGAGGACGGCCGTTACCCCGTGTCAATCTTCTGGCAGGTCGTCTACGACGTCTTACTGGCGTTCGTGATCGTGATGATCGTGCGGTTGATCTTCGACTACGTCCAGATGTTCTCCCGCGAATGGCGGCCCCGCGGCGGCGCGCTCGTCGTCCTGGAGATCTGCTACTCGATCACTGACCCGCCGCTGCGCACCATGCGCGGGTGGGTGCCCGCGCTTCGAGTGGGCCGGTTCAGCCTCGACATCGCCTGGATCGCGCTGTTGATCAGCGCGCTGATCCTGATGACGGTGGTGCGGTCCCTATGATCTGTGCTGATTCGCTCCGCCCCGCTTGCAATCTGACCGCCCTGATCCTGACCGCCCCGACGTTCGACGAGGTGACACGATGCCGCTGACCGCAGAGGACGTGAAGAACAAGGAGTTCACGCACAGCCGATTCAAGGGCGGTTACGACGAGCGGGAAGTCGACGACTTCCTCGACGAGGTCGAAGCCGAGCTGACCCGGCTGTCTCGCGAGAACGCCGATCTGCGCGCGCGGCTTCAGGTCGCCGAGCAAGCGGCCCGCCAAGCGGCCGCCGCGCCGCCCGCCGCAGCCGCAGTCGTGCCGCCAACCGCGGCCGCGCCTGCTCCTGCTCCTGCTCCTGCTCCAGAGGCGCCACGACCGGCGGCGCCGCCTCCGCCTGGCGTCAGCGCAGCCGTCGGCGCCGGGATCGGCGCCGCGGCCGCCGCCGGCGGTGAGCCGCCACAGGAAGCGGCGCTGCGGATGCTCGCGATGGCGCAGAAGACGGCTGACGAGACGGTCGCCGAGGCGCGGCGTGACGCCGAGAAGCTGCTTGCCGAAGCGCGGGCGAAGGCGGATCAACTCGAGCGCGAGACGCACGAGCGGCATCGCGCGGTCGTCGGCAGCCTCGACTCCGAGCGGGAGAAGCTTGAGCGCCGGGTTGAGGAGCTGCGTTCGTTCGAGCGTGAGTACCGCGCGCGGTTGAAGTCCTACCTCGAGGGTCAGCTGCGCGACCTGGAAGGTCGCGGGGAGAGCGCCCCGCCGCCGCCTCGCCCGGCCGGCGCGCCAGTGGGCGGCCCGGTCGGCGGCCCTGCCGGGCCAACCGCCCCAGGCGCCCCTGGCGGGTCGGCGCCGAGCCCTGCGCCGACACCTGCGCCGTCGTCCGGCGGTCCTGGCAGCGGCGGCCCGGGTGTGCCTGGCGTGCAGCCGCCGGCCCGGCCGGCGAGCCCGTTCGCCCCGGTGTCCGCGCCTCCTGTCCCAGGCGCGCCGCAGCCACCGGCGTCCGAGCCGTTGGGCGGTGGCGACGGCCCAAGCGGTCCGCCACGGCAGGCGCCTGCCGGCGGGTTCGAGGTTGACGAGGGGCCTGAGGTCCCGCCGTCGCATGGCTGACGCCCGGTCGACTCGCCGGTGTCGTCAGGTGGTCAGCCGGTGCTCGTGATCAAGCTTTCTGGGGCCGCCGTCTTCGTCGCCGCGGTGCTCGTCGGCGTCGGGCTGCTGCTGACCCGCCCCGGGCTGTACTACGCGGCCATCGGGTTGTCGGGAGCGGCGTTGCTCGCGGTGATCCTCAGCGCGTTTCCCTGGCGGCGTCGGCCGCCGCGTTATCCGTAACGCGGCGTCGGCCGCCTTCGGCTCGCTCAGCCGTTGCGGCGGAACGGGTCGCGCGCTGGCGGCGCGGCCAGCGAAAGCCTGGTGCCGTCCATCGACAGGCCGGTGAGCGCGAGCACCCGAGCCAGGATCGAGGCGGTGGTCTCGCCGTAGGCGACGCCGTCCGCCGTCACCATGGCGCGGTAGATGGTGGCGTAGTGCTTGACCGGCGTGTTGTAGCTCCAGTCGACGGAGCCGAGATGCAGCGCGTGGCCGCGGGTTCCGCCTGGGCCGTCGAACGCGCCGCTCCAGACCTGCACGCCGGCTGGTCCGGCCGCGAAGGTGCCGCCTTGCCCCACGTCGTTCGCGCGCGCCGCGGCGATGAGCTCGCGGGTTTCCCGCTCGGGCAGCACGAGAGCCGGCCGCACCTGGCTGGCGAGCGCCGGCACCGCCACCGCGCCCGGGCGAAGCGTGACACCAGGGATTGGTGGTTGGCCGAAATAGGGTGCGGCAGCCACGTCCACCTCCACTGTGACGACTGGGCCGGCCGCGGATGGATTGACCGTCACCGGTTCGGCCATCTCCGCGCCCGCGTTCAGAGGATCGGCTCATTCACCCCCCTACCTTGACTGCGCCGATCGGGTGGTTCCGTCGCGGTGATCGGTTCGGCCGTCTGGCGGAGGGCGCCGATCAGCACAGCCGAGCCGCAAACGCGGCGCGACCTCCGGAGAGTCGTTCGAACCGGTCCATGACCGCTCCATCGTGGCCGGGCACGATCTGCGCGCCTAGGTGGGCGAGCCGCTCAAGCCGTTCGAAGGCGACACAGCTCGTGGGCACGTCGTGCAGGACAGGGAACGGGACCTGTTGGTCGAGGTTCGCGTAAAGGTGTGCGGCGTCGGAGGCGAGGACGACGGTCGAACCCGCCCCGCGCACCTCGACCGCCTGCATGCCCGGGGTGTGGCCGCCGAGGTGATGGACGCTGACGCCGTCGGCGATCTCGGCGTCACCGGCGAGCAGTTCCAGCCGCCCGTCGCGGCGGATCCGCTCGACCTCGGCGATGTCGTCTTTTTCAGCGGCACTTGAGCACAGCCGGAACCTCATGAACTCGCCGGTGTAGAACTCAAGATCACTTCGCTGCAGGAACACCGTGGCGTTCGGAAAGTCGGCGAGGCCACCGGCGTGGTCGAAGTGCAGGTGACTGAGCACGACAGTCGACACGTCTTCGGGCTCGAGGCCGAACTCCCGGACCGCGTCCACCGCCGTCCGTTCGAAACTGATGCCTCGCCGCGCGGCGACGTCGGAGCTGAACCCGGTGTCGACGAGCGCCACACTCGGGCCGTCCATCACGATCCACATCGAGTACGTGAAATCGACGTCTCGTTCGTCGCCCCCCCGAAGCAGGCAGTTGCGAAGCGGCAGCGTTCGGCGACCGACGACCACCTGGTAGAGCTCGGCGGTCACGTCGCGTTTTTCCGCGTCGCCGCGAAGTCCGGCGAATCCTCGAGCATTGTCATCTCGACTCCGGCCTCCGGGCCCAGCGCCGAATCGAAGTTCGGACGCACCACGAGCATCCGCACCGGGCCCGAGCCGGTGTTGACATGCTGATACGCGACGCCGAGCTCCTTGATCGGGATGGCGATCACGTCGCCGGCACACCAGTCGTGGCGAACACCGTTGAGGTCGGTGTAACCCTCTCCGTCCAGGACGTAGTGCAAAACGCCGCCCTGACACTGCAGCCGACCGGTTTTCGATCCCTCGGGAATCTCCAGCTCATGGCAGTAGAGCGACTTGGTGCTTGGGCCCTCCAGATCGGGGTGCAGGTACCAGCGCATGACGCCCATGGGATTGGTCTCGAGGGTCGCACCGTCACGGGTGAGCAGGTTTTGACCTGCCATCCGGCGCGCGCGCTCGGCGGCCGCCTGCGTCAACGTCTGTTCGAACAGCGTCATTGGTTGGCCTCGGCTTCCCACCCCGTCTGCTCTTTCACCTGCGTGAGCATCGACCCCGTCGCGTGCAGGAACGGCAGAAAGACAAACGCGATCCACTCGCTGCTGCCGGTCGGGTCGGTGTTGAAATGCTGATGCTCGACGCCGCCAGGTTTCACCGGAAGGACGAGCAAGTCGCCGACCTTCCAGTCGAGGCGCTCCCCGTCGAAGATGCTGTATCCCTCGCCGCGCAGCACGTAAATGACCAGGCCGCCCTGGTGCGTGTGCGCGCCAGACTCGGTGAAGATCTCCTTCCGGAAGACCATCCAGTCGCGCATGGCGACGTCGTCGGCGTCGATGTGCAGGTAATACTTGCTCTTCCCTTGACGCGACATCTGCCAAGGCAGATCGGCGCCCTTGACGACCACGCGACCGGTCTCCGCCGCGTGCCGCCGGTGCATGAACGTCTGAAACATCATCTCGTACGGATGAGTCTTGACCTTCGTGTGAACGGCGGTCAGCGGTCGAGGCGGCACTGAGGGGGGTCCGTCCGGGGGTTCACTGTTAGCGGGCACGCGAACCTCGTCTCTGCGTCGGCTCTGGTGAACGTATGTTGAATACAACCCTGGGGTCAAGACCGCCACGCGCAACCCGGTCGGACCGCGTGCGGCTCGGCGCATTCCGGTTCGGTCACGGTGCGGGTGCGCCCGTGCCGAATCGTTGACCCCAGATTGAATCCTTGATACAACATCGCGCTAACGAGCTCATCGCCCCTCAGCACACGGGAGGGTTCGCGCCAGCGCAAGTCCTTCACCGCCTCGCTCTTCATCACGCCGCCCACATATGCCGCGAAACGCGGTGTGCGACTCACGTCGCGCGTTCTCTCCATCACCCGGCTACTGAACGGAACGGTCATGGGAAGTGCAACGCTGGACCGAAAGTGCCTCGCCGTCCTAGCGGTCGCCACGGCGACGCTGGTCGGCGCGTGCAGCAGCAGTTCGAAGAGCGGTTCGAGCACGCCGTCGAGCTCGCCCGCAGCGGCTTCGACGACGTCAGGAGCGAGCGCCGCGCCGTCTGGAACGACCGCGGCCAGTGGCTCGGCGTCGGATCTGCAGAGTCTGTACGACGCCGCCAAGAAGGAAGGCAAGATCGTGTTGTGGGGAGGCGAAGATCCGGATGAGATGCAGCAGATCTTCGCCGACTTCAGCAAGACGTACCCCGGCCTGAAGCTTGAGACGACCGCGGTCAACCCTGACAAGCAGCCGACGCAGTTGACGACCGCGAAGGCCGCGGGGCAACCGCTGCCAGATCTCATTCAGGGTCGCAAAGAGTTCATGCCCAGCATCGTCCAAGCCGGTCTCGTCGACCAGAAGCCGAACTGGGCGAGCTACGGGGTCCCATCGTCGATCACCAGCAACGACGGCGGCCTCGTCGAGTACAAGTCGGTCTATGTCCTGGCCTACAACAAGAACGTCGTGAAAGACCCGTCGACGCTGCCCACCACGTGGCAGGCGCTGGATGACGCGAAATGGAAGGGCAAGGTCAGCGTCGACCCCCGCGGCTTCCCGTTCAACATTCTGGCCGTGTCGCTAGGCGAATCTGCGACCGTCGACTACGTGAAGAAGCTCAAGGCAGACGTCAGCCCTGACCTCGTGCAAGGCTCGACGTCCGGTCTGGTGAAGCTTTCCGCGGGCGCGCAGGCATTGCGGCCGGCCGCGCTGGAGGACGTGAAGACGCAACTCGCCAAGGGTGCGCCGCTCGGCTATGTGATCCCGGAGCCGGTGCTTGTCCAGGACACGTTGTGGTACTTGACGTCGAACGCTCCCGACAAGAACGCGGCGATGCTCTTTGCCATCTGGTACACGTCAACGAACGGCGGCCAGACGCAAACCGACAAGCTCGACCACCGCACCAACCAACTGCCGCAAGAAGCGGCCGGCAAGCAGGTCGTGACCTACTCGACGCCGGAGGAAGCAGCGCTCGTCGCCAAGGTGACGCCGGAGATCAACAGCGCATTCGGCGGATGATGCCGAGGGCGACTCGCTCGCCTGCGCCCGTTTGAACTAGGACGACGAGGAACACGCACATGGTGTTATCGGGACCGCGCACTGGCAGCATGCCCCAACAGCGGCGCTCCAAGCCGCCGCTGCGGGCGAGCCAGGCGCGGTCCCGGTCGTTGTCGGGCGCATGGATCGCCGGCGTCATCACGGTAGTTCTCGTGTGCGTGCCGCTCGTTGTGTTGCTCTGGAGCAGCTTCACAGTGAGCAAGACTGGGTTGCCTTTCGGCGCGGGATCGCACCTCTCACTCGCAAACTACCGTCGGGTCTTCACCGATGGCAGCCTGGTTCATCCCGTCGTGAACACCCTTGTCTTCGTCGTCGGATCACTCGCGGTCGGACTGCTGATCAGCATCGGGATCGCGACGCTGATCGAGCGGACGACGCTGCCCTTCCGCAATGTGCTGTTCGCGCTCGTCGTCGCGCCGGTCGCGATGCCGCAAGTCGTCGCAGGCATCGCATGGGGACTACTCCTTGACCCGCGAGTCGGCCTCATCAACCAGCTGCTGCAGGCGATCCCGGGCGTGACCGGGCCGGGGCCGCTGAACGCTGGTTCGCTTGGCTCGATCACCGTCGTCGAGGGCTTCATGCTCGTGCCGTTCTCCTTGCTTCTCGTCGCCCCGGTTGTCCGGTCGACCAGCGGCGCCTTGGAAGAGGCGGCGGTTGTCACCGGCGCGGGTCGGCGCGCTCGGCTGACGAAGATCGTGTTGCCCCTGATGGGTCCGGGACTGCTCGCCGTCTTGGTCTATCAGTTCGTCACTGCCGCGCAGGCATTCGACATTCCGGCGGTCCTCGGGCTCGAGAAGGGCACCAAGGTTTTCAGCACCGCCATCTACAGCGCCCTGAACCCGGCCGTCGGTGTGCCGGATTACGGGTTGGCAAACGGGATGTCAGTGTTGCTTCTCGCCTTCGCGCTCATCCCGATGTATTGGTACTACCGCATGGTCGGCCGATCAGAACGCTTCGCCGTCATCACGGGGAAGTCGTATCGTCGCCGACCGATCGCTCTCAAGGGAGCGGCAAAGTGGGCGGCGTTTGTCGCTCTGGTCGGCTACGTGTTCTTCGTCGTGATCCTGCCCTTGTTCATCCTGCTCTGGATGAGCGTGCAGCCCTTCTATGCGACGCCGAGTATCTCGGCGCTCGGCCGGATCGAGTTCGACGCCTATCGTCGGGTGTTCACCGTGTCGTCCTTCCTCTCCACCGTGCGCAACACCCTCGTCCTCGGGGTGCTTGCCGCCACGTTCGTATGCGTCATCGCGACGATGAACAGTTGGTTGTTGCTTCGTCGTCGAGGATTCTTTGGCAAACTCATCGACGTTTTCGCTTTTGTCACACACGGGATCCCAGGGGTTGTGCTCGGTGTGAGCTTGCTGTTCTTGTCACTCACGACCGATTCGCACTTTCACCTCGGCCTTTACGGCTCGATGCCGTTGCTCGTGTTGGGCATGGTCATCGTGTGCCTCGGTTTGACGACACGCATCACAACGGCCGGGATGGGTCAGATACACCGCAACCTCGAGGATGCCGCGGAGATGTGCGGGGCAGGCCTGTTCACCCGGCTGCGGCGAATCACAGTTCCGTTGATGTCGCCCGCCATCGCCAACGCCTGGGTGCTGACCTTCGCTTACGCGCTGTCGAATCTGACTCTCACCGTCGTGCTAGCCAGTTCAAGGAATCGAGTGGTGGCGGTCGAGTTGTACACCCGCTGGAACTTCGGTGACGTGCAGACAGCCGCCGCCTTGGGACTGCTGCTGACCGCCGTCAGCGTGGGCGCCACCGTCGCGGCGAGACGGTTCACGTCACACAAGGAAATCCGTCATGGCTAGCCCCATGCACTGCGGGCGGGTCGTTGCCGGACAACGAAGGGCCGAGTGATGAAGGACGTTGTGCTCTCGCGCGTCGAGAAGACGTATAGCGCCACCAGCGGTGGCGATGTGGCCGCGGTGCGAGGGATTGACCTCAGCATCACGGCGGGCGAGTTCTTCGTGCTCCTCGGAGCGTCGGGCTCGGGGAAGACGACCTTGCTGCGTTGCATCGCGGGTCTTGAGTCGATCACCGGCGGCGAGATCAGAATCGGCAGCACCGTCGTGGCGTCCGGAAGCAAGGTCGTGCCTGCCGTGCGTCGCAACATCGGCATGGTCTTTCAGGACTACGCGATTTGGCCGCACATGACCGTCGGCGAGAACGTGGAGTTCGCCCTTCGGCACGCCCGTTCTGGCTCGCTCAAGGGCGAAGCGGCGAAAAAGCGCGTGCGCGAGGTGCTCGACGTCGTCGGGCTCGGCGACTTGGTCAACCGTGGCGCGACCTACCTCAGCGGTGGTCAGCAACAGCGAGTTGCGCTTGCTCGGGCCGTCGTCGCCAAGCCAGACGTCTTGCTGCTCGACGAGCCGCTGTCGAACCTGGACGCTCGATTGCGCGCGCTGATGCGCAAAGAGTTGCGCCGCATCACCACAGAGCTCGGGGTCACCGCGATCTACGTCACGCATGACCAGATCGAGGCGTTGGTGATGGCTGATCGCATCGCGGTGATGCGTAACGGCGAGGTCTTGCAAGTGGGGTCACCGCAGGAGATCTACCGCACTCCAGCGGACCTGTTCGTGGGGGAGTTCGTCGGCGAGGCCAACATGATCGGCGGCCGGGTGGCGGCCACCGTGCCAAGCCCTGCCGGTTGCGACCCGGAGCAACGCTTCGTCACGGTGCAGACTCGGCTGGGCACGTTGACCGCTCTTGCGAGCGGCGACGTGTCGCAGGGCCACGACGTGTGGCTACTGATTCGCCCCGAAAGCCTGCACGTTTGCCACGACGCGTCAGCGCCGATCTCGCCCGGGTGGAATGCGGTCACCGGACTTGTGCGGCGGGCCGATTTCGCAGGCGCGCACACGGAGCTCACCGTCGAGGTCGATGGCGTTGAGTTGCGCGCGCAAGCCCACGCGTTTGACGCGATGTCCGTTGGCTCGCCCGTGACGCTCACCGTGGGCGCCCAATGGGTCGTCGCGCTCACCGAGCGGGCGGCGACCCCGCAGGCAGCGACGACCCGCGACGCGACGATCTACGCCGAGCGGTCGCACTGACCAACCATGCGAATGGATCCATTATCCGATACAGTCTCGCCAAGCCTCTTCCTTAAACCGCACGGAGCGTCACCATGAGGGATTTCCAGTACGCCGCGCCGACGGAACTCGTTTACGGTCCTGGCTCGCACACCAAGCTGGCGCGCGAGATCGCCCGGCTAGGTGGCACTCGCGCGATCATCGTGGCGGATCGAGGAATTGCCGGCGCTGGCCTAGTCGACCAACTGGCGGCCGCCTTCGAAGGTCAGTCGGCGGTGGTCCTTGTCGGCAGTTGGACGCAGGTTCCGCAAGACCCGACGTTCGCTGACGTCGAGGCGTTGGTCGAGCGGCTGCGCGCCGACGATGTCGACACCGTTGTGTCGCTCGGCAGTGGCAGCGTGTTGGCAGCCGGGCGGTCTGCCGGCGTGTGCGCGCCGTCCACCAAGTCGGTGCGAGAGATCGCGAAGGCCGGGACGTCGGAGGCGCCACTGCTCAACGTCTGTGTGCCGACGACCGCGGGCTCAGGCGGCGAGGTCTCGCGCCAGGCGACACTCACCGACGACGAGACCGGGGAGAAGAGCGGCGTCCGCGGGTGGAATGTGGCAGCGCGCCTTGCCGTGCTCGATCCGGAGTTGCTCACGAGTGTGCCGCGATCGCAGGCAGTCGCCTCCGGCATCGACGCGATGACGCACGCGCTGGAGGCCTACTGGTCGAAGCGGGCGACCATGTTGACCGACGCGTTGGCCCGGCCAGCCTTCAAGGTGCTCGTTGAGAAGCTGCCGCGCTCACTTGGTTCGTCAGACACGGAGCTGCTGGGCGACATGTTGGTCGCGTCAACGATGGCGAACCTGGCCTGCGGCAACGCCGGTCTTGGTTTGGTGCACGGCCTCAACAAGGGCGTCACCGGCGTGGCGCATAAGAAGGGTTACGAGTCCGTCTCCTATGGCATGTTGCACGCAATCTTGTTGCCGTGGGTCGTTGACTTCAACCGGCCCGCCGCCGCGGCGAAACTAGCCGACTTGGCCGCTGATCTCGACGAATATCGCGGCCGCGAATTCTCCGCGGAGACTGGCTCGGCGGCGCTGCTCGAAAGCCTCGTTCGATGGCTGGCAGAGCTGGGGGCGCCGTCTCAACTGCCATGGCCGACGTGCGATGACGACGACTTGGAGTTCATCGCCAAAGACACAGCTGGCCGTGCGATGTGGCAAGACAACCCGAGAACCGCCAGCGAGGAAGAACTCAAGGAGCTCTCGCGGCTCGCTCTCACCGATTGGACGCAACGCGATTGGAGCGCTAAATGAGCCTGAACGACACCCCGACGTCCGGGATCGGCAAGGACGACGGGATTGCCGTCATCGGCCTCGGCAAGATGGGGCTGCCCATGGCGCGGAACCTGCGTTCCGCGGGCTTCCGGGTTCGCGGTTACGACCCGGTCGCGGCGCAGAGTGACGCGGCGAAGGCGTTGGGCGTCGACATCGCCGACAGCCCTGCCGCTGCAGTCGCAGACACCGCGATCGCGTTGATCGTCGTCGGTTTCGACAATGAGGTCGAGTCGGTGGTGACGGCGGAAGGTAGCGGTCTCCTCGCCGCAGCCAAGCCCGGTTACGTGATCACCATCTGCAGCACGATCGAACCGAACACTTCGGTTGCCCTCGCCGAGATTGCTCGCAAGCAGGACGTCGAGGTGGTCGACGCGACGATGTGCTTGGGCGAGCCGGCCGCGGAGGACGGGACGCTCCTGCTGATGTGCGGCGGCGTTGACTGGGCGTTGGATCGCATCCAGCCTGCGCTCGAGGTCGTGGGCGCCAACATCTTCCGCTTGGGTGACGTGGGCACCGGACAGGTCGGCAAGATGCTGAACAACTACCTGCTGTGGAGCTGCGTGGTCGCGAACTACGAGGCGATGCGGCTTGGCGCCAGGTTGGGTGTGGATCTCGAACCGCTGCGGCAGGCGCTCTTGCTGAGCAGCGGAGCGAACTGGGCGCTGGACACGTGGTTGCGTTCACGGCCGATGCCCTGGGCGGAAGACGACATGCGCATCGTCATGCAGTATGCCGATCAGGTGAAGTTGCCGATGCCAGCCGCCGGATTGCTGCGCGAGGAGATGAAGGCCATCAAGGTCGTCAAGAACGCGTGGACGGATGGTGGCGGCGCCAAGTCGAGCATGGACGCTTTCACTCGCGCGCACATCTAGACCGACTTGGCGGCATGCAAGGGCAGGCTTTGGCGTGCCCGCCCGCCGTCGGTAACAGTCCGGTCACGTGCGCGACCGGTCGTTGACATCGGTCGAATACTGAATACGATCTGACAAATCTGCGGGCACGGCAGCCTCCAGCACACTCGCAGGGCAGTTCGGCAACCGGAATGCGGAAGCTTCCGCGTCCCGGCGTCACCACCTCGCGCGTGCGAGTCAACAAGGAGCAGCGATGGATCTTCGCAAGTCGCGTCGGAGCCGGGCACCACTCGCGGTTGTCGCCATGAGCGCAGTCGCACTTTTGGTGACGGCGGCGTGTAGCAGCAGCAACAAGTCCGGCGCGGCCAGCACGCCGACGGAATCCGCCTCGACGTCCACGGGCGGTTCCACTGGATCGAGCGCGAGCGCGCCGGCAGCCGGATCGAGCAGCGCGGCGACGACGCCAATTGACAACACGAAGACTCTCTTCGTTTTCAACTCAACGCCGCAAGAGCAGGATCTGCCAGAGCTGATGGCGATCGACGCGATGAAGTCGCAGGGTTATGACATCAGCACCAAGCAGCTCGACGGATCGGTGCTGCCCTTCCAGGCACTGGCCAGCAATCAAGGGCAACTCACGGGGGCGTCGTTGCCCGAAGGCGCCTTGGCGGTCCAGGCCGGTTCGACGGTCAAAATCATCACCGCCCGCAATCAGAACCAGGTCGTCTGGGTCGCCGACGACAAGTTCAAAGACTGTTCCAAGCTCAGCGGCCAAAAGGTGGGAATTTACTCCGAGACCGGTGGCTACACGATTCTGATGAAGTTGTACTTCGCGAAGGCATGCCCGAACGTGAAGCCGACGTACGTGACGATTCCTGACTCGCCGGTGCGCGCGCAGGCCGTCGCGACCGGCAAGATCGCCGGCACCGCGCTCGGTCTGCCGGACGCCATCGCGCTGCAACAGGCGAACCCGAACGGAACGTTCTTTGTGCTGCCGCTGAGCACCGAGATCCCTGGGGTCGGCGACGAGTACGTCTACGCGAACAGCCAGACCCTCAAGGACCACCCGACGATTGCGCAGGCCTTCGTCACCGAGCAGCTCAAGGCAATCCGGCAACTGTACGGCGACGACGACGCGGCCCTTGCCGATCTGGTCAAGAAGTACCTTCCGGACGCCAAGAGCGCTGACGTCTTGAAGTCCATGGTGAAGTCGAAGCTGTGGTACGCCAACGGCGGCCTGTCTGGGCCGGGCCTCGAAGCGACGCTCAAGGGCTTCTCCTTGACGCAAACCCCGGACCAGCTGCAGGACACCACGGCGCTTGACGCCGCGCTACAGAAGATCAGCAAGTCAGATCTGACGCAGTACTAGCGCAAGGGTCTGGGAGAACCGCGTGTCCTACTCGATCGGTCAGTCGCGAAGCGGAGGCGTTCGCGTCGGTCGGGTAGGGCACGCGGTGCTGCGCGTCGTCCTGCCCGCCGCCGTCCTCGTCGTCGTCTGCCTCGCCTGGAACTGGTACGTCGGCACCAAGCATTCGTTCTACCTCGCCACCGCTGGTGCGATATTCCGAGCCTTCATCCGCGAGCTCGGTGATGGCGCCGTCTGGCGCGCGTTGTGGACCAGTGACGTCTCGCTGCTCGCCGGCTTCGCCATCGCGGTGGCAGTAGGCGTTCCGCTCGGCTTGGTCATCGGTCGGGTTAAACGGGTCGACCGGCTGTTCGCGCCGTACTTGCAGATCGCGCTGGTCACACCGGTCGCGGTCCTCATGCCGATCGTGTTAGTCGCGCTCGGGCTGTCCCGCACCGCGCAAATCGTCGTCGTCGTCTTATTCGCGCTGCCCTTCGTGGTCGTGCCGACGCGCGGCGGTGTGGTCACCATCCCGCGCGACTGGCTGGACATGGCCTCGTCCTATGGCGCCAAGGAGTTGCAGGTCTGGCGGCTTGTGCTCCTACCAGGTGCGACGCAAGCGATCGTTAATGGACTGCGGCTTGGCTTCGCACACGCGCTGACCGGTGAGATCACGGTTGAGCTGAGTCTTATCGCCATCGGCATCGGACAGCTGATCATTCGCTATCAGTCGCACTACCAGGCGGCGGCGTTGTTCGCGTTTGTGATGTTGATTTCCATCCAGTCCATCATCGCGATGGGCTTGCTCAGTTTGATCGAACGCAAGGTACGCCGGGCATGAGCAGTTTCGCGTGGCAACCCAACGAGATAAAGGCACGGGAGCTTTCGACAACGATGAACCCGACCATCGAGGCAGGTGCCAGCGCGAAGGCGGGTTCCGACCCGCACATCGACGTCGGCCAGGTGAGCAAGAGCTTTCGCCCCACCGGTGGCGGCCGAGGGGGACAAGACGACAGCCGCGCCGTCGTCGCTCTCGAGGACACCAGCTTTCAGGTGCGGCGAGGCGAGTTTGTCAGTGTCGTCGGCCCCAGCGGGTGTGGCAAGACCACGCTACTTCGCATGATCGCCGGCCTGTCTCCGGTCGACACCGGACAAATCAACGTGGGCGGCAAGCGAGTCGCCGGTCCTGGACCCGATCGCGCCGTGGTCTTTCAGCACGCCGCGTTGTTGCCTTGGGCAAGCGTGGTTGACAACATCTCGTTCGGTCTTCGCCTTCGCAAGACGCCAAAAGCACAACGGACGGCGAGGGCGCGCGACCTTGCGGCCTTGGTCGGGTTAGCCGGTTTCGAGAACCACCTGCCGGGCCAGCTGTCCGGTGGCATGCAGCAACGCGTCGGGCTGGCCCGGGCGCTCGCCGTCGACCCGCAGATTTTGTTGCTCGACGAGCCGTTCGGCGCCCTTGATGAGATAACCCGACGACAGATGCAAGACGAACTGCTGCGCATCTGGTCGGGCACTGGACTGACCAGCTTGCTCATCACACACAGCGTTGACGAGGCGATCTTCCTGTCGGATCGCATCCTGGTGATGTCCGGACGGCCGGGCCGCGTCATCGAGGAGATCGCCGTGCCGATGGGGCGACCGCGCGAGCGTGAAATGGAGCGGACCCCGGAGTTCGTCGACTTGCGCGAACACGTTTGGCGACTGCTTTCCAGCCCGACCGTCGCTGACGCACATGACTGAGACCGCCACTCGTCGGCCAGCGCCGGCGCCGGCCGCCGCCGGCGGAGACCGTCGCTGGACAATGGCACTCGGCGAGTTTGTGCGCACCGACGTGCTGGCGACGGTAATCGGTCTGCTTGTCGCCGCGTTGGTCTGGCAGGTGGTCGCGATCGTGGCTGACGCGACCTGGTTGCCAACGTTCGCCACGATCGTCAGACGGGTCGGCGACCTCCTTGGCCGGACCGACTTCCGCTCGCAATTGCTGCACTCGATCGCGAGCATGCTGATCGGTTACGCGCTCGCCGTCGCGGTGGGGCTCGCGGTCGGCATGGCAATGGGCATGAGTCGGCTCGCGCGTTACGCGTTTTCCATCTACGTCGACATCCTGTTGTTCATCCCGCCGGTTGTGGTCACGCCGATCTTCTTCTCAATCTTCGGCCTGTCGAACTCGTCGGTGCTGGCAGTCATCTTCATCTTCGCCGCCCCGGTCATCGCGTCCACCTCGAAAGTGGCGCTCATGACCGTCGATCGCGACATCATCGACGCCGCGTCGTCCTTTGGCGCGACCCGGTGGCAGATGACGCGACTTGTGGTCTTTCGCGCCGCGCTGCCGATGATTTTCACTGGTCTGCATCTCGGGATCGGCCGTGCGGTGAAGGGCATGATCATCGGTCAACTGATCATCGCGGTAGTCGGAATCGGCGCCTTTGAAGCGCGATTCGAGCAGGCCTTCGACTCCGCTGGGTTGTGGTCCATCGCGGTTCTCGTCGTCTTGGTGGCGGTCGTCTTCAGCTGGTGCGTTCACTTCGCCGATCGGGTTGTGAACGCATGGGCATACGTCGGACAACGCCAATGACGGAATCGGGTCGGCGGCCGGTCGGCGTCGTCGGCCTAGGGGAAATGGGACTGCCGATTGCCGCGAACCTCGCACGGGCCGGCTTCGATGTGTTCGCTCATGACACCGACTCCCGAGCGCGTGATCGGGCGGCCGCCAGCGGCATTCGAGTCGAGCCAGACCTACGGGTTGCCGCCGGCGAGTCGCCGACGTGGTTGGTGGTGGTTCCGGGCGACGCTGTGCCGGCTGTCGTCGGCGTGCTCGGCGACGCGCTGCCGGCATCGGCAGTGGTCATCGTGTGCAGTTCCGTCGATCCGCCGTTGATGACGGACGTGAACCGTGTCCTGAAGTCTCGAGGTATCGAGCTCTGCGAGGCGGCGCTTGCCCGCGGTGTGCCGGCCGCGCATGATGCCTCACTCCTGCTGTACTGCGGCGGCTCGGTCGAGACATTGCAGCAGGTGACGCCTGTCCTGGCCGCGATCGCGAGCGACGTTGTGCACGTCGGTCAGCTCGGCAGCGGTCAGACGGCCAAGCTGCTGAACAACCTGTTGCTGTGGTCGAACGTCGCCGCCGTCACGGAGACAATGCGGCTGGCCGCGGCGATGGGTCTTGACACCGACGCGATCGCGGACGCGCTGGCGCGGGGAAGCGGCCGGAGTTGGGTGCTCGACACCTGGAACCGTCCGCGGCCGATGCCGGACGTCGAGCATGACCTCGCGCGTGTTCTGCGACTCGCCGACGAGCGTTCCGTCGAGTTGCCTTTGGTGCGCGCGGTTGAAGCCGTGATGCGCGAGGTCAGAACGCGCAAGGCGGCCTGGCTGGACGGCGCAGGCGTCGAGCGCAGCATGGCTGAGTTTGTTCGCGAGAACCTCACGCCAGCTAGGACTTTCGACGCTGAGGAGGTGCGGTGGTCCTAGACCTGCGCGACCGCTCGCGGTACAGCGCGATGCCGACGCGTCCGCCCATTCGCTGGCCTCACGGTGCCCGGTTGGCGGTGTGGATCGCGCCGAATGTCGAGCACTACGAGTACCGGCCGGCGACCCTGACCGATCGCGATCCCTGGCCCCGCACGCCGCACCCGGATGTGCAGCAGTATTCGTATCGCGATTACGGAAATCGCCAAGGTGTTTGGCGCTTGGACCGCCTGCTGAGGGATTTCGAGATCCCGCCGACCTTCTCCTTGAACTCCGGGATGCTCGCGTACTATCCCGAGGTCGCCGACCTGATCGCGCAGAGCCCTGGCGCGGTCATGGCACACGGGGTGTACAACACCGATTACCTTCACGAGCTGAGCGCCGAACAGGAACGCGACCGCCTCGCGATGAGCATTGCCGACATCTTCGAACGCACAGGGAAGAAGGCCGGCGGGTATCTCGGCCCTGGAATCTCGGCGACCGTCAACACTCCCGACATCCTCGCCGCGCTCGGCTTGAGGTACCAGGCGGAATGGGTGCTTGACGATCAGCCGACGCCGATTCTGGTCGACCGCGGGCGGTTGATCTCGATGCCGTACACGTTCGAGCTCAATGACGCGCGAATGATCAATGACCCATGCACGCCAGAGCAGTTCGCCGCCGCGTGCCTTCGCCAGTTCAACGTCTTGCGGGAGGAGGGTGAGACGAGCGGTCGGGTGATGTGCATCGCCATGCACACGTTCGTCTCCGGCCAGCCGCACATCGCGGCGTCCCTGCGCGGCGTCTTCGCTGAGATGCGTCGTCACGACGACGTGTGGTTCGCCACGGCCGATGAAATCGCGGACTGGTATCTCGAGCACTGCTACCACGAGCAATTGGCCGCCACGCAAGCTGCCGCCGACACCTCGCCATCGGGGCCACAGGCGGTGGCCAACCCGGTTCCCGCGAAAACCGAACCTGTGGTGTTGACCGACGGCGGCGGGCGGCTCTTCGACCACCCGTATCGCGTCGAGCCCGCGCGATTCACCAACGGCCGCAGGGCCTGGCCGGACGACAAGGATCTCGCCGTGAGCGTGGTCGTCTGGCTCGACTACCTGGACCTCATACCGCCGCAGGGGGCCAAGCAGTCGCGCTGGCTTGGTGGCGGGCCAGGCACGCGTCCGTATCCCGACTACGCCAAGTTCAGCCACCGCGAGTATGGCCACCGGGTAGGGGTCTTTCGCCTGGCCGACCAGCTTGAGCGACACGGCGTGCCGCTTGCCGTCGCGGTTGACGCGACGACGGCGTCGCAGTACCCGGAGTTGGTCAACCAGTTGCGCCGACGCGGCGCACGCTGGATTTCGCATGGCAGCGCCGCCACTCGCATGATCTCCTCGGCCATGAGCGAGGACGAGGAGCGCGCTCACATCGTCGCCGTCCTTGACTCGCTCTCGCAGCAACTCGGCGTCCGTCCGACGGGTTGGCTGGGCGCCGAGTACGGCGAGTCGCCACAAACGCCGAGACTGTTGCGCGAGGCCGGGGTGGAGTACGTGTGCGACTGGGGCGCAGACGACGTGCCGGTGAGACTACGGACGCCGAGCGGTGACATTTGGGCGGTGCCGAGTCTGGCGTGCTACGACGACTCCTTTGGCCTTGAGCATCGCAAGCTGTCGCCTGACGCGTTTTACGGAAGTGTGCGGGCGGCCGCGGAGGCGTTGTCGGCGGAGCCCGCTGGCGAGACGCCGCGGTGCATGACGCTCAACGTGCGGCCCTGGCTCACCGGTCAGCCGTTTCGCGCCGCGTACTTCGCGGAGCTGCTCGCGCAGCTCGCCGAGCTCGGCGTCTGGTGGACGTCGCCCGACGCGATCGTGGCAGAGCTGTCGGGTCGCGGACAGTGACGACGTCCGACCCGTTCTGGCTTGTGCGGCAGCCCTTCTCGCTTGGCCGCGTGCGACTGCGCAACCGGATCTTCCAAAGCGCCCACACGACGAACTTCGGCGCCAGCGACCGCAGCGGCCCAACGCCGCGCCACATCGCCTACCACCGCGAACGCGCGCGCGGTGGGGTCGCGCTCATCATCACAGAAGGCATCCGCATCTACGCCCCGACGTGGCGCAAGGGTCGAATGGGCGCGTTTAGCGATGACGCGTTGCCTGACTTTCGACAGCTGACGGAGGCGGTCCACGCCGAGGGCGCCGCCATCTTCGCGCAGTTGAACGATCCCGGCCGACACCTGCGGCTGGACCGGATTGCGCCAGTGTCGGCCTCCGCGTTGCCGTGGACGCACGCCGGCGCGGTGCCCCACGTGCTCACGCCGGAGGAGATCGGCGTCGTCGTGCGCTCGTTCGGCGACGCGGCGAATCGCATGGAGCGCGGGAGATTCGACGGCATCGAAGTGCAATGCGGGCACGGGCATCTCATCAACCAGTTTCTTTCACCGGCGACGAATCGCCGCGACGACGCGTACGGCGGTGACGCGACGCGCAGACGTCGGTTTTTGATGGAAGTTTTCGCGGAGGTGTGCGCGCGCACCGAACTTCCGGTGGGGATCCGGTTGAGCGCCGAGGAGTTTCTCGACGACGGACTCCGCTTGGCGGACTCCCTCGACCTCGTCGCACAGGTCAAAGAGCGGTTCCCGCTCGCGTTCGCGCATGTCACGCAGTCGTTCTACGACGGCAGCCCCTCTCTTGCGACCCAGTTGCCGGACATGGCGTGGCCCGCGGCGCCGTTTCGACACCTCCCAAAGGCTTTCAAGGAGGCCTTCCCGGATCTGCCGGTGCTCGCGATATGCCGCATGGACGATCTGCGCGTCGCGCAAGAGGTGCTGGCGGACGGCGTGGCGGATCTCGTGGGGATGGCTCGTCCGCAGATCGCCGAGCCGAACCTCGTCGCGAAGACTCTCGGTGGGCGTGAGCACGAGTCCCGACACTGCATTGCCTGCAACCAAGGTTGCATCGGCCGCTCGGAGTCAGGTTCGCCGATCAGTTGCGTCGTGAACCCGAGAGTCGGCTTGGAGCGCGAGTTCGCGCTGATTGACGCCCTGCCGGTGCGGGCGCCAGCGCGGGTTGCGGTTGTGGGCGGGGGACCGGCAGGTCTGCAGGCGGCGCTGTCTGCTGCCCGCCGGGGTCATCAGGTGACGCTGTACGAAAGCCGGGCTGAGTTGGGCGGGCAAATCCGGACCGTCAGCACGCTGGCTGGACGCGAACGCTTCGCCTTGCTCGTCGACGAGTTGGAACGCGACGTCCGCGCGGCTGGTGTCGAGGTGCGATGCGGGGCGCCAGCCAGCCCAACGACACTCGGCGACGACGTCGACACGGTGTTGATAGCCACCGGCGCCGCTCCAGCCACCATGGCGGTTCCTGGAGCGCGGCGGGTTTGGCCGCTCGCGGAGGCGGCGCTCGCCGTCGATGCGCTAGGCGGCCATGTGCTGATTGTCGACGAGGACGGCGGCTGGCCTACCGGCACCGTCGCGGAGCACCTAGGTAGGCGCGGCATTGCGGTTGACATCGTCACGGCTGACGCGTCGTTCCTGCCCAACGTCACCGTCTACTCGAGGGTGGCGCTCGTCGACCGCCTGCAACGACTGCCTGTTGGTGTCCGGCTGCTTCAGCAGTTGGTTCGGATGGAGGACGACGAGGCCGTTCTCAGGGATCGAATGACGGGAGCGTCGTCGCGCGTTGCCGGCGTCTCCTCTGTCGTCGCGTCGTTGCCGTCTGTCGCAAACGATCGCCTGGCTCGCGAACTGGTCACCAGCGGCTTTGCCGGCAAGGTGCACATCATTGGCGACGCATACGCGCCGCGGACCGCGCTGGAAGCGGTCTACGAGGGCCACGTCGCCGCAGTCTCCATCGGTCACGAGCATGACCCGACACTTCAAGCGCTGCCGACCTACCGCCCACCGATCTCCCTGCCAAAACGAAAGGAACAACCAAGATGGACGTCGTGAGCGAGGTCGTTTATCGCGCCAACGTGTCAGTGACCGGCGGTCGCGTCGGACGTGCGACGTCCGACGATGGCGGCCTCGACGTGGCGCTCGCGCGGCCGGGCTCGCCGGACGGCGTCAATCCAGAACAGTTGCTCGCCGCCGGCTGGGGTGCCTGCTTCCTGAGCACGGTTCACGCGCTCGGCCGGAAGTCGGGCGTCGACACGTCGCAGGCCGAGGTGACGGTTAGCGTCACGCTCGGGAAGAACGCCGACCAGTTGTTCACGTTGCGCGCTGAGTTCGACGTGTCGATCCCCAGCCTGCCGGCAGCCGTCGTCGCCGACCTCGTCGAGCAGGCACACGGGCGCTGCCCTTACTCGCGCGCCCTCATGGGCTCGGTCGAGGTGCGCACGCTCATCGACGGAATGGCGGCTTAGCGCTCACTCGCCGGCGGCGCGCAGCCACACGGTGAGGCCGAGATCGTCATCGCGATGCGGCTTGATGTCGGCGTTCGGCCGGCCGTCGCTGACCGCCACCGCCAACACCTCTCGGGCGATCGCGTCGCGGTGCTCGCGTAGCGCCGCTGCCAACGCGTCGTCGTCGCCTTGCCACCACAGTTCGATGCGGTCGGTGATCTCCAAGCCCGACGTCTTGCGCGCGTCTTGGACGAACCGCACCACCTCGCGCGCCAGGCCGGCCGACCGCAGTTCTTCGGTGAGCTCGAGATCGAGCGCGACGGACACTCCGGCGTCGCTGGCCACCGCCCACCCCAACGTCGGCGTCTCGGTCACCACGACCTCGTCGGCCGACAGTTCCACTCTCGCGCCGTCCACATCGACGGTCGCGGCGCGGCCAGCCGCCAGTTCGGCGGCGAGCGCCGCGTGGTCGGACGACGCGATCGCCGCCGCGACCGCCTGGGTGTTCTTGCCGAACCGCTTGCCGAGAGCGCGGAAGTTCGGCTTCACCACCGTCTCGACGACCGCCAGACCGCCGACGGCGTCGTCCGACACCACCGTGCGGACGTTGAGCTCGTCGGTCACCTGCTCTTGCAGCTCTCGCGGCAGCCCGCGCCAGCCGGTCGTGTGAACAAGGGCCCGGCCGAGTGGCTGGCGGGTGCGCACTTTGGACTCCGCCCGCGCCGCTCGACCGAGTTCGACGAGTCGGCGCACCAACGCCATCTGCTCCGACAGCCGGGCGTCGATCAGCGTCTCGTCGACCACCGGCCAATCACGCAGGTGGACGGAGTCGGCGGCCGTGGGGTCGACTTCGGCGACGAGGACGCGGTACACCTCCTCGGTGACGAACGGCGTGAACGGCGCCATCAGGTGCGTGAGCGTCGTCAAGCACTCATGCAGCGTCGCGAGCGCGGCCGGGTCGCCGTCCCAGAACCGACGGCGCGATCGTCGCACGTACCAGTTCGACAGGTCGTCGACGAACTGGGCGATGCGGCGGCCAGCCCGCGCGGAGTCGAAGTTCTCCAACGCGTCGTCGACCTCGCGGGCGGTCGCGTGTAACTCCGACAGCGCCCAGCGATCGAGCAGCGGACGGTCCGCTGGCGCTGGCGCTGACGCGCCATTGGGCGTCCAATTACTCGCGTTTGCGTACAGCACGAGGAAAGACGCGGTGTTCCAGTAGGTCAGCAACACCTTGCGAACGACTTCTTCGAGCGCCTCGTCGCCGATGCGCCGAGCTGCCCACGGTGAACCTCCGGCCAGCATGTACCAGCGCAGCGCGTCCGCGCCGTGCTTGTCCATCAGCGGGATCGGCTCGAGGATGTTGCCGAGGTGCTTGCTCATCTTGCGGCCGTCCTCGGCCAAGATGTGCCCAAGGCACAACACGTTGCGGTACGACGACTCGTCGAACACGAGCGTGCCGACGGCCATCAGCGTGTAGAACCAGCCGCGGGTTTGGTCGATGGCCTCGCAGATAAAGTCGGCAGGGTACGAGTGTTCGAAGTCGTCGGCGCCCGCGTAGGGATAGCCGAACTGCGCGAACGGCATCGACCCGCTGTCGTACCAGGCGTCGATCACCTCCGGCACCCGCGTCGCGGTCGCGCCGCATTCTTTGCAGGCAAAGGTGATCTCGTCGATAAACGGCCGGTGTGGGTCGAGGTCCGACAGGTCTCGGCCGGCTAGCTCGCCGAGTTCGGCACGCGAGCCGATCGCGGTGAGGTGCTCGTTGTCGCAGCGCCATAAGGGGAGTGGCGTGCCCCAGTAGCGGTTGCGCGACAGCGCCCAGTCGATGTTGTTGCGCAGCCAGTCGCCATAGCGGCCGTTCTTGATGGTGTCGGGGTACCAGTTGGTCTTTTCGTTCTCCCGCAGTAGCGCGTCTTTGATCGCGGTGGTGCGGATGTACCAGCTCGGCAGCGCGTAGTAAAGGAGCGCGGTGTCGCAACGCCAGCAGTGCGGGTAGCTGTGCTCGTAATCGAGCTTCCGGTACAGCAGCCCGCGCGCGCGCAGATCGTCGACCAGCGCCTTGTCGGCGGTCTTGAAGAAGACCCCGCCCACCAAAGGCAATTCCGCGAGAAAAGTGCCGTCGGGTCGCACCGGATTGACTACCGGTAGCCCATACGCGCGGCTGACCGCGAGGTCGTCGGCGCCGAACGCAGGCGCCTGATGCACGAGCCCGGTGCCGTCCTCGGTGGTGACGTAGTCGGCCAGGATGACGTAGTGCGCGTTCTCGCCGTCGAAGTCGACGAGCTCGAACGGGCGCTGATAGGTCCAATGCTCCATGTCGCGGCCGGGGAATCGGTCGACGATCTCGTGCTCTCGCGAGCCGACCACCGACGCCACCAGCGGTTCGGCGACGACCAATGTCTCGGCCGGCGTCCCGTCGTCCGCGGCTTGCAGGCGCACCGCGACGTAGGCGACGTCGGGATGCACGGCGACGGCGGTGTTGCTGACCAGCGTCCACGGTGTCGTCGTCCAGACCAGCAAGGACGCGTCACCGGCGAGAGGGCCGCTCGTCAATGGGAAACGGACGTACACGCTGGGGTCGGTGACGTTGAGGTAGCCGAGCGAGACCTCGTGGTCGGACAACGCCGTTCCGCAGCGCGGGCAGTACGGGGCGACCCGATAGTCCTGCACCAGCAGGCCCTTGTCGAAGATCTGCTTCAGCGACCACCACACGCTCTCGACGTAGGGGGTGTCCATCGTGCGGTAGGCCTGCGAGAGGTCGACCCAGTACCCCATGCGCTCGGTGAGCTTTTCGAACGCGTCGACGTGCCGCTCGACGGACTTACGGCACTTCGCGTTGAACTCGGCGATGCCGTACGCCTCGATGTCTTGCTTGCCGTTGAACCCGAGTTCTTTTTCCACCTGGAGTTCGACGGGCAGGCCATGGCAGTCCCAGCCGGCTTTGCGCGGGACGTGGTGGCCCTTCATCGTCTTGAACCGCGGGAACAAGTCTTTGAAGACGCGCGCCTCGACGTGGTGCGTGCCGGGCATCCCGTTGGCGGTCGGCGGGCCCTCGTAGAACGTCCACTGCGGGCGGCCTTGGGACTGCTCGAGCGACCGGTCGAAGACCTTGGAGTCGTGCCAGCGGCGCAGCAACTCATGCTCGAGCGCGGGCAGGTCGACCTGCGTTGGCAGCGGGGTGAACATCGGTACCTCCGTCGTCGGCTCGGCGAGCTTGGCCCGGTTCTGGACGGCTCGACCGCTTGCGTGCGGCGGAGGGACGAGGCCGGTCGGCCCCGCGGTACCACCCTCCTTGGACCGGGCGAGCCCGATCCCTCTCTTGCCTTGCGGCGCCGGATCTACTAGGCGCGGCGATCGCGCGCGGTTCTCCCGGCGGCTCAGGGGTGATTTTCGCCGCGCGCACCGCCCTGGGCTTCCACCGTCCCCAGGTCGCTCTCGCTTGCGTGCGCGGTTACTCGTCCCGTCATTGCCGTTCGCGGCCGGCCAGTCGCGAGAGGTCAGCCGCGAGAGGTCAGTCTACGGTCAAACCGCGGGCGATCAGCTCGTGGCGCAACTGCTCGGGCGACTTGAACGCGATCGCGTCGAACCCGGCCTCGGCGGCGGCGGCGACATTCTTGGGGGAGTCGTCGATGAAAATCGCGCGGCTCGGGTCAACGTCGTGGCGCTGCGCGACGAGGTCGAAGATCGCCCGGTCGGGCTTGATGAGGCCGACCGTCCCCGAGATCAGCACACCGTCGAAGTCGTCGAGGAACGTCATCCGGTGGCGCGCCCGCGGAAACGTCTCGGCCGACCAGTTCGACAGCGCGATGAGCCGAAGGCCGCGGCGCTTCAGCGCTTCGGCAATCCGCACGGTGCCCTCGATCGGGTGGCCGAGCATCTCGTCCCACCGGCCGTAGTACGCCTCGATCAACGCCGCCTGCTCTGGGTGCTTCGCCACGAGGATCGCGGTGGCCTCGGCGAGTGTGCGGCCGCGATCTTGCTCGGCGTTCCACTCGGGCGTGCAGACCTCCGCCAGGAAGCGCTCCATGTCCGCCTCGGCGTCCGGACCGGTGAAGATCGTCCGGTAGAGATGGCGTGGATCCCAGTCGATCAGCACCCCGCCGAGATCAAAGACGACGGTGTCGATTGCGCGTGCGGTCACCCGCCGAAGACTAGTGCGCCTAGCCTGGACGACGTGCCGCCCGACCTCCCGCTGACGGTCGCGATCCGGGTCGCGCCCGCGTCGTCACGCACCTCGGTGGGCGGACGACGAGGAGACGCGCTCGTCGTCCGCGTCACCCAGCCCGCGGTCGACGGACGCGCGACTGAAGCGGCGCTGGCGGCGATCGCCGAGGCCCTCGGCGTGCGGCGTGGCGACGTCCGGCTGGTGCGCGGCGCGACCTCGCGCGACAAGATCGTCGCGATCGACGACTCGAGCGCCGAGCTACGCGGTCGACTGGCCGAGCTGATGGCGGCGACCGGCGCGCGCCGGTGAGCTGGTGACGGCTGTTGTCGCTCAGCCACCGCAGCCTTCAGTGACTTCTCGCGAGCGGCGTGTCGCGCGCGGGAACCGCGGAAGAATCCGACGGCGCGCCTGGTTGCTCAGCGCGCAAACCGGACCTATCCTCGCCTGACTTGGTCGGCGATCATGATCGAGGACGCTCTAGGGAGCATCAGATGCCTACAAAGCGCCGTGACGGCGAAGTGGCACGTCGCGCAGCGAGCAAGACCGTGTCCGCAGGGCGGGCGTCGGGCGGATCGCGATCATCCGCGACAGGGGCGTCCAAAGCCGCAGCCAAGAAGACCGCGGTCAAGAAGGCCGCGGTCAAGAAGGCCGCGGTCAAGAAGGCCGCGGCCACCAAGGCGGCGCCGACCAAGAAGTCCGCGGCCAAGAAGGCGGTGTCCAAGACCGCGGCGGCCAAGAGCGCGCCGGCGAAGAGCGCAGTCACCAAGAAGGCCGCGCCCGCCAAGTCCGCGAACTCCGCCGCGGCGAAGAAGGCGGCGCCCGCGAAGAAGGGCGCGGTGACGAAGTCGCCGGCCAAGAAGGCCGCGCCGGCGAAGAAGGCCCCGGCCAAGAAGTCGGCTGCCCGGTCCGCCAAGTCGGCCCCGGCGAAGAAGACGGCCCTCGCCGAGAAGTCGACGTCCAAGGTGGCCGTTACGAAACAGGCTGCGGTGGCAAAGAAGGCAGCACCTGCGAAGAAGGCGGCCCCCGCGAAGAAATCCGTGCAATCGAAGAAGGGCGCGGCTAAGGTCGCGCCCGTGAAGAAGGCGGCCCCGGCAAAACAGGCCGCCGCGACGAAGGCTGCGCCGGCCAAGCCGGCAAAGCAAAGTGGTGCGCCCGCGAAGAAAGCGACGCAAGCCAAGACGGCCGCCGCCCCGGCGGCGAAGCCGGCCGCGAGCGCGGGGTCCGCGCCGGCCAAGTCGCCCACCAAGAAGTCAGCGCCCGCCGCGACGGCCGTCGAGTCCACCTCGGTTGTCGCCCCGCCGGCCGCCGCGCCGGAAAAGGCCGCGGCCGCGACCTCGGCGCCAGCCAAATCCGCCAAGCCCGCTCCAACGAAGGCCGCCCCGACGAAGGCCGCCCCGACGAAGGCCGCCACGCCGGCCCCGGCGCCCCCTGCGCCGTCCGCGCCCGTCGTCGAGGAGGACCCCTGGACGGACGCGGAGCTCGGCGCGATCAGAGCAGAGCTTGAGTCCGAGGTCGAGCGGCTGCGGGGCGAGATCGAGACCGCCGAGAGCGACCTCGCCGACCGATTGCGCGACGGCGGTGATGGCGCTGGCGACGACCAGGCCGACGCCGGCACCAAGACGTTCGAGCGCGAGCACGAGATGTCGCTGGCCAACAACGCCCGCGACCTGCTTGTGCAGACCGAGCACGCGCTGGCCCGGATCGACTCCGGGACGTACGGGCGCTGCGAGAACTGCGGCAATCCGATCGGGAAGCTTCGACTTCAAGCCAATCCTCGTGCGACCCTGTGTGTGTCATGCAAACAACGCGAGGAACGTCGCTAGCGGCCCACGCCGACGACGAAGAGGTCAGGCAGGCGCAGCGCAGGCGGCACGTCGGGGTTCTGATCGGCGTCGCGGTCCTGGTCATCGCGCTCGACGTGATCTCCAAGGTGATCGTCGTCGCCACGCTGTCCGACCATGCGCCGGTTCGGCTGCTCGGGGGTCTGATCAAGCTCGAGGAGACCCGCAACTCCGGCGCGGCCTTCAGCATCGGCGGCGGCGCCACCTTCTTATTCGCCATCGTCGCGATCGCCGTCATCGTGGTGATCTTGCGCACCGCGCGGCGGCTCTACAGCGGGCCGTGGGCGATCGTGCTCGGCATGCTGCTCGGCGGCGCCACCGGCAACCTGATCGACCGGCTGGTGCGCTCCCCGGGCGTCTTCCGCGGCGAGGTCGTCGACTGGATCCGGCTGCCGCACTTTGCGGTCTTCAACTTGGCCGACTCCGCGATCACCATCGGCGGCGTCCTCGCCGTCTTGCTCGCCGTCCTCGGCCGGCAGCTCGACGGCTCTCGGGTGTCGTACAAGTCGGACGCCGGCCTGCGGCCACCGGCGGCCGCGGGTGGCGACGCCCCCGACGACGTCCGCGATGACGTCCCCGACGACGAAACCGCCGGGTGAGCGCGCCCTCGACGGCTGGGTCCGACTTTCGCTCGCTCCCGGTGCCCGACGGGCTCGACGGCGAGCGGCTTGACGCGGCGCTCGCCCGGCTCTTCGGATTCTCCCGCACCCGCGCCGCCGAGCTGATCAGCGAAGGCCGGGTGCGGCTTGGCGGCGCGACGACCGCGAAGTCCGACCGGGTGACCGCCGGAGCGCTGCTGGAGGTCGAGCTGCCGGCGGTCGCGCCGGCCGGACCGCCGATTGTCCCGACCCCGGTCGCCGACCTGGTCGTCGTCCATGACGATCCCGACATCGTGGTCGTCGACAAGCCGGTCGGCGTGGCCGCGCATCCAAGTCCCGGATGGGACGGCCCGACGGTGGTCGGCGCCCTGGCCGCCGCGGGCTACCGGGTTTCGACGTCCGGTGCGGAGGAGCGCCAAGGCGTGGTGCACCGGCTCGACGTGGGCACCAGCGGGTTGATGGTGGTGGCGAAGAGCGAGCGCGCCTACACGGTGTTGAAGCAGGCGTTCCGCGACCGCACGGTCGACAAGACGTATCACGCGCTGGTGCAGGGCCATCCCGACCCGGCGCGCGGCACGATCGACGCGCCGATTGACCGGCATCCGGTGCACGACCACAAGTTCGCGGTGGTCGCGGGTGGGCGGCCCAGTGTCACGCATTACCAGACGCTGGAGGCGCATCCGGCCGCCAGCCTGCTGGAGATCAAGCTCGAGACCGGCCGCACGCATCAGATCCGGGTGCACATGGCCGCGGTCCGGCACCCGTGCGTCGGGGATCTGACCTACGGCGCCGACCCTGCGTTGGCCGCTCGGCTCGGGCTGACCCGGCAGTGGCTGCACGCCGCGCGCCTGGGGTTCGCGCATCCCGCCGACGGGCGTCCGGTGGAGTTCGCCAGCAGCTATCCGGACGATTTGGCGCGCGCGCTCGCCGTCGTCCGAGAGGGGGCGTGACGTGGACAGCGTCGAGCTGCGCGTCGAGACCGGTTCGACCCTGGTCAGCGACATCACAGGGGAGGTGGGCGACTTCTGCCGCGGCCGCGGCGACGGCCTGTTGAACGTCTTCGTGCCGCACGCGACGGCGGGCGTGGCGCTGATCGAGACCGGCTCGGGCACCGAATCCGATCTGGCGGAAACCGTTGAGCGCGTCTGGCCGCGCGACGTCCGCTACACCCACGCGCACGGCTCGCGCGGACACGGTCGCGACCACGTGCTGCCCGCGTTCGTCGCGCCGTCGCTGGTGCTGCCGGTGTTCGGCGGACGACCGGCGCTCGGCACCTGGCAGAGCGTGGTCGTCGTCGACAGCAACGTCGACAACCGGGTGCGCACCGTGCGGCTGTCCTTCCTCCCCGCCCCCGCGGGTTGACCACGTTAACGCGGTCAACCCCCCCGACGCGGGGCGTGCTGGCCACGCGTCGGGGGTGTTCGCCCCGCGAGGGGTGGCGCGCGACGCCGTCGCGACCGCCTGGCTAGGCTGCCGCTGCGCTCACCTGCGCGGACGACGAGGAGGAGCCACGGTGACCGACGTCCTCGACACGCTCAACGTGCTGGCGGTCGCGCGCGAGCAGGTTCTCGACCGCGGCGCGGGCCTGACCGAAGCCGACCTCAACCGCGTCCTCGAGCTACCCGACGACCGGCTCCCCGAGCTGCTCCAGCTCGCCCACGACGTGCGGATGCGCTGGTGCGGTCCCGAGGTCGAGGTCGAGGGCATCGTGTCGGTCAAGACCGGCGGTTGCCCCGAGGACTGCCATTTCTGCTCGCAATCCGGCCGCTTCGACTCGCCGGTGCGGGCCGCGTGGCTCGACATCCCGGAGCTCGTCGAGGCGGCGAAGGAGACGGCGAAGACCGGCGCCACCGAGTTTTGCATCGTCGCGGCCGTGCGCGGCCCGGACGAACGTCTCATGAACCAGGTGCGCGACGGCGTCAAAGCCATCCGCGACGCGGTCGACATCAACATCGCCTGCTCGCTCGGCATGCTCACGCAGGAGCAGGTCGACGAGCTCGCCGCGATGGGCGTGCACCGCTACAACCACAACCTGGAGACCGCGCGCTCGCACTTCCCGAACGTCGTCACGACGCACACCTGGGAAGAGCGCTGGGAGACGCTGCGCATGGTGGGCGAGGCGGGCATGGAGGTATGTTGCGGCGGCATCGTCGGCATGGGGGAGACGCGGGCCCAACGGGCCGAATTCGCCGCCCAGCTGGCGGAATTGCAGCCCGACGAGGTGCCGCTCAACTTCCTCAACCCGCGGCCGGGCACTCCGTTCGGCGACCTGCCGGTCCTTGCGGCGAAAGAGGCGCTGCGCACGATCGCGATGTTCCGCCTCGCGTTGCCGCGCACGATTTTGCGTTACGCAGGCGGCCGCGAGATCACACTCGGCGATCTGGGCACCCGCGACGGGCTCCTCGGTGGCATCAACGCCGTCATCGTCGGCAACTACCTGACGACGCTTGGGCGTGATCCCGCGGACGACCTCGCGCTCCTCGACGAGCTCTCGATGCCGGTGAAGGCGTTGTCAGCCACGCTGTGAACACCACGCTCGGCTTCTGCGACCGTTGCGGCAAGGCGAAAACCGCGTTGTCGGACGACGATCATGTCGCGTGCGCGACCGCGCGTGAGCTCGAGCCGCCGCGTTACTGCGCTGAATGCGGACGACGACTGATCGTGCAGGTCGTGCCCCGCGGTTACACCGCCCGGTGCTCCCAACACGGGGATGTCGCGTGAGCGGCCTCGTCGACTTCGACCGGGCGCACGTCTGGCACCCGTACGCCTCGATGACCTCGCCGAGTCCGACGCGGCTGGTGGAGTCGGCAAACGGCGTCCGACTAAGGCTTTCTGACGGACGCGAGGTTGTCGACGCGATGTCGTCGTGGTGGTGCGCGATCCACGGCTACCGGCACCCCGCGCTCGACGCCGCGGCACGCGCCCAGCTTGACCGGATGAGCCACGTGATGTTCGGCGGACTCACCCACGAGCCCGCTATTCGGCTGGCCGAACGTCTGATCGACCTGACGCCGCCGGCGCTGCAGCACGTCTTCTTCGCCGACTCCGGATCGGTCTCGGTCGAGGTCGCGATCAAGATGTGCCTGCAATACCAAAGAAATCGCGGACGGCGGACGCGGCTGCTCACCATCCGCGGCGGCTATCACGGCGACACGTTTGGCGCCATGAGCGTGTGCGACCCGGTCGACGGGATGCATCAGCTGTTCAGCGGCGTGTTGGCCGAGCAGGTGTTCGCGCCGAAGCCGCCCGCCGGACTTCACGCTGACATCTCTGAGTGGGCACGCGAGACGGAGGCGCTCGTCGAGGAGCGTGCGGACGAGCTCGCGGCGATCATCGTCGAGCCGGTGCTGCAAGGCGCCGGCGGCATGCACGTTTACCCGCTGGAATGCCTGCGGATATTGAGAAATCTCGCTGACCGGCACGGCTTGCTGTTGGTGTTCGACGAGATCGCCACCGGCTTCGGCCGCACCGGTGAGCTCTTCGCGATGCAGCACGCCGGCGTCGTCCCTGACATCGTCTGCGT